>Ga0308158_10000287_pt1 | contig 100445 bp, 97 predicted proteins | sample PhyBR2_FD_201038 | JGI IMG/M metagenome (GOLD analysis project Ga0308158, IMG submission 201038) | Phyllosphere microbial communities from UC Gill Tract Community Farm, Albany, California, United States - DLSLB.R2 | ecosystem: Host-associated > Plants > Phyllosphere > Unclassified | place... | reverse complement strand
GATGTAGGAGGCGAAATTATCTTAGGCGAAATCGCTAAACCACCGCACCAGTTTGAAAGCGCAACAGATATTTTTGAAAAAGCTCTGGAACACGAAAAAAAAGTAACCAGAAGTATTTTTAATATCGTGAAAAATGCAAATGACGAAGGTGATTTTGCTACAACTTCATTTCTACAATGGTTCATCAATGAACAAGTGGAAGAGGAGGCAAGTGCTTCTCAGTATGTGACAAAAATAAAAATGGTTTGTGATAACCCGTCTGCTTTATATCTTTTTGATCAGGAATTGGCAAAAAGAGTTTTTGTAGCAGATCCTACAGCTTAAAAAAAAATATTTTTTTAAATTATGAACTTCGGCGGCACCAAAGGTGCCGCCGAAACTTTTTTATAAATAAATCAACTGCATCTTCAAAACTTTTCTTCCCAAACTTTCCAGGATTCGTTTATAATTTTCAATTTGCTTCTCGTTTTTCTCTGTTTCCTCTCCGGTTTTAAAATCCACAATAATATAACCTTCATGACTCTTTAGTATTCGGTCCGGACGGTACATTCTGCTTTCTCCGTTTTCAGAAATCATAATATCTTTTTCGTTGATGACTTCCCATTTTTCATCAAAAAACTCAGAATAAGTTTTAATAATTTGTTCTAATGTACTTTGAATTTCGTCTTTTTCTTCGTTCGTGATTTGCCCTTCTAAAACATAGCTTTCCAATACTTTGCTGATGTCTTTTTCTGTATTAATTTTCGATAGTAACTCATGGACGAAAAGACCGATTCTGACCTTCTCATTTCTAACCTGATAATTTTTGGACGGAGTTGCAATTTTGATGGATGTATTTTTTTTGTTGATGTTTTTGAGGTTGTTGATGTTTTTTGTCTCAAATTGTGACATTTTCTCTTTAGTATGCTTTCTCAACATTTCAGGATGAACTTCATACAAATCAAATTCGTCAAGATTTTCGGTGTTTTTAGACTGTAAAAATTCTAATAACTCGAGATTATTTGAGGTTTTATTGGCTTTTTGGATATAAAAGAACAATTGTTCTACAGGTCGGGTTGTCGCAACGTATTGTAAACATAACCTGTCTACAAAATTTTTGTAAGCATTCTGCTTATTGAATTTTTTAATTTCCTCATCATAGATTTCAAGGTTTTTACTGAACTGATTAATGTTCACAGATCTCAAGACGGTATTATCATTTGTTTCGAACCAGTTGGTAAACTCAGCATCACGGTTTTTATTCATCATTGGAATAAAGACAACAGGAAACTCCAAACCTTTTGCTTTGTGAATGGTCATGATCTGGATAGCATCAATATTCTCTGAAGCCTGAATCGTATAAGATGAAGCTTCTTCATCCCAATATTTCAAAAATTCTTTTGTACTCGCACCTGCATTCTGAGTGAAATTAAAAAGCATTTCCAGAAAGTTGAGAAGGAAATCCGTTTCTTTATTTTCAACTGAAAACTCGTTAATGTAAAATTCTACAAAATTGTATAAATTAAATTTTGGAAAGTTATCTTGTCTGAGTTGCAAAGAATATTTTTGCTGAATGAATACCAGGATTTCTTCTTGGGTTTCAATTTCCAGAATTTCCTTCATTTCCAGTGTAAAATCAGCCATATGAATTCTTCCCAATTTATTCAGATGATACATCATCATGATCAAATTAGGTTTGTTCTTTGGATTGGCTTCCCATTTCAGAAACTCTATTACCGCTTTCAGGGTATTGGATAATTCCAGAGTAAGTCCTTTATCAGAGATTGTTTTAATATTGGTTTCTTCTCCTTTATAGTTCACTTTTAGATTCCCTAATTTTTGAGAATAGCTGAAAATATCAAAATTTCCACGGCAGAGAATTGTGATATCGGAAAATTTAAACCCGTTATTCAGACTTTCCTGGATGTCCTTCTGCATTCTTTCAGAAGTATCGTTGTAGAAATCTTCGTTGGTAAGGTTTTCTGTTAAATTAACTTTTACGCGGCCGTCAATTCCTGATTTAGGATTTTGTTTCCCATCTGTTCCGAAAATATTTTTATGTTCCTCAATCAGTTCCCTTGAATGAAATTCATACAATTCATTATTGAACAGCACAATGTTTTTGGCACTTCTCCAGTTGTCTTTCAACACTAAAACCTCAGCTTCCTTAGGGGAAACCTCTTTTTTGTTGATAATATCCAGCATCAATTTACTTTCTCCGCCACGAAATCGGTAGATACTCTGTTTAGGATCTCCGACTAGCGTGAATGAAGTATTTTCCGTAGAAACGGAATGATCTCTTAACGGAATAAAATTCTGCCACTGAAGCTCTGAAGTATCCTGAAATTCGTCAAAGAAATAATGCTGGAACTGAGAGCCTACTTTTTCATAAATAAAAGCAGAAGGTTCATTTCGGAGATTTTCATTAATGAGAATATTGAATTTGGAAAGCAGAACCAGATCATTTTCCTCCTCAATTTTTTTCAATTCATCCTGAATGTCTTTATTGACTTTTAAAGGAAGTAATGCGGATAAAATTTTCTCTTTTTTCTGGGTTTCAATATATAAAAGAATCAGCTGCATCCTGTTCTCCAGTAATTGATCCAGGATTTCAAGAATCTCAGCTTCTTTATTTTTTGATTTTGCCGAAGCGCCTTTTCTATAATTATTAATTACCGATTCTTCTGCGGTGGTTGGAAAAGGAAAACCTGTTCTTTTCTGATTGTAAAAATCTAAAATTTTAGTAAAAAATCCTCCTATTCCGTTTTTCCCCTGTGCAAAATCTTCAATCTCGATATTTCTGGATCTAAATAAGTCTATAGATTGTGTGGCAATTTCAGAAGCTTGTTTTTTATTTACTATAATCTCTTTTCGGAGCGTATTCTTAATGTTTTCATAATTCGTATTGTCAAAATCTTTGTTGCTTTTAAGATGTTCATAATGAATGTCTTTTACAAATTCTTTGGCCGAATCGTAAAGGTTTTTATTTAAATTAATTCTTTCATTATTTTCCAGGCTGTAATCTACATAATCCATGAATGAATTGGATATTGCATCATTTTCTCCGATTTGATCAAGCATTTTATCAACAGCTTCTATCAAAAAAGGTTCAGCTTCAATTTCCAGATTGAAATTTTTTGCCAGTCCCAATTCATAGGAAAAACTTCTTACCAAGCGGGAATTAAAACGATCAATGGTTCCGATATTTAAAGTGGAATAATTGTGAAGAATGTAATCCAGTAATTTTTTTGCTCTGAGATGCAATTCGTCAATGGTAATTTTCAGTCCCTCCTCTTCAAATGCTTTTTGAATATTTTTTAAATCTCCGTTTTCAGCAAAATTATCGGCAGAGAAATTTCCCAGCCAGGTTAAAATTCTTTCCTTCATTTCATTGGCTGCTTTATTCGTAAATGTTAGCGCCAAAATATTCCTGATCGATTGCTGTTGATTAGGATGCCGAAGACAGATCATCAGAAGCCGCTGAACGAGGGCATACGTTTTCCCGGAACCCGCTGAAGCGTTGATAACTGTATAAGAATTTTGCATTTTTTGAGTAGAATTGAACCTGCAATTTAGTTAAATATGGTTTAAATTTTAACAATTTTCCCGGGCTATTTTAACAGTTTGAATTTAAAAACTCTAAAAGAATTGCTAAAACGAGTTAACTGAGGTTAAACTTCTGGTTTACATTAAAAATAGCTTTAGTTTTGTTTTATAAAAAACTGTCCGTGAAAATAAAGCTACTTTTTACTTTTTTCGTCTTATTTTTCCTCAATATCAATGCCCAAAACTATATCTTCGGTAGGATAAATACTGAAGACGGGGTAGAATTAACAGATGCAACTGTAATCAATATAAGAACCAATGAACGTGTAGTTTCTAATAGCGACGGTCATTTCATGATTTCCGGAAGAGTGGGTGATGAGCTCCGTTTTGTAAAAGCGGGCTACGAAAGAGTAAGTAAAAAGATGAATGAAGATAATATAAGCTCTTCCTTACAAATTACATTGATAAAAGCTGCCACTTTGATTGATGAGGTAGAGATCAAGAAGGGTCTAACCGGAGATTTAAATATTGATGCTAAAAATTTAAATCAGCAAAAGAAAGTTCAAAAGCTGAAAAGTGAACTTGCAGCTTATTTGTCTCAGAAATCAGATCCCAGAGTTTTGGCGGCAAGACCCGGGCAATTTGTTCAGCCAAAAGGGGAGGGTTTCTCTATTGGGAAGGTTAAAAACAGATGGGATGATGTAGATTTGATGAAGTATCTGATTTCCGCATTGGGAGAACAATATTTTATAGATTTAAAAATTGAAAAACCCCAGATTCAGCATTTTATTTATTATGTTTTCACAGGAGGTTTTGAGAGAAAAAATATTTTAAAATACGGCTTTTGCAGTGATGCAGATTTAATGAGATTTCAACGTGCAGTATTCATGAGAATATCTTCATATCGTGCTCCCCAAACTCAAAAGTAAATGATGAGAGCATTTTTAAACCTATTATTTTGTTTTGTTGGAACGATTGTTTTTGCCCAGCAAAAAATATCTGGACTTATTTTAGATGAACAAAACATACCTATAAGCAATGTTTTAGTCATCGATATGTCGAGCAATACAAATGTGTATAGTGATACTTCCGGAAAATTTACCATTGAAGCAGATTTAGGAAATGAAATAAGATTTGTAAAAGAAGGTTTCTATCGTTCACAGATTCATGTTTCCGAAGAAAATATTAAAACAAATGTCAATATTTTTCTCAAGCGCTCAGAAATATTAATTCCTGAAGTTAAAATTGAATATAAGCTGACCGGCGATATTAAGAAAGACAGTAAGTATTTAAATGATTCCAGAAAGGTAGCCTCTTTAAAATCTTCTATGGAAAGTTATATGAAATCTCCGATGACGGAAGTTGTTCCCAAAAATACAATTCCCAAAAGTTTTGATGGACATGATTTCAATGCAGGTCAGGTAAATGTTCTTAAGTTAATTGGAAGTGCAATAGGGTTGATAAGTAAATCTACTAAGCCAAAGATTACAAAGCCTAATTTTTATGAAACTCAGAGTTTTCTTCAAAGAATCAAGAATGAAGTTGATTTAAATTTTCTGAAAAAATACGGAATGGATGAGGAGCAAATTGATGCGTTTCTTGTGTATGCAGAAAAAGTAAAAATGCTTTCAAAAAGATACCGGAAAGATTTTAAAAAAGGGGCTATCTCTTATGAATTGCAGGCTGTGTTTGCAGAGTATCAGAAAATAAATAAGTTAGGTAATTAATTAGCTATTGATAATTGCATTTCGGAATAATAATTGATGATTGAGTATCAAATCACAGATACAAAATGAATAAAACAATTATTGCGATCGCTGTTGCTGCATTGGGCTTTATTATCGGGCTGGGACTTCTTGGGAATGCTATTAAAAACCGGAATAAATCTGAAAATACTATTTCTGTAACCGGTTTGGGAACCAAACAATTTACTTCGGATCTTATTACCTGGTCAGGAAGTTTTTCGAAAAATAATTTTGATCTAAAATCGGCTTATGACGAATTGGCTTTAGATCGGAAAGCAATTAATGATTATTTGCTATCAAAAGGAGTAAAGCAAAACGAAATCGTTTTTTCTTCGGTGGATATTCAGAAACAGTTTAAAAATCTTACTGATTCAAATGGAAATACTGTTCAGAACGAATTTTCAGGATATAATCTGACACAAACGGTTTCTATTGAAAGTAAGGAAGTTGCTAAAATTGAAAATCTTTCCAGAAACATTACTGAAATTATTAATCGCGGAATTGAATTTACCTCTTCTTCACCCTCTTATTTCTATACCAAGCTTTCTACGGTAAAACAGGAAATGATAGCGTCTGCCACAAAAGATGCTAAAGAACGCGCGGAAAAAATTGCAGAAAATTCAGGAAGCAGTCTTGGCAATCTTAAAAAAGCAACCATGGGAGTCATACAGATAACAGCTCCGAATTCAAATGAAGATTACTCTTATGGGGGGACTTTCAATACATCTTCTAAAGAAAAAGAAGCGAGTATTACAATAAAGCTAGAATATGAAGTTAACTAAAAAAGCCGGAAATCAATTTCCGGCTTTTCTTATTTAGTGATAAACAATATCGTAAATTTCTTCTTTGATTTCTTTTACATTCTCAGGGGAATAGTTTGCCAGGAGCCAAAGCTTGAGAGTGTTCTTTCCTTCTCCATAACTTGGCTGGACGTACATTTCATCAATCAGCCTGAAGTTGTTTTTCTGATAAAACGCATAACGTCTTTTGGCATCGTCGTCTAAATGTTCAGGTTCTATTTCTAAAATAATTCTGGGATAATTATCAAATAAATAACCGGTAATATATGAGCCTAATTTCTGACTTCTGAATTCTTCGAATACCTCGAAATGTTCTACGAAGACAAAATGACTAAGCTCCCAAATAATCAAATAGCCAATGTTTTTTGCTTCGTGCATTACAGAAATCACTTTTACATTCGGATGACTGAAAAGTTGGGTGAAGGGGATCCAGTCCCTTCTTTCATCTTCGGGAAATGTTGTTGAGTAAGACGTATAAATTTCCTGAACCCTGTAGTCTTCAGGAGAAGTAATTTGAAGAAACTCCATAGCTATAAATCAAAAACATTAGGTCTTCGGGTAATAAAAATATCTTTAATCCAAAGGGTAAATGCTAAACCTAAATAAATTAAAAAGAAAAAACCGGCCGTTGCAAAAATGGAATAAATAAAAAATACTCTCAATTTTGAAACTGGGATTCCCAGTTTGGCTCCTGTTCTTGTAAGAACTCCAAACCATTCTCTTTCCATTTTATGTCGGATATTGTCAAGCATTTTATATCTCTTTTAAAATTTTAAAACCAATGCTGCAATTTAAGCAATTTTTTGTTTCACAATTGCTTTTGAAGTGATAAATCAGACTTTGACTTTCAAGAGATGTTTTAATTTTTATGTTGAGTTTTTCCCAGTTCTTGAGTATCGAATTTTTTTCGGGAGATAAGCTTTTGTAAAAATTAATGATCTGCTCAGAAATTTCTTCGTTATGATATTTGTGGTAAGTATATTTTAATGGCAGTATAGTATTGAGAATAATAATATTAATAAATTCCTTGCTCAGTATTTTGGGCTGATTATGATTTGATGTTTTTCCGAAATTGAATTTGTCATCCCAATATTCTGAAGCCTTAATATTTTTAAAAATTTCGTATAACTGGTTAGTATTTTCTGCTGAAATAATTTTTGAAAAAAGATTCTGATGCTGAACATAGAGATCTGCTAACTGGGAGAGGCGAATGTTGGGGAAATTCGGAGGTCTCAATCTTAGAAATTTAGGATGGATTGTAATCGCAGGAAGTTGAAATTTTGCGGTAAGAAAATCAAACTCCCGTTTCCATATTTCCATCTGGTTGTCAAGTGGCTGTTCAAGCCAGCCGGAAATCCCGAAAAATAAGGCTTCAAGCTGGGTTTTATTCTGTCTTATTTTATTGATAACCGAAAAATTTATTCTCTCTGCAATTTGTTTAAAAATGAAGGCGTTCACTTTCAGCCCAAAAGAGTAAGCGAGGTGATGAAAAAGGACGGCTTCAAAATTATTTTTTGATTGTTCAAGATCTTCTTCAATGAAGACGGATTTTTCCTGAAGCTTTTTTAAAATATTTTCTTCATGAAAATTAAAAGGGATTTTGGAAGGGTCAAATAAATCTTCACAGGAAATAAACAGATTTTCTTTAATTAGTTTTTCGTATTTGCTGAGAATACTCGTGTCAATGTAATTTTTAAGCTCTAATGTTGTAATATTTTGGGCGTCAAATTCCTCAATTTCGATGTCATGCTGAAAAACAACATGAAGAATAATATTCTGATAATTGGGATCGTTGGAATGCTGATGGAAAATCCAATCGGAAGACTTTACATGAAGCTCAATGTTTCCGACAAGAATTACATTTTTAATTCTAATTGTCGCCATCAGAAAATCGGGACCGGAATTGGTATTCCATTTCCCAAAATTCAGGATTTCAATAGGATTTCCAAGAGTGTCTTTAAAATCAAAACTGTTGAAAACCTTGAAATTCCAAAGATATTGGAGCAATTTTTCATTCATAATTTGTGTTTGTGTACAACTAATTTATGAATTTTAATTAATTGATCAGGAATAAAATAAAAACTGCTCAGAACTAATCTGAACAGTTTGATTTTTATATGCAAAACAAGCTCTATTGTGAAATCGATTCCTCTGTGGTCAGCTTAAAATTTTCAATAGTCGTTCTGTACATATCTTCATAAATAGGAAGGATGTTTTTCAAATCAAATTTTACGGCCTGTTCTTTTGCATTAAGTTTCATTTTTGCTAAAAGCTCATCGTTGCTTAATAATTTGATGCAGTAATTGCTCATTGCTTCAACATTTCCGATTTCTGCTAAGAATCCGGTTTCTCCCTGAATGTTTACTTCCGGAATTCCTCCCGCATTTGAACTGATAACCGGAGTATAAGCGGCCATTGCTTCCAATGCTGCCAAACCAAAACTTTCCTGCTCGGAAGGAAGTAAAAACACATCAGAAAGCTGAAGGATTCTGTAAAGATCATTTACTTTTCCTAAAAGACGGATTTTTGAAATCAACTCAGGATTTTCTTCTAAGAACTGATTGATTTTTTCCATATCGGGACCTTCTCCAATGATGATTAATTTAGATTTTACTTTTTTCTCAACATTTTTAAAAATCTGTAATACTTCTTCTACACGTTTTACCGGTCTTAAATTAGAAACGTGGATTAAAATCTTTTCATCAGGATTGGCAAATTGTGTTCTCTGGCATTCATTGCATTCATCAAATTCTGAATTATCAATGAAGTTGGTAATCACCTGAATTTCTTTTTTAATATTGAAAAACTGTAGGGTGTCTTTTTTTAAGCTTTCAGAAACAGAAGTGATGGCATCAGATTTATTGATGGAAAATTCTACGGCGTGTTTATAGCTCGGGTGTTGTCCTACTAAAGTAATATCGGTTCCGTGAAGCGTGGTTACCAACGGGATATCATTATTATCTTCACGAAGCATCTGTTTTGCCGTAAAAGCTGCATATGCATAAGGAATTGCATAATGAGCATGAAGCAGATCGAGTTTATACAGATTCACAACGCGATAGATCATTGAGCTTAATGCAATATCGTAAGGCTGATATTGAAAAAGCGGATAGGTCTGAACATTTACTTTATGAAAAAAAATATTCGGATTGGTAATATCTAGTCTTGCAGGCAGCGCTGAACTGATAAAGTGTACTTCATAGCCTTTGTTGGCAAGTGACATTCCGAGTTCTGTTGCTACAATTCCGCTTCCTCCGTACGTTGGATAGCAAAGTATGCCTATTTTCATTTTATAGTTTGTTTGATATGGTCTAATTATTTGATTTTACTTTCAGGTTGATTCCCATTCCCGGTTTTAGTTTATCATTTACTAAAACAGGAAGTCTGCCTGAAATTTTTGTTTTTCCGTTAAGAGCGTTTGCTGTTGCTGTCATAGAATCGTCATTGTTTTCATAAGAAACCAATACTGTTGAAATCTTTGAAATATCAATATCTTTTAATGCATAAGCACTTCCGAAAACATTCAGAATTACATTTTGTTTTTTTGCCAGATCTTCTACAATCTTTTTAGATTCTGCTGAAATTTTATAAGGTTTATAAGCCGTAGAATTGTCTTTATGAAATCCTACTATCACCGTTGAATTATCCGGAATTGTATTGATTTTACTTGGTTTTTTTAGAGTTATATTTGAACCTAATTGAGTGGCAAAAGTCTGATAAGGTGCTTCCTCCAATGGGACATAATATATTTGTTTTCCGTTTAATGGAAGTAGCTTTTTATCATCTTTTAATAAAGTCAATGCATTTGAATACAGGTTCTGAACTAAAGTTTGATGAGAATCATTATTTAAGTCAAAATTGATGTTTTCAGGATCTTTAGGAAAATACTTATCCAATCCTAGGAAATATTTTGTTAAAAGAATTTTCTTTACACTTTCTTCTACTCTTGACTGAGGTATTTCCCCGTTGTCAATCGCTTTCTGAATCAGTTTTTTCCCTTCTGCAACGCCCTGAGAGAAAAGCATAATATCATTTCCTGCCTTAAAAGCCATGGCATCCAATTCTCCCGGGTTGTATTTGTTAGCTACAGCCCCCATATTTAAAGCATCGGTGATGATTAAACCTTTATAACCTAATTTTTCTTTAAGCAATCCCGTGATAATATTTTTTGATACTGAAGCCGGAATCCCTTTTTCTGATTCTAAGCTCGGAACATATAAATGGGCAACCATTACCCCGCCGATTCCCTTATTTATTAAAGCTTTAAAAGGAGCAAGTTCAACACTGTTGAGTCTGTCTAAATTATGTGAAACAACCGGAAGGTCAAGATGTGAATCTGTACTGGTATCTCCATGACCGGGAAAATGCTTGATCGCAGCAAGGATATTGTTATCCTGAAGTCCGTTTGAGTAAGCCAAAGCAGAACTAATAACATTTTGAACTTCAGAACCAAAGCTTCTGTTACCAATAATAGGATTATTCGGATTGGTATTCACATCCACAACCGGTGCAAAATCCCAGTTGATGCCCATTCTTTTGCAATCTTCTGCAATTTTTGAAGCCATCTGATAAATTAGGGCTTTATCCTGAATAGCCCCTAAAGTCATTGCCCAAGGAAATTTGTGAGCAGCTGCAATACGCTGATATAATCCCCATTCTGCATCCATTCCGATCATTAACGGAACTTTAGACTTTTGCTGAAATTCATTTACCAGGCTGATTTCCTTCGCAGCGTCGTCCTGCATCAGAATTAAACCACCGATTTTATCGTTTACGACAATATTTCTTACCTGATTGATATGACTGTCATCTTTATTGGTATACAATGCAACAATAAAAAGCTGTCCCAGTTTTTCATCTTGTGAAAGACTGTTGTAAGTTTTATTTACCCATTGCTGTGCTTTATCCAAATCGGCCTTTGAAGTGTTTTTAGGCTGGTATTGAGCATTTGCTGCGCAACCTATAAACAGAAATATGATGAGTAAATTAAATACTGATTTGTTCATAATTTTTGAATAAGAACAAAAATACAATTAAAAAAATCACAGTAAAGAATGTTTTTGAGTTTTTTGGTATATGTTTTGAATATGCTTTATAAATAATAACTAAATTTTTATACAATGAAAAAATTCTTCCCGCTTTTACTATTAGCTTTTGTAAGCTTATTTATATTTAGTTGTGACGATGATAACAATGATGTTCCATATCAGGATAACGACACCTATCCAATTATGAGAGATGCTACAGGAACGTTTTCATCTTCTAATACCTTTACGCTTTCTATGGATATTAATATTCAAAATTCAGATGTAGTTTTAGTATACAGAAAAATAGGGAATTACTGGCAAAGCATACCTAAAACCTATTATTTAGATGATGTTCAGAATTTGCCAACAGGTAGAGAGTTAGATTACAATTTTGATTTTAATACCAGTGAGGTAAATATCAGTACAGCTGCCAATTTCAATCAATCTACACAAATGACATCATCAGAAACCAATCAATATTTAGTAAATCAGACATTTAGAGTTGTACTTGTTCCGGCAAGTCCTGCAAAAGGATCTGCTGCTACAGTAGATTACAGCGACTATAATGCAGTTGTAAAATACTATAATCTTGATGAGTCTAAAGTGATTACAACGAAATTTAACTAATCATTTAATTAAAGAAAATATCTTTTCAGTTTTTTATAAATAATTAAAAAAGAAAGCTCCGGGAGAAATCCTGGAGCTTTTGATTTTATTAATTATCATTATCATCAAGCAGATGACCAAAATAATCTTTCTTCGTTTTTAAATATCCTTTGCTTATTTCATTAGCCGGTATTTGTAGCGGAATTCTGGAGTTGAGATGTATATTACTTTCTGTCACGTATTTTACTTTCTCAGGGTTATTGGTAAGAAGGTTAATATCTTTTATATCCAGAAGGTTTAAAATTTCTATGGCAACCCCAAAGTTTCTGTCATCTGCAGGAAGACCTAATTTTAAATTGGCTTCCACGGTATCAAATCCTTTTTCCTGGAGAGAATAAGCTTTTAATTTATTGATAATACCTATATTTCGCCCCTCTTGTCTAAGGTAAATAATTACCCCACCATTTTCGTGGATATATTTCATGGCAGCGTCTAACTGCTGTCCACATTCACATTTTTTTGAATGGAAAACTTCTCCGGTTATACACTCTGAGTGAAAACGCACATTAACGGGTTTAGAGAAGTCTGTGTTCTCGGCTAAAATAGCCATGTGCGGCATCCAGTCATTTTCGTTTTCGGAGAACGCGATCATTCGGAAAGTACCGTGTTCTGTAGGAACATTAGCTTCCGCCTGAATTTTAATCATGGATAATTCTCATTTTAATTTCCTTTTAAAGAGTCTTCTATTACAGAGATGTTAGTTTTGATCCTTACCAAATATCTGTTCAGAACTTCATCATCGTCTTTACCGAGACCAGATCTTAGCTTCTGAATTTTTTTATAGGATTTTTCAAAGCTTTTAATCGATCTGTTTTTTCCGGCTATATTATTAGATTCGATGGCGTATAAATAATTTTGAAGGCTATATTTTAAGTTGGTTACTTCTTCATTTATACTGTTACTCTTGAATGTAGGAAAGGTTGAAATTAAATTCGATATTTCTGAAGCATTTACATTTTTCTTTATATTGATTTCAAACGATTTTCCAGATCCTGCATGATTGTCAGAACCTTTAGATTCGCTATAGAAATTACTGGTTAACGGAGAAAGATTAAGTTTTTCCGTTGCACAAGACGAAATCGTTGTAATTAATATTCCAAAAAAAAGTAATTTTTTCATTTTTGCTGCCCCTTTTGATAGAGGATTGGGTTAAGACTTTCATCGTTGTACATTTTCATTTGTTTGTACACTTTCATCTTAACGTTACCGTTCTCAATATCAGTAAGCAACTGATTGATAGAAGTCGATAAATCCTCTTTTTGCATAAGAAGAACGTTTAATTTTGCCTGACAATTTAAACGATGCTCCTCAGAGGCAGATTCTCTATTGGCTTCTAACGACATGTGATAAATCTTTAATGCAAGTATTGATAATCTGTCTACTGCCCAAGCGGGAGTTTCCGTATTTATTTTTGCATCAGATTTAGGAATTATACTTTCATATTTTTTTAAAAACCAACTGTCTATAAATTCCACTAAATCAGTTCTTTTTTGATTTGATTGGTCTATAGTCCTCTTTAGGTGAAGAGCTTCAGTCGGATCAATATTCTCATCTCTAATTATATCTTCCAAATGCCATTGAACGGTATCAATCCAGTTTTTTGCATACAAAATTCGTTCCAAACTGTCTTTTTCGTATGGATTGTTAATTAGAGTATTGACATTATCAAGCACGTGATAATCTTCAATAGACTGATTGAAGATATTCCAGGCAATTTCTGTAAAATTCATTTAAGAAGGTGTTGGAATTTTAGTTGCTAGAAGTCGTATTATCGTTTGAAGAAGTCGTTTTGCTTTCTGAACCCGGTTTTTCTTCTTCTTTTACAGCGTCTTTAAATTCTTTAATACCTGAACCAACTCCTCTCATTAATTCAGGGATTTTTTTACCTCCAAAAAGTAATACAAGCAATATTGCTACGATTAGGATATGTTGCCAAGATAAGGCTAATATTGTTAATGTGTTCATTTCTAAAATTTTTACAAAGTTAAACTTTTTTAATAAGAAACCCAACCTAATGGATCAACGGGAGTACTACCGTTCCATACCTGGAAATCAAGCGTATACGTTCCGTCGAAATCCTGTGCTACAGCACCCACAGGAGTACCTGCAGAAACCTGTTGATTTTTAGATACAGAATTGCTACTCAGGTTAGAATATAAGGTAAAATAGTCACCATGCTTTATGATTACTGTTTTTGTTCCATCCGAGGCCTGTAATATGGAAGAAACAGTTCCCGGGAATACGCATCTTGCGACAGCTCCTTTCGATACGGAGATTTTAATTCCGTTATTTTCTTCCATAATGTTCTTAAACACGGGGTGAGGCTGTCTTCCGAATCGGTGAGTAATGGTTCCGGCAATCGGCATAGAGAGTTTACCTTTATTGGCTGCAAAATTATTTCCTGAAGCTGTAGAAACTCCGAAGTTTGTCATTGCTTTGGATTCGGCAGCTTTTTTATCAGCTTCTTTTTTTCTGGCTAAGTCTTCTTCAGCCGCTCTTGCTGCATTTAGCTTATTAGCCGCCTCTTTTGCTCTTAAAGCCGCCTCATCTGATGCCTTTTTAGCTGCAATTTTTCTCGCTTCATCTCTGCTGTTTGCTTCAGCTTTTGCTGCCTCCTCGGTGCGTTTTCTTTCTTCTTCAGCACGTTTAGCCGCTAATTCAGCTGTCTTTTTGGCTTCCGCTTCTGCAAGTTTTCTTTCTCTTTCCAGAGCTTCCGCTTTTGCTTTTGCTTCCGCTTCAATTCTTGCTTTTTCCCTTTCAGCTGCTATTTTTGCTAAACGTATTTTTTCTGCTTCTGCTTTTTTTCGGGCTTCTTCTTCAGCTTTGGCAATTCTTATTTCTTCTGCAATAATGGCTCTTATTTGACCTTCTAACGCTTTAGATTGAATTTGTTTTTGTTTCAGTTCAGCGGTAATTCTAGCTTCATTCTTTTTGAATTCAGCCACTAGCTGTTCCTTTTGAACGCGTTCTACATTAATCGTAGCCAGATCTTTTTTCTGTGTGAGCAATAGGTTTTCCTTTTCATCTGCAGATTTCTTTTTCTGAGCGATGGACTTTTGTATTTGCGCTGCAGCAGTAGTTATTTCAGCTGCTTTTTTGTCTTGATAGTCTGAGTATTGCTTTAAATATTGTACTCGTCTAAGAGCTTCCCCCAAATTTTTTGAAGAGAGTATAAAAGTTACTTTGTTCTGTACACCTTTGTTTTTATAGGCATTTACTAAAACTTCTGCGTAGTTCTTTCTTAAGATAGCAAGTTCTCTGTTTTGACGATTGATTTCTAATTGACGTAAATAGATTTCATCTTCGATAAATCTCTTCTCTTTTTGAGTATTGTTATAAACTTTTTCTCTTAGGACTAATTTTTTATTGACATTTGTGAGATAAGCAATAGAAAGCTTTGATTCGCTTCTTGTTTTTGCTAAATCGGTATTTATCTGTGCAATTTGTTTTTTAAGTTCGGCGTTCTGCTTTTGAAGCTGTTCTTTCTTTTGCCCATCTTGTCCGTAGTGCAACCCAAACAACAAAATACCTATTAAAAAGCTAAATTTTTTAATCATTTAATATCAATTTTCTTATAATTAGGTGGTACAGAATAGCGTGTATCCAGCCTCGAAAAATCAAATTTCGTATTTTCCAGCAGAATTTGGCTGTTTTTTGATCCTTTTATAATTATTTTAACATTTTTTGGAAGGCGGATTTCATTCTGATAAGTTTCCCAGCTATCATACAAAATTTCTAAAGAATCGTCGGAGTTTGCATCCTGAAGTTTAGCCTGTATGAGGTCATATTCAGGGGAATATTGAAGAACTATTTTATATTCTCTGGTTGTTTCTCCTGTTTCTATTTTTATATTGGATATTGATGAGAGCTGATATCCCTGCATATTTTGGGTAATGCGGGAATTTCTACCTTGAAGCGTGAAAAAGGTTCTTCCAATAAGGAGTTTTTCTAAATTTTTATAGTCTATAAAATTGACATTCAGTAAATTATTAAGATAATTAAAATCGGAATCAATATAATTTTTATTGTACTTATCCATCGCTTTTATTCCTTCCGGAGTAATAAGCGCACGGGCAGCATTGATGAATAGGAAGTTGATCGAAGCAAATATTTTTTTATCTGTTTCTATATAAATAGTAGCGTCCAAAGGGCTTACCTTGATATTGTCGGCGGTAATTTTACTGCTTATTTTAAGGTATTCAAATTGAGGATGAATATAGACTTTTTCATAAAAAGTTAGAGGGTCGTGTATATTCTCACCCGTATCGATTGGCTGATTGTCTTTGGGCTTTTCTACTTGAATGCTATCTCTTTCTCCCGTGCTTTGTTCAACGGTTTTTCTGGTCTTACACGAAAATAAAACCAGAATAAAAAGTACTGAGGCAATCCATTTGTTCATATTCAAATTTAAATAAATGCTTTGCAATATTAACGCCAAACCACACAAAACATTTTGTGTGGTTTGACTATACGATTAAATCAGAGTAATTATTTAGATAAAAAATCCAATACTGAATAATCTCCTAAGGAAATTTCTCTTGCTACACCAAAATATTGAGCCGAATTTCCGATCATTGAATTGGATAAATTACCGTGGTTGATTCTGGTATTTTCCTGAATCAATGAATTTTCAATGTTGGAGTTAACTATTATTGTATTATTTCCTAAAGAAACTCCGGGACCAATTTTAGAGTTTGAAATCTTTACATTTTCACCAATAAAACAAGGCTGAATAATCAAAGAGTTTTCTATTTGAGCAGAAGCCGGAAAATGAGACATTTCCTCTTTTTCGTATTCTAAAATTTTACTGTTAGTTTCTACTGTAGCATTTTTGTTTCCGCAATCCATCCAGTCGTTTACTTTTCCCAGGCTAAACTTGGCGCCTTTAGCTCTAAGATTTTCCAAAGCTGTTGTTAGTTGATATTCACCACCGTTTTTAATATCATTGTCCATGATATAGTTAATCTCGTCCATCAGTTTTTCAGCACTGTTGAAATAATAAATCCCAATGATTGCCAAATCTGAAACGAAGGTTGTCGGTTTTTCTACGAAATCTGTAATGAAGCCGTAGTTATCTAATTTTACTACTCCAAAAGCGGAGGGATCTTCTACACTTTTTACCCAAATTACACCATCTGAATTTTTATCTAAAACAAAATCTGCACGGAATAAAGTATCAGCAAATGCAATCACAACATCCCCGCTCATCGACTGTTCTGCGCATTTGATAGCATGAGCCGTTCCAAGAGGGTCGTTCTGATAATATATACTTCCTTTTGCTCCTAGCTTTTCGGCAATCTGAATAAGGGATTTTTCAATCTCCAGACCAAAATCTCCTATAATAAAAGCTACTTCTTCAATTTTTTCTCCAGCTACTTTAGCGATATCTTCTACCAATCTTTGTACAATCGGTTTTCCTGCGATAGGAATAAGAGGTTTTGGAACTGTCAATGTATGTGGACGCAATCTGGAACCACGTCCAGCCATTGGAACAATAATTTTCATAAATTATATAAGTATGTTTTTTTGTTTTGTTAAGTTTAATTTTGGATAAAGATAGCAATAAAACCATTTGTATGGCATTATTCCTTTTAATTTTAAAGGTTTGTTTAATTTAAAAACAGATTGAAAAGAATCAAACCGCCAAAGCTTATTTTCTGATTCTTGCAAGCAGTATGTCTTTCTCGGAGTAAATTAAAATTCCAGAATAAATTAAGAATAATAAATTTCCGATCCATAAATTGTAATCAAAAAATACTACTATTATATAACTAAAAACTGCTAAAAGTAAGATGAAAAAAGAAATTTTTTTCATTCTGTAAGGAATGGGATAATATTTCTGGCCAAGCCAATATGAAAGAATCATCATTGAAAAATAAGCGGCCAAAGTTATCCAAGCAGACACCATGAAACCATACGTTTTTAGAAGAGCTAAATTTAAAATAATAGTAATAATAGCACCGATCCAGGAAATATATGTTCCGATTCTTGTTCTGTCGGTTACTTTATACCAAGTCGAAAGATTGTAATAAATTCCAAAAAATAAGTTAGCAATGACAATAATCGGTATAATATTAATAGCAATCCAATAAGAGCTGTTAGGAACCAATAATAGCTTTATCCATGAAACATTTGCGATAATCCCTAAGGCTACTATTGAGGCAAAAAATGAAAAATATTCTGTTACTTTTGCATAGGTATTTTTTGCATTTTCATTATTCATTTGTTTGAAGAAAAACGGCTCGATTCCCATTCTGTAAGCTGTTACGAAAAGCGTCATCAACACGGCCATTTTGTAACATCCGCCATAAGCCCCTGCGTCAGAATCTTCAATTAAAAACCTTTGAATAAATTTGTCAAAATTTTCATTCACCATAAATGCTAGTCCCGCGATCATAATTGGCCATGAATATTTGATCATTTGAAAAAAAAGATCTTTTGAGAACTGTAATTTTACTTTAAAAATGATGGGTATAACTAATAATACACCCAAGAAACTTGCAGCCAAATTACTGTAAAAAGGATAAGACACTTTTTCTTTTAAACCTAATTTTAACGAAAACTCTTGCGGAATATAAAGGAATAAAGCAATGGCAAATGCACTTTGAAAAACTGCTTGTATGACTCTAACGGCAGTATATTTTATAGGCTTGTTATGGTATCTGAACCAAGCCAAAGGAATCACAAGAATATTATCAAAGAAAGCAATCCAGGCAAACCATCTAATAAATTCCGGAGTATTTGAATAGTCAAAAAGATTGGCAATAGGCTGGTTGAATAGTAAAACCGAGATTAAAAAAACAGTCGATAAACCTGTTAAAAACCAAAAAGACGTATTAAAAACTTTTTGTTCATTATCTTTATCTGATGAAAATCTGAAATAGGCTGTTTCAAAACCGAAAGAAAGAACAATATTAACGAATGATATCAGTGCATACAGGTTGGTAAAGATGGCAAAAGCACTATTGTCAATATTTTTAATGAATAAATAATTAAGCAAAACGACAATTATCCTCGGCATTATCGCCCCAATTCCATATATAATAGTCTCGTTGAGAAGTTTTTTCAAAATGTGAAATTTTATGCAAATGTAAATATTTAGAAATTGATTTTTTATCAGCAACATTAAAATTCATTCATAAACCTTAATTTTGCTTAAAATGAAAATTCACTGGAATCTCGGAATTAGAATCTGGTGTAAAAATCTAAAAAAGTAAAATGAAGACCTTAATCAAAAATGTAAAAATCGTCAACGAAGGCAAAATTGTTGAAGGTGATATTTTAATCGAAAATGATTTAATTTCCAAAATAGATTCCCGAATTTCTGAAGAAGCAGATCAGATTATAGATGCTTCAGGAAAATATCTTTTGCCGGGAGTTATTGATGATCAGGTGCATTTTCGTGAACCGGGCTTAACACATAAGGGAGATATTGAAAGCGAATCCAGAGCTGCGATTGCCGGTGGAACAACCAGTTTTATTGAACAGCCGAATACTGTTCCAAATGCGGTAACACAGGAATTGTTAGCCGATAAATATGAAATCGCTTCTCAAAAATCATTTGCTAATTACGGTTTTATGATGGGAGGAACAAATGACAACCTGGAAGAAGTACTAAAAACAAATCCAAGAAATGTTCCCGGAATTAAATTGTTTCTAGGCTCATCTACAGGAAATATGCTGGTGGACAATCCTGAGACGTTGGAAAATATTTTCAGCAAAACCAAGATGCTGATTGCTGTTCACTGTGAGGATGAAGCTACCATCAGAGCCAATACTCAAAAATACCTGGATAAATATGGTGAAGATATTCCTGTGAAATTTCATCATCTGATCAGAAGTGAGGAAGCTTGCTACAAATCTTCATCAAAAGCAATTGAACTGGCAAAGAAAACAGGAGCAAGACTTCATGTTTTTCATTTGTCAACGGCAATCGAAACAGATCTTTTCAGAAATGATATTCCTTTAAAAGATAAAAAAATAACTGCAGAAGTTTGTGTTCATCACCTGACTTTTACCAATGAAGATTACGAAACAAAAGGAGGACTTATTAAATGGAATCCTGCTGTAAAAACACAAAAAGACAAAGATGGGCTTTGGAAAGCTTTACTGGATGACAGAATTGATGTAATAGCAACGGACCACGCTCCTCATACCTGGGAAGAAAAACAGAATGTATATACAAAATGTCCTTCAGGAGGACCATTGGTACAACATTCTTTAGTAGTAATGCTTGAAAATTACAGAAACGGGAAAATTTCTCTGGAAAGAATTGTTGAAAAAATGGCTCATAATCCTGCGATTTTGTTCAGAATTGAAAAAAGAGGTTTCATCAGAGAAGGGTATAAGGCGGATTTGGTTTTAGTAGATTTAAATGAAAACTGGACGGTTGGAAAAGAAAATGTTCTTTACAAATGTGGTTGGAGCCCGCTGGAAGGGATGAATTTCCATTCTAAAGTGACTCATACTTTCGTCAACGGAAATCTTGTTTTTGAAAACGGGAAAATTAATGAAGAAAAATTCGGAGAGCGTTTGCTTTTTGAAGTTGAAGAATAATGTTAAATCTGTTATCCTGACGAAGGAAGAATCTTATTCTGTTGAGATTCTTCCTTCGTCAGAATGACAAACTTTTTTATTTGTGTCAGCAAATGTGAAATTTATAAAATAAAAATCCTCATCAAATTTAACTTGGTGAGGATTTTTATTTCTGACAATTAATTAAGCAATTACAATACTTTCAATACCTTTTTCTAACGCTGTATCCTGAAGATGCGGCAAACCTAAACCTTCTGCGCGGAAAACGCTGATATCAGTAATTCCGATAAATCCGAGTACACTTTTCAAATAAGGAACCACGAAATCGTAAGACTGATAATCTCCTTCTGAAAAAATAGAACCACTGGCAACCGCGATATAAGCTTTTTTGTTTTTTACTAAGCCTTCAAAACCGTTTTCAGAATATTTAAATGTCATTCCGCCGCGCGCAATGTGATCAATGTACGCTTTCAAAGCAGATGGAATTCCGAAATTATAAATTGGTACGGAAATGACAATAATATCTGATGCATGAAGTTGTTCAATTGCTTCATCAGAACGTTTTACAGCTTCATTTTGTTCCGGAGTTCTGTTTTCTGCCGGAATAAACCAGGAATCTACCTGCTCTTCTCCCAAATGGGGGAACGGATTTTTCAGTAAATCCAATGTGGTAATGGTATGTTCAGGATACGCTGTCTGTAATTTTTCTTCAATAGCAATACCTAATGTTCTGCTTGCTGATCCTTTGGTTCTTGGGCTTGAAATAATGTGAAGTATGTTTTTCATTTTTTTGTTGATTAAAATTTCTTCAGCAAAATTATGTACATTTGCTTTTGAAAAGTTAGTAGTGAACTAAAGGTTAGTAGTAACCTTTTAGTTAGTTGTTAAAAATAAATGTTATGGAAAGCCCAGTTAATACATCGGTTGAAATTCAGGAAGCTCCTTGTAGAGCCAATTGTAGCGAGAATCTTTCTGCAGTAGAAGATGCAATTTATGTGATCGGAGGAAAGTGGAAGCTGAAGATTATTATTGTTTTACAGGAATTGGGAAATGTCCGTTTTAATGAATTACAGAGAATGATATCGGGAATTTCGGCAAAGGTCTTATCTAATGAATTGAAAGATCTTGAGCTGAATGGCTTTGTAAAAAGAGTAGTACATGCCGAACAAACACCTGTAGTAGTTGAATATATTTCCACAGATTACAGCCGAACTTTAAAAACGGTGATCATGTCTCTTTCCGAATGGGGAAGAAAGCATAAGAACAATATCAAAGAAGATATTTTTGAAAGATAACAGATTTTTCTAATTAAAAGACTGTCTGAATTCAAGAGGTGACATTTTTGTTTTCTTTTTAAAAAGCGTACTGAATGATTGTGAATGTTCAAAGCCGAGTTCATAAGCAATTTCACTTATCGATAATTCTGTTGTGGAAAGCTTTTCTTTTGCTTTACTGATCAACTTTTCGTGAATATGCTGCTGCGTATTTTGTCCGGTATGAACTCTTAAAAGATCACTCAAATAATTCGGAGAAAGATTCATGGCTTCTGCAATCTGATGAACGGTTAAAAGACCTTTTCCGGAAGACTCTTTATCAAAATAATTATTAAGATAGGTTTCAAATTTTGTAAGAAGCTGATGGTTCCCGCTTTTTCGGGTGATGAATTGTCTTTCGTAAAATCTTTTCGAATAATTCAATAACAATTCAATCTGTGACAAAATAATTTCCTGAGTATGATGATCGATATGTTGACATTCTTTGTCGATTTTATACATGATTTCAAGCAAGTCATTTTCTTCATCTTCAGATAAATGCAATGCTTCATTCACTGCGTACGAGAAAAATCCGTAAGAAGAAATGGTTTTTGCCAAAGAATGTTTCAGCAGAAAATCTTCATGAAAAATCAACAGATAACCCGTATTTTCGCATTCCATGGTTTGTAAATCCAGAGACTGAACCTGACTGGGTGCTGTAAAGCTTAGTACTCCTTTGTCGTAATCATAATGTTGTTGCCCGTATTTTATTTTTCCTGTCGCGTTTCTTTTCAGGGCGACACAATAATATCTGCTCACAAAACCTTTCCAGACATCATCTTCAATAAAAATACTTTCCGAAAGATTGACTACACTCACCATTGGATGTTTTGGTTCCGGAAGCGAAAGCAGTTTGTGAAATGCGGAGATAGATTTTATGGTGTTCATCATTTTTAAACTTTAATAATAATTTTTGGGTACCTTTTTTGGAGTTTTTATTTTTTTATGGCGCCGATTTCCGTCTTCCACTCCCGCTTTTTTGCTTCGCAAAAAGAGCTCCGTTCAAGCCGGGGCGCAATCGTATTCTGTTTTAATACAAACCTCATAGGTTTCAAAAACCTATGAGGTTTAAGTCGTTTTTTAAAAACTAAAGTTACTAATTAATAATCCAAAAGCCCCATTCCAAATTCATCATAAGTCGCACCGGTATCTGTTCCCAACGGTACAATATTTTCGAGTTTCTGAACTTCGGCTTCACTTAAAACAATTTTACTTGCTTCAATATTTTGCTCAACATATTTTCTGCGTTTTGTTCCCGGAATAGGAAGAATTCCTTTGCTGATGATCCAGGCCAACGCCAATTGAGATGAAGTAATGTTTTTTTCTTTAGCCAAATTTTCAAGTGCTTCCACAAGTTCTATATTTTTATAAAAATGTTGTTCCTGAAAACGAGGAATTCCTCTTCTAAAATCATTTTCAGGCAAGTCGTCAATTGTACGAATTTGTCCGGATAAAAATCCTCTTCCCAATGGAGAATATGCTACCAATCCAATGCCTAATTCATTCAATGTTTTAATCACACCTTTTTCTTCAACTGTTCTTTCAAATAAAGAATACTCACTCTGAACTGCAGAAATTGGATGAACAGCGTGTGCTTTTTTTATCGTTTCAGATGATACTTCCGATAAACCTATATAACCAATTTTTCCTTCTTTTACCAAATCGCTCATTGCTCCAACTGTTTCTTCAACAGGAACATTTTTATCTAAGCGATGCATATAATAGAGATCGATGTAATCTGTTTTCAGATTTTTAAGAGAGCGTTCAATTGATTTTTTTACATAGTCTTTGGTACCATTGATTTTCCAGGTGATCTGATCGTTGTCGTCAATTTCCCAACCGAATTTTGTAGCAATAATATATTGATCACGATTCCCTTCAATAGCTTTTGCAATCAGTTGCTCGTTTTTGAAAGGACCATATAAATCTGCTGTGTCCAGAAAATTTCCACCCAATTCCAGAGAGCGGTGAATGGTAGCAATAGCTTCTTGCTCATCGCTTTTACCATACATGTCTACATCGCCAAAACCTGTCATTCCCATACACCCCAAACCTATATTGGGAACTACTAATCCCTGATTTCCTAATTTTACCTGATTTAATTTCATATCGTTAAATTTTATTGATACAAAATTCATCAGAAATTAAGAGTTGGATGTATGCAAAATGATGATTGTCGTAAGCAAATTACGGATTGTGATTTTCTTAATTTTAATAATAATAGATTACTGCATAATCATTTGTGAAAATCTGTGAAATCCGTGGGGAAATTTCTCTAAGATTTCTCATTTCGTGGAAATCGAAACAATATCAGCAAGTTATGTTTAGATTACACACTCTATAGTACTTATTTGTGAAAATTAGTGAAAAACATTAGTGAAATTTGTGTGAAAAAATCATTTCTTAGGCCTAAAACTCATATAAAAACTCAGTTTCCCTCCATTCATAATATCTGAATGTTTCAAAGTGAAATCTCTAATTTCTCTTCCATTCAAAAGGATTTTCTGAACATATATATTTTTAGGACTTTGATTGATGGCCTCAATTTCAAAAGTTTTTCCGTTTTCCAGATTCAAAATTGCATGATCAACAGCCGGGCTTCCAATGGCATAATCTTCTGAGCCGGGAGCAACGGGATAAAAACCTAAAGAACTCAAAATATACCAAGCACTCATTTGTCCTGTATCATCATTTCCTCCCAATCCATCGGGAGTTGCTTTGTATTGCATTTCCAGAATATGACGGATTTGCGCCTGCGTTTTCCAAGGTTGTCCTGCCCAATTATAAAGATAAGCGACATGATGTGCAGGTTCATTCCCGTGAACATACCCACCGATAATTCCTTCTCTTGTAATGTCTTCTGTGTCTGCGAAAAATTCATCTGGTAGATGCATAGTGAACAGTTCATCCAATTTTGACTCAAATTTTTTCTTTCCACCCATCAAAGCAATAAGTTCATCTGGATTTTGAGGAACAAAGAAGCTGTAGTTCCATGAATTTCCTTCTATGAAACCCTGTCCATGAGTACTTAGTGCGTTAAAATCTTTTTTAAAGCTTCCATTTGCCAAACGAGGACGCATAAATCCAATTGTTTTATCAAAATTGTTTTTCCAGTTTTCAGAACGTTTGATAAATTGATTGTAGATTTCTGTCTCACCCAAGTGTTTTGCCAATTGAGCAATCGCCCAGTCGTCATAAGTATATTCTAATGTGTTTGAAACCGAAGTACCGCTTTTCTCTGCAGGAATATATCCTAAATCAATATATTGTCCGATTCCTTCATAATCTCTTTTGTTGGCTGTTGCAACGCAGGCTTTCAAGGCTTTTTTTGCATCACTATCATAATTTCCTTTAATAATAGCATCTGCAACCACACTTACACTATGGTAACCACTCATACACCAGTTATCATTTGCATAATGTGACCAGATCGGCAGCATTTTCATAGAGAATTGATCGTAATGAGCCATCATCGATTTTACCATATCACTGTTTCTTTTGGGCTGAATAATGTTAAAGAAAGGATGAAGCGCACGATAGGTGTCCCAAAGTGAGAAAGTCGTGTAATTTATAAAACCTTCTGCTTTGTGAATATTTTGATCCAGACCTTTATATTCTCCATTCACATCATTGTAAATTGTCGGATTGATAAAAGTATGATACATAGCAGTATAAAAATTCATTTTTTCAGTATCAGAGCCTTTAATGACGATTTTATTTAATTCCTTATTCCAGTTTTCCTGGGTTTGGGCTTTTACCTGGTCAAAAGATAAATTTCCAACTTCCTGTTCCAGATTTTCCAATGCATTGGCTTGACTTACAGGAGAAATTGCTAATTTAACTTCAATAGCCTCGTTTTCATGGGTGTCAAAATCAAAATACATTTTCAGGTTTTTTCCGGCGATTTCAGGAAAGTTTTTTGTCTGATCAAATTTTCTCCAGAAACCATTGTAAACCTGTTTCCCGTCAAAGTTTTTCTGACCGTAAGATTTAAAGGGTTTGGAGAATTTCATTGCAAAATAAACTGTTCTTGTTCTTGCCCAGCCGTTGGTTTGTCGATAGCCTGTAATTGTATTTCCGTTTTCTACCCGAACATAGGTCCAGACGTTTTTACCATCATAATTGTAAATTCCGGCCATCAGATCCAGAATAATGTGAGCCTGATCAGATTTTGGGAAAGTATATCGGTGAACTCCGACTCTTGTGGTTGCGGTTAATTCCGCTAAAATATTGTGATCATCCAGTTTTACTTTATAATATCCGGCTTCGGCAACTTCGTTTTGATGTGAAAATCTGCTTCTGTATCCGCTTTCAGGATTTGCTGCTGTTCCTGGATTCAACTGTAACGTTCCAATTGTCGGCATTACCAAAAAATCTCCCAGATCGGAATGTCCTGTTCCGCTGAAGTGTGTGGAACTAAAGCCTACAATCGTTTTATCTTCGTAACGATATCCTGCACAATATTTGTAAACTTCACCATTATATTTTCCGTTCAGTTCATAGGAAATGGTATCGGTTTCAGGGCTTAACTGAACGGCTCCGAATGGTGCTGTTGCACCGGGGTAGGTATGTCCCATTTTTTCTGTTCCTATCAATGGATTGACATATTGATAGAGTTTTTCGAATTGTTGAGCTTTAACGTGTAAACTAGACAACAAAAGAATTAGAAAAATGGGTGTTCCTGACTTTTTCATGTATAGAGATTTTTCGGAGAGTAAATTTAAGTAAAAACCTGTTGATTATTTTTCGGAAAAACGGAAACCAATTCCGTGAATATTTTCAATTATGATATTATTTTCATCTGAAAAAATCTTTCTTAATCTTGAAATAAACACATCAAGGCTTCTTCCCATAAAATAGTCATCGTCACCCCATATTGCTTTCAGAATATCCTGTCTTCTGAGAATTGTGTTTTTGTTGCGGGTAAAATAAAAAAGAAGTTCGGCTTCTCTCTGGGTGAGCGTTATCGTATGTTCTGGAGTTTGTAAAGTATAGTTTTTAGGATCGAAATCATATTTTCCGACTTTGTATTTTTGAGGAGCAGGTTCTGTTTTCTTAGATCGTTTCAGAAAAACTTCAATTTTGAGGATAAGTTCTTCAATGCTGAACGGTTTTACCAAATAATCATCTGCACCTATTTTTAATCCTTTTATGCGGTCTTCCTTTAAAGCTTTTGCCGAAATAAAAATAATAGGAATCTCAGAGTTTTTCTCACGGATATATTCAGCCAGTTCAAAGCCGTTCATTTCCGGCATCATAATATCTAAAAGGCAAATGTCGAAATTTTCGCTATTAAAGGCATCCATTGCAGATTTTCCGTCGGGATAGCAGGAAATATCATAATAACTTTCCAAGCTGTCCTGAACAAGAAAAGCTATTGTTTTGTCGTCTTCGGCATATAAAATTTTAGATTTCTCCATGAATTACATTTTAATTATTTTAAAATGGTAAAAACAGGGTGATGGTAATTCCTTTATCGCTGTTATTTTCAACCGAAATCTTCCAGTTGTGTTGCTGAACGATTTTTTTTACATAAAATAATCCTAGCCCAAAACCATTCACCTCATCGCTTTTATTAGTATTTACTCTATAAAATTTATCAAAAATATGAGGAATATTTTTAGCAGGAATTCCAATTCCGTTGTCTTTAAACTTTAAATATAAGCCTTTTGAATCTTTAAATGAAGAAATGCTAATGATGGGGTGGATGTCACAATATTTAATGGAATTGTCTAAAATATTATAAATGATATTACTAAAATGAAATTCGTCGGCAATAACTGAAACATCACTGTCAATATTTATTTCAATAGAAAGGTTTTCATTCTTTTGTTTCACAATCTCAACAATCTCCTGAATGAAAGGGAGCAAAACTATTCTTTGAGGCTTTAATGACAATCCCGAAGCATCGTTTTTGGCAATATTCAGTATTTTTTCAATATGATTATTAAGTTTATGACTTTGATCGGTGATGATAGAAGTATAAGTTTGCAGCTTTGGATTTCCCTTTACCTGATCCTGCTTTGTCAAAGCTTCTGAAGCTAAAAGAATAGATGATAGAGGTGTTTTAAATTCATGCGTCATATTGTTAATAAAATCCCTCTGTAGCTCCGAGAATTTTTTCTGTTGAATAATCGTATAAATTGAATATACATAGACCAAAAGAATAATAATCAGTGCGAAAGTCAGCAAATACCAGAAACGCAGTGAACTGATCAGATACGTTGTCTTATCCGGAAACCGTATAGAGAAATAATAAACGAGATTTTTATGCTTCGGAAACTGGATAACCTTATAATTGGGACTTTCCTGATGGGTTGAAATAAATTTCCCATACATCATTTTATCGCTATGACAATTGTACAGAGCATATACGTAATTGGTATTTATCTGAAAACGGGTAAATTCTGTTTTTAAATAATGCTCTAAAACGGCAGGATGAAATTCATTATTAATATTAACCACATAATAATCGTTAGAAATATTCTGAACGGGATTTTCCGTGAAAGAAGTTTTTCCTCCGGACAATTTTTCCACGACTTCGAGCAAAGCAATGTTTACTTTTTGGTTAAATTTCTGATCTTCGAGATTATAAGCTTGTCGGGTCCATAGAAGCTGGGCTATCAAAATTCCGATAATAGCTACAAACCCCAGAGTTATAATAATATTAAGCCTTTTTATTTCCATTTACAGAAACAATATTATCCAAAAATATCTATTAATTTTTTATCATTAACAACTTATTAACAAATGTTTGAGATCGGTTAACAAGTTGTATTCAAATTCATCTTACATTTGCTTTATCGAAAGATATAATCAGCTTATTTATAATTATTAAAATTTATACTCATGAAAAATTTAAAAATTACAGCACTTTTGGCTGTTTTAGCATGCTCTCCTTTTTATGCAAACGTACTTCCAACTGACCATTCACCGGTAGTAAGAATACTTGCGGATGCGATCAAATGGAAATCAGAATCTATCGATGTAGGAAATATTCCTCAGGGAAAACCAAAGGTAATCAGATTTGAGTTCACTAACACATCTAACAAGCCTATCATTATTGAAAACGTAGCGCCATCATGTGGTTGTACAACTGCTGATTATACAAAAACTCCAATCCTTCCGGGAAAAAAAGGATTTGTAGAAGCTAGTTACAATGCAGCAAATGCAGGAGCATTTATGAAAACGGTAAACGTTACAACAAGTGACAGCAAAACTCCAAAAACTCTTTCTTTCAAAGGAACAGTAGTTGCTTCTTAATTAATTTAATCTTGTTCAATATAAAACAGCCTGATGAATTTTTATCAGGCTGTTTTTATTTTTTTTATCAATGACTATTTAGAAACAATTATTTGTCGCATTATTTCTTGATACATTTTAAAGCTTGGCACGTCAATATTTATTATTTTTAAGAAAAAATAAAACGTATGAATCTTTATACACAACCGATGTTGCGTGAAGACGCACTAAAAGATAAAGTGGCCATCGTCACAGGCGGAGGAAGCGGTCTTGGAAAAGCAATGACCAAATATTTTCTTCAATTGGGCGCAAAAGTTGTCATTACTTCGAGGAATTTAGAAAAGCTACAAGAAACAGCAAAAGAACTGGAAGATGAAACCGGCGGAAAAGTTCTGTGTGTTGCCTGCGATGTGAGGAATTGGGATGAGGTGGAAGCTATGAAAGAGGCGACTTTAAAAGAATTCGGAAAAATTGATATTCTACTGAATAATGCAGCAGGGAACTTTATCTCCCCAACAGAAAGATTAACGCATTCTGCTTTCGATTCTATTTTAGATATCGTGTTGAAAGGAACAAAAAACTGTACACTCTCTATCGGTAAGCATTGGATTGATTCTAAAACTCCGGGTACGGTTTTAAATATCGTGACCACTTATGCCTGGACAGGTTCTGCATATGTTGTTCCATCCGCCTGTGCAAAAGCAGGAGTGTTAGCGATGACAAGATCTCTTGCTGTAGAATGGGCGAAATATGGGATCCGTTTCAATGCGATCGCTCCGGGACCTTTCCCAACAAAAGGAGCTTGGGACAGATTGCTTCCGGGGGATTTGCAGGAAAAATTTGATATGAGAAAAAAAGTTCCGTTGAGAAGAGTGGGAGAACATCAGGAGCTGGCTAATCTGGCTGCTTATCTGGTTTCAGATTATTCTGCTTATATGAATGGTGAAGTGGTGACCATCGATGGAGGAGAATGGTTACAGGGAGCAGGTGAATTTAATATGCTTGAAGATATTCCGCAGGAAATGTGGGATGCTTTGGAAGCAATGATTAAAGCTAAAAAATCAAATTGATTCATTTTTATATTAATTTCCCGGATTTGTAACGATTCCGGGATTTTTTTTACCTATTATAAAAGAATTCCAATGAATTTTAAACTTCCAACCCTTATTTCAGCCGTTGCAGTGGCTCTTTTTGCTCAGCCAACGTATGCTCAGGAATCTCCAAAATATGATTATGTAGAAACCTTTAAACCATTTTTCTATCCTCAAACCGGAACGGCAACCCGATCGGCAAGCGGGCAACCGGGACATGCATATTGGCAAAATGCTGCAGATTACCACCTGAATGTAAGCCTTAACGAAGCTAAAAATGAAATTGCCGGAACTGCCGAGATTACGTATACGAATAATAGTCCGGACAGAATGGGTTTTCTATGGTTGCAGCTGGATCAGAATTTATTTGAAAAAGACTCGAGAGGAAATGCTGTAGTTCCCATGTCGGGAAGCAGAAACGGAGCTCATGGTGAAGAATTTGAAGGCGGCTATAAAATAAAGTCTGTAAAATATAATGGAAAAGATGTAAAATATACCATTACGGATACCAGAATGCAGATTGATCTTCCGGAAGAGCTTAAATCTAATGGCGGAGTTGCGAAAATTAAAGTTGAATATTCATTCCTTTCCCCGAAATACGGATCAGACAGAATGGGGATACAGGATACCAAGAATGGAAAAATATTTACAATGGCTCAGTGGTATCCGAGAATGTGTGTATATGACGATGTTTTGGGCTGGAATACATTGCCATATCTGGGTGCATCTGAATTCTATCTGGAATATGGAAATATTACAGCCAATATTACGGTTCCTGCTAATCAATATGTGGTAGCTTCAGGAGAATTGCTTAATGCCAGAGAAGTCTATACCAAAGAAGAAAATAAAAGATGGGAAGAGGCTAAAAACAGTGATAAAACAATCATGATTCGTCCGGAATCAGAATTGGGAAAAAATCAATCTACAGGAACAAAAACATGGAAGTTTAAAATCAATCAGGCAAGAGATTTTGCGTGGGCCTCTTCGGCTGCCTTTATTTTAGATGCAGCGAGAATTAATCTTCCGAGCGGTAAAAAATCGATGGCAATCTCTGCTTATCCCGTAGAAAGTGCCGGAGAAAAAGCCTGGGGAAGATCAACAGAATATACAAAAGCCGCGATTGAGCATTATTCTGCAAAATGGTATGAATATACTTATCCGGCTGCAACAAATGTTGCGGGAAATGAAGGCGGGATGGAATATCCGGGAATTGTTTTCTGCCACATGAATTCCAAAGGAGAAAGTCTTTGGGGTGTTACAGACCATGAGTTTGGACACAACTGGTTTCCCATGATCGTCGGTTCTAATGAACGACTGTTTGCCTGGATGGATGAAGGTTTTAATACTTTTATTAATGAACTTTCAACAGAAGCTTTCAATAAAGGGGAATACTACGAAAAGAAAAATATAGCCCAGATGGGAGGATTTCTTATGAATGATAATTTCGAGCCTATCATGGTGGGACCGGATAATATGAAAGAAAAAAGCATCGGAGTTTTAGCTTATTATAAACCTGGTCTTGGACTGGAAGTCTTGAGAAATACGATTCTTGGGCCGGAGAAATTTGATAAAGCATTCAGAACCTATATCAATCGTTGGGCTTTCAAGCATCCTACTCCCTGGGATTTTTTCCATACCATGGAAAACGTTTCAGGAGAAGAGCTTAACTGGTTCTGGAGAGGGTGGTTCATCAATAAATGGAAGATTGACCAGTCGGTAAAAAATGTAAAATATGTAAACGGAGACTTTAAAAACGGAGTACAGATTACGGTTGAGAATCTTGGGCAATTACCTATGCCTACAACGATTCAGGTAAAATTTAAAGACGGAACGGAGCAAATTATAAAATTACCGGTAGAAGTTTGGAAACGAAATACGGAATGGACGTTTAAAATAAATTCAACCCAAGAAATAGCTCAGGTAAAACTTGATCCGAATTCTCAAATTCCTGATGTGAATCTTAAAAATAACAGCTGGAATTCTGAAGATCAATCATCCAAATAAAGACTATTTTAGAAAAGGTTTGGGAAATTTAATTTACCAAGGGAAAATTCCCGGAGTTTTTTATTCAAATAATAAATCAAAATCCATTGCTTCTTTATGAAACATATTTTTTATTTTTGTTTAACTTTTTAATTAAGAATAATGAAATTTAAATTTTCAGGACTATTTCTATTACTTTTTATCCTCAATTTTTCTCAGGATCTTAAAGTAATGAGCTTCAACATCAGACTTCAGGTAGAATCGGATAAAGACAATGCCTGGACACAGAGAAAGCAGGATGCCATTGACTTATTAAGCTACTATCATCCGGATTATTTTGGAGTTCAGGAAGCGCTTCCTGAACAAATGAAAGACATTAAGAACGGTTTGAAAAACTATGATTATGTAGGAGTGGGAAGAGACGACGGAAAAGAAAAAGGGGAGTTTTCGGCTATTTTCTATGATACCAACAGACTTCAGGTTTTAAATTCGGGAACATTCTGGTTATCTGAAACTCCGGAAAAACCTTCAAAAGGTTGGGATGCTGCTTACAACAGAGTTTGTACTTATGCTGTTTTCAAAGATAAAAAGTCTAAAAAGGAATTCATGGCACTTAATCTTCACTTCGATCACGTAGGAAATGTGGCAAGAGTGAAATCTGCAGATTTAATTTTAAAGAAAATCAAAGAAATCAATCCTAAAAATTTACCGGTGACATTAAGCGGGGATTTCAACTTAACCGATGACACAGAACCGATTAAAATCCTTTCTCAAAACTTAAAAGACAGTTTTTATAATTCCGAAACAAAACACTATGGACCTGTCGGAACATTTACAGATTTTAATGTGAATGAAGTTCCAAAAGAAAGAATAGACTATATTTTTATAAAAGGATTCAAAATAAAATCTCACAGACATATCAACGACAGAAGAGAAAATCTGCTGTATCCGTCGGATCACTTCCCGGTATTGGTAGACCTTTCTTTTTAAGCTAAGATTATTTTGTCGGAAAATCTATTTCAAATCCAATTCCTCTCAGGGATTGGATTTTGATTTCAGGATCATGAATGAAATATTTTCTGAGTCTGCTGATAAAAACATCAAGACTTCTTCCCGTAAAATAATCGTTGGTTTCCCATAAATTATTCAAGATATCTTCCCTCTTTATCGTTCTTTGATTGTGCTTCAGTAAATAAAGCAGCAGCTGCTGTTCGCGGATTGTTAAACGGATATTTCCGTCTTGATGAGAAAGCAGAAGCTTTTCCGTATCCAGAAAATAGGCTCCGATTTTTATCTGTGTTTCGGCAGTTGTGGATAAAGTCCTTTTAAGAATGTTCTTTATTCTCAGAACAAGTTCTTCAGGATCGCAAGGTTTGGAAATATAATCATCGGCTCCAATTTTCAATCCGGTTAATCGGTCAATTTTTTGATTTTTTGCCGTCAAAAACAGGATTGGAAAATCAGGTTTCTCCTTTAAGATCATTTTAGCTAAGGAGAAACCGTCAATATTAGGCATCATGATATCTAAAATACCAATATGAAAAGAAAAATCTGATTTTAGAATTTCTAAAACATCTTGAGGATTCTGAAACCAGAATACATCAAAATTCTCCAGTTCCAGATACTGTTTCAGGATCATTCCGAAATCAGGATCGTCCTCCGCTAAAAGGATCTTAACTTTCATAAGGCAGGTTTATTTTAAAGATTGTTCCTTCTTTCGGTTTGGAAATGACTTCAATTTTCCCTCTATACTGGTCAATGATTTTTTTTACGAAATACAAACCCAGTCCCAACCCTTTCGTATTATGAATGTTGTTGGACTGAATTCTATAGAACTTTTCGAAGATATTTCTCAGCTCTTTTTTTTCAATACCTTCTCCGTTGTCGGAAATCTGTAGAATAAGATTCTGACGAAGATCCAAAATATTGATCTTTACTAAAGAAGCACCATATTTTACGCTGTTTTCACAAAGGTTTTTGATGATTGTCTCCATAAGGCTCTTGTCAAACGGAAGCTCTTTGGTAACATTGATATCAGAATCAAATTTAATTTCAGGATAAGTAAAGGCTAAATCCTGAATAAAAAAATCCCAGTCTTCAGATTCTATAGAAGAGATTTCTCCTTTTTCATCCTTATGAAGCTGCTGCATAAGGCTTTCCAGACGGCTGATCTGCCGGTCGATAAGAGGAAGCATTTCAGGATTCCAGTCTTTTTTTAAAGCTTTTGAGGCGATTTTTAAAGTGGCAATAGGCGTTTTGAACTCATGGGAAATATTATCGACAACAGTATGAAGAACTTCAACCTGTTTCTGTTGCTGGATGAGGTTTTTAACGGTGAAAATAAAAAGTACCAAAACACTTGTAAGCAATACAAAACAGCATAGGAAAAGTAAAATAAGTTCTTTGAAAACAATACTTTTGATATTTAAAATTTCAAATTCTGTAGTGCTTTCAACAAGAAAGGAATCTTTTTTGCTGACTTGGTCCTCTGTAGAGATAGAGGAATTTTCCCATTTTCCCGAGCTTACAATTCCTGCTTTTTTTAACTTATTCTTCGTTTCGTATAAAATAACGGGTTTATCAATAAGAGACGTTTTCTCAGGGAGAGCCATGATTGAAGTATATTGGATTTTTGCAGCAATTTTATATCCTTCTTTTTTAAAATGGTTGTCTATATATTTACTTATTTTGTCTTCTGTATTTCTCCTGTTTTGCTCAAAATATCCCAAGAATTCCTTTTTACTGATTTTTTTATCCCGGTATTTAATGAACATATTTTGCAGATCATCCTCAATAGATACATTTTTCGCATGGCTTACGTCTTCCAGTTTATCGGTGTAGTTCGTTAAACCTTGATGAACGGTTCTGTAAATATCCCGTTCTTTTACCAGATATGTTTTATACATGAAATATACTTGAATCCCCAAAAGGAGGAGAAAAAGGAAGGCAAACAGTGAAATAAGATATTTACTTTTAGAAATCATCAGAACAAAGATAAAAATTTAGGCTTTCCCTAATGGACATTAACCCGTCATTAACCTTCTGTTAACCGAAATTGTTGGAAACAATATGGAATTTTGCTTTGTAAAAAGAGAAATAGTAATTCCGTAAAAAATTAAAATATGTATAAATTTATTGTATTTCTGTGCTTTCCGATTTTTATGTTTTCACAGCAACAAAAAATTGAAGGAACAGTTTCAAATGCTGAACAGGCAAAGCTCTCCTCAGTATCTGTTGAGGTTTATGATGCTCAAAATGTATTGTTGAAAACACTCAATACTGATGATAACGGAAACTTTACGTTGGAAGGGATTTCCGGTAATTCTATAAAATTAGCAATTAAAAACCCTGAATATGAGTATTTCGAAAAGAGTTTTGATACGGAAAAACAACAAACCATTGATATTGTTTTAAAAAGCAACCATAAAGATATTGAAGAAGTTACCGTAACAAAAAAGAAACCTACAGTGAAAAGAAAGGTTGACAGACTGGAATTCAATGTAGAAAACAGCAATATCTCTTCACTCAATGCGTGGGAAATCCTAAAAAAGGCTCCGAGTGTAACGGTAAATAATGATGTTTTGACAGTGAAAGGGAGTACGGGGATTTTAGTTACGATCAACGACAAAAAAATAATGCTGACAGGAGACGAATTGAAAAATCTGCTTGAAAATACTCAGGGCGGTGACGTAAAGTCTGTGGAAGTGATTACCAATCCGCCTGCAAAATATGAAGCTCAGGGAAGCGCTGTTTTGAATATTGTCATGAAGAAAAATAAGATAGAAGGATATCGTGGGGTAATTTCATCAAAATATATTCAGACTCAATATGCAAAAGGGAATGTAGGGATTTCTCAATATTACAAAAAAGATAAGCTTTCTGTAATGGGAAGCTACTATAGAGGTGCGGGAACGTATTTCCGCGAAGGAACAGATTATGTGAATTATCAGGAAGATCAGACGAGATGGATCAGTACGATGAACAGAAAGGATACAAACAAAAATCAGAATACTGTCAATTTTAATATTGAATATGAAGCAGACAGTTTGACGAACATAAGTCTTAATTATTCAGGATATTTCAGTCCGAAATCTTCCGGAACGTATAATGTACCTACTTTGATCTACAATAATCAGAATGTAGCGGAGTCTAATTATTTTACGACTAATGACCACAACTCCCGAAGCATCAACAATTCATTGAGCTTTCAGGTTGACAGGAAATTAAATAAAAACAGTAGCCTGAGCTGGATTAATTATTTTACAGGAAATAATTCCCGGAAATACCAGAATGTATTGACTTATTTAGATTTTGTAAATCAAGCACCGGAAGAAAGAAACTTTTTAACGAATGATAAAAGTAATATTCAACTGTATTCCACGCAGCTGGATTATCAGTGGAAAAAGGAAAAATGGGAGTTGGAATCAGGAATAAAATACAGCTTTGTGAAAACAAACAGTCAATTGGATTTCTCGGATAACGAAAACGGGGAATTTCAGTACAGACCCGGAAAAAGTAACGTTTTTGATTATAAAGAACAAAATTTTGCACTTTATTCTTCATTAGCTTATAATCTTGATCAATGGAGCTTCAAAGGAGGTCTTCGTGCAGAAATGACAGATTTGGAAGGAGTTGTTTCGGAACCTCATGAGATCAACAAAAATAATTACTGGAGTTTATTTCCGACGGCTTATGTACAGTATACGACTGAAAATAAGCAGGAGTTTGGATTTTCATACGGGAAAAGAATCAACAGACCTTCCTATTCTTGGCTGAATCCTGCTAAATCTTATTTTAACCTGTTTTCTTATTTTCAGGGAGATCCGAAATTGAAAGCGACGATTGTTCATAATCTGGATCTGACTTATTCCTGGAAAGAATGGAATGTAGATTTGTATTACAGAAAAGAACTTTATCCGTCAATGGAAATTTCTTTTCAGGAACCCAGTTCCAATAATCTGATCTATTATTTTACCAATATTGAAAAAGGGCAGGCTTATGGATTGAATTTATATAAGAGTTTTCAGCTCAAACCGTGGTGGAATCTTGTAATTTCAGAGAACTTGGAACACAATGAGAATTATTTCAAAGGAGTAGACAATACTCTGTATAAAAACAAAGTCTGGAACTGGGTTTCTACTGTTTCAACTTCCTTTACATTAGATAAAAACAGTGATTGGAAAATGGAAGTAGGGCATAATTACTATTCTCCGGGAATACAGGGAACTTTCAGAATTTCCGAATGTTGGTCTGCTTATTTTGTGATGAACAGAAAATTCTTCAATAAAAAACTGGAAGCAAGCTTTGTGTTTAATGATATTTTCAGAACAATGGAACAGAAAATAAGTACAAAATATGCGAATCAGGATAATTACTTTTTAGATTATCAGGATACACAAGGTTTTACACTCTCTCTGAAATTTAACTTTGGAAACCAGTCCGTGAAAAATGTTAAAACCATCAAAAAAACAGACGAGCAGGATCGATTGTAAAATTTAAATTTAAAATTATTTTTCATTAAATATTCTCCATGCCTTAATGAATGCGCTTTCTCTGTCACATTTTCCTTAATTTTGACGCGAATTAATAAATTGGAAATATGAGACAGTTTCTTTCGGGACTATTAATGATCGTTACTTTGCAGCAGGCTTCTGCTCAGGAGCTTTATATGCCGAGAAATATAAAAAAGGCGTATGAAAACGGAACCAGAAATATGTCGGGAGCACCGGGAAAAAACTATTGGCAAAATAAAGGGATTTATAATGTTGAGGTAAAAGTGGATGGCGGAACAAAAATAGTTTCCGGAAAAGAGACCATCACTTACAGTAATAACAGTCCGAATGACCTGAATGAGCTGGCCATAAGATTTGTGAATAATTTGCATAAACCCCAGTCGCCAAGATCGGGATTTGTTTCCAAAGACTTTTTATCATCAGGTTTGGAAATTAAATCGTTCATTGTAAATGGTGAAAAATATAACATCAATAGTGATGATTGGGGAACGGTAGAAAAAGTAAAGCTGAATTCTGTTTTAAAATCTAAATCAAAAGCGGAAATTAAAATAGAATGGGAATATCCTCTTTCTGTTCAGAGTGGAAGAGAAGGGCAAATTGATCCTGAAACATTTTATGTAGCTTATTCTTTTCCCAGAGTTTCTGTGTATGATGATTATAATGGTTGGGATATGCTTCCGCATTCAGACAGGCAAGAGTTTTATAATGACTTTAATGATTACTCATTTGCTATTACCGCCCCTAAAAATTATGTGGTTTGGGCAACCGGAGATTTCCTGAATCCCGAAGCCGTTCTACAGCCGGAATATCTGAAAAAATATAAGTCTTCTTTAAAAAGTGATAAAGTAGTGAATGTTGCTACAGAACAGGAAATGAGATCTGGGAAAGTCACTAAACAGAATAAATGGAATGTATGGAAATTTAAAGCCAACCACATTACAGACTTCTGTTTTGCCTTGAGTAAGCATTATAATTGGGATGCTGCAAGTGTGCAGCTGAAAACAAAGCGAGTGAGTGTTCAGGCCGGCTATAAAACCGGTGCAAAAGATTTTGAACATTATGTAGATTGGATGAGGTATAACCTGGATTGGTTCTCAAAAAACTGGCCGGGAGTAGAATATCCTTATAATGCAATGACGGCTATTCAAGGATATGCAGATATGGAATATCCTATGATGATTAATGATACAAGCATTCCAGATGATCTTCAGGATGCGAGATTAACGGCAGATCACGAAATTGCTCATACATATTTCCCTTTTTATATGGGAATCAATGAAACGCGTTATGCTTTTATGGATGAAGGCTGGGCGACTACTTTAGAATATCTTATCGGAATTGATGAAAACGGAGAAGCTGCTGCACAGGAATTTTATAAAAACTTCCGTGTAAAAAGATGGATCAATGATCCTTCTTCTGAAGAAGATCAGCCTATTATTACAATGAGCACTCAGGTAAGCGGAGCAGGCTATGGAAACAATTCTTATGTAAAAGCTTCCTTATCTTATTTAGCTTTGAAAGACTATTTAGGAGATGAATTATTTAAAAAAGCCCTTCATCACTATATGGATAACTGGAATGGAAAGCATCCGGTTCCATGGGATTATTTTAACTCAATGAATACGGGTTCTGGAAAGAATCTGAATTGGTTTTTCAATAACTGGTTCTATACCAACAATTATATTGATTTAAAAGTTGGAGCTACAGCCCAGCAAAATAACCTGCTTTCCATCAGTATAGATAATGTAGGAGGCTTTGCCATACCTTTTGATGCTAAAATCAAATATGAAGACGGTGATACGGAAACCCTGCATTTTTCTCCTTCTGTTTGGGAAAAAGATCAGACAAAGACGGTTCTTACGATTCCGACTAAGAAAAAAGTAAAATCAATCAATTTAGATGGTGGTCTTTTCATGGATTATACACCGGAAAATAATTCAAAGAATTTATAAAAAAAGCCTGAGAATTTCTCAGGCTTTTTAGTGTCAAAATCAACTTTAATAGACTCTTAATCCGGCTCTTGCTCCTGATGAGGCAACAACAGACTGCATTCTTGTTTTTTGTCCTCCTGAGAACATAAACATTGCTGCATCATCTACATAATCCATATAGTTCATGAACATTACAGATCTCTGTACTCCTGTACAAGTGTTGTAAAGAGGGTAAGTTGGTTTTCCGTAGTTAGCTGTTGTTTGTGTAGGAGTATCATCCACTAGATCGTTTCCACAATTAGCATCTCCCCAGATATGTCTTAAATTAAGATAGTGCCCTACTTCATGAGTTGCTGTTCTACCTAGGTTGTAAGGAGAAGAAGCTCCTGTTTTACCAAAGAAAGGAGCGGCAATTACCACGCCGTCATTCCATAAACCTGCAGATTCAGGGAATGTTGCATAACCTAAAATAGTACTTCCTTGACTGGTCATTTTACCTACTACCCACATATTGAAATAATTGGCAGGATTAGTAGCATCAATTCCTCCAGAAGAAGCTTTTTTCATGGCATCATTAGTTCTCCAGCTTTTAGTATTGGTTTTTTTCCTTATTGTATTTACTAATCTAAATTTTATTTTTGTATCTCCGGAACTTACAACCTGAAACTCGTTGGGAATTTTACTAATATCAGTGTTTGTAGCACTATAATCCTGATTCAGTACAGCAATTTGTTCTGCAATCCTTGCATCTGAAACATTTTCTGCTGTAGTATTGTAGAGGACATTTACCACTACTGGAATTTCTACACTGCCATCAGTAAGCACTTTTCCTAATTTTAGATCATTGGCAAATCTTTCAGTATTGGTTTCCAGCATCGCAAATTTTTGCCTCAATTCTGCGCTATTCTTCAAAGCCTCCTGTCGTATCTCTTCCGAGGGGCAACCTCTTCTGACTACATTGGAAGATTCTGAAGTGTTGGATAAATCTTCAGATTGATTAGTGATATTATCACTATTACAAGATGATAAAGATCCTAAGACTAGGACGCCTAATAATAATTTTTTCATATCATTTATCTTTAAATTTCTATAAGTGAATTTAGAATATTTGAAATTAATAAACAATAATAATTTTAAAATTTTTATATTAATGTGTTAATATTTTTTATTTAAATTTATGTTATATTTATTTTATTTTAGTTTTTGGCGGATTTGTGTGTTTTTTTAATTAGTTACTTTGGAAATAAAAAGCCCTTCTCTAAATAAGAGAAAGGCTTTCTTGAGTTAAATATAATTGAATGTGTTTGTGTAGTATTTAAGATTCTGCAAAACCATTTTTAATGGCATAAATAGCCAGCCCTACCCGGGTTTTCAGATCCAGTTTTTCGCAGAGCTGATCACGGTAGCTTTCTACTGTTCTTGGGCTGCAGCACATTTTCTCTGCAATTTCTTTATAGCTGAGCTCAGTTACGGTATATTTCAAAAACTCTTTTTCACGGTCCGAGATCTTTATATTTGTATCAGAATCATGGTGATTGTTAAGATTCGAAAGGATAATTTTTGATGCCCATTCCGGATAAAAATACCCGTCTTTATTAAGCCTGGTTAGAGCTTCTTCCAGATCTTTCGGATGCGTGTTTTTCAGCAAATATCCTTTTGCTCCGTTTTTAACCATTTTTATCACGCTCTTATCGTCTCCCTGCATACTCAGCGCCATTACCTTGATGTCAGGATGATTTTCCTGAAGCCATAATACCGTTTCAAAACCATCCATAATAGGCATACTGATGTCTAAAAGGATGATGTCGGGAATCGGTTTTTTTTCTTCAAACTTCTGAATAAGATCTTTTCCGTTTTCTGCAACATAAATCACTTCGAAATCGTTAAAATTATCAATGATTCCTTCCAAAGCCTTTGCAATAAGCACGTGATCATCTACAATTACTATCGTCTTTTTCATGAATGTCTTTTTAAAATTATTTTAACTGATGTTCCTTTATCTTTTTCGCTTTCGAGGGTAAAATCGGCATTGATGATTTTGGCTCTGTTCTTCATATTGGTAATACCAATTCCATTACTCAGTGTTTTCGAAGTATCAAAACCAATTCCATCATCTTTAATCTCCAGTTCCCAAAGAAGATCTTCAGAAGTATTTAACTTAATATGAATATTCTTGCACTGGGAATGTTTGATGCTATTCTGAATAAACTCCTGAATAATTCTGAGGAGTACATTTTTGTGGACAAAACTTAAATCTAACCGGTCAAAGTTATGTTCAAAAATTATCTTACATTTCTTAAATGAATTGGTATTTTCTACTTCCTCCTGTATAAGAATTACAATTTCTTTTTTATTAATATTATCGTCTGTCAGCGTTTTTGAAAGGCTTCGAAGATCCTGTAACGACTGATTGATGATTTGTGAAACCTGTTCAATCCTTTCACTCGCTTCCGGAACCTTATTCTCATACAGCATTTGCTGTGTATAAAGACTTACCAAGGTAAGCTTCTGTCCTATATTGTCGTGCAGCTCTCTTCCGATTTGCTGCATGGTTGCCTGTTGAATTTCCAGCTGGGTAGCTAGAAGTTCTTTCTGATGAATTTCGTTATTAATTTCAATCTCATTCAGGTATTCTTTTTTCCTTTGCCGATATTTTCTGATGTAGATCATCACTGCAGCTACAAAGAGTACAAAGAAGAGATTAAATAAAATAATCGTTAAGAATAATTCTGTTTTCCCCATATAAATGAACTTGCAAATAAAATATATGTGATAATACCCGACACCAGAAAGTAATTAAAATAAATATTCCAAATTTCCTCATATTTTACCAAAAAAGACATAAATGCCATAAAAGGGAGTGTTCCTATATAACACAAAGTAATTCCAAGGTTAATATAAAACATTTTATTTTTATTAAAATTAAGAATATCCTGTGAGGTAATTTGTTTATGAAACTCCATAATTACTAAAAGCATTAACATCAAACACCCGAGCGTATAGTTGAATGCAAATACTATTTTACCTCTCGAAAAGTATAATTCATTTGGAATGAATGAGAGTAAATATAAAATAGATAATACCCAAAATAGTTTAGGCTTTCCTAAAGACTTTGCCGCATATAACCAGTAAAAAAATATAAACTGTACTGGCATCATTAAATAGTTAAAATACTGTGCTTTGGTAAAATGAGTAAAATCTCCCCATTTGCCATATGCTTCGCCAAGAAAAATAAATACCAGGTAAAACACAAAAAAAATCCAATATTGTTCTTTTAAACGGTTGTAATAGAAAAGGGCGATGAATGCTGCGAGTCCTTCAGACCAAACCATACTATTTTGGGCAAATTCCTGAAATTCCGTCATACTAGAGTTTAATAATTAAAAAGAGGTAAAGTTTTCACTTGCTTTTTTAGGAGTAATTCTTTTTTCCCCATATAAATGAACTTGCAAATAATAGGTACATGATAATTCCTGAAATCAAAAAGTAAGAAAAATAAACATGATAGATATCTCTATAATCTTTTATGTAGGCAAAAAACGTCCAAAATGGCATTGTTCCAATATAAAACAGAGTGACCCCTAAATTAATATAAAACATTGGGTTTTTATTGAAATTAAGGATATTTGATGAATTAATCTGTTTATAATATTCCATTACAACTAATCCCATAAGAATTAGACAACCAAAGGTGTAGCTGAATGACATAATTATTTTCTTGGTGGAAACAACTTCACCAAATACCAAAGAAAGTAAATATAATGCCGAAATTACATAGAATAATTTAGGCTTTGCAAAAGATTTTGCTGCATAGATCCAAAAAAGGAAAATAAATTCAACAGGAATTACAAAATAATTATAAAAATTCTGTTTGCTATAGTCAATGAAATTCTCACCCCATTTACCCATGACTTCACAAAGAAACATTAGTATTAAATAATATGAGAAATATTTCCAATATTGATTTTTGATTTTAGGATAATATAATATTGAAACTAAAGCCGCAAGACCTTCTACCCATATTAGAGAATTTTGTAAAATTATTTCCAGTTCAGTCATTGAGTCTTAATTTGTTTTTTAGGATATTTTTAAAAAGTTTCTACTTTAATATTATTTGGCGGATTTAATACTCCGTGATTCTGGGAAATAATATCGCCCTCCAATCTTGAATTTCTTGCAGAAGCCATAGCGAGTAATTCACCTTCTCCGCTTATGCTTAGTGGGTTGAAATCATAAGGCAGCATATTTCCTTCTCCGTCGTCTGCTTTCATTGTAGGAACCATAACCAAAGTATGTCTTTCTGCATATTCTGCCCCAATTGAAGTATCTTTCATGATATCCCAGTCATCTTTTTTCGGATAAGCTGCGTAATAAAATCTGATGCCCAAATCTTGATCTGTTGTGTTGGGAGCATTTTTTCGGGTCTCATTTTCAATGTCAGAGATAAATTTCTTTAAAGTATCTAAATCAAAATGAATGGAATGTGCATCATCAATTCCTAATCTGTCTCTTACAAATGCCAAATGATTGTTTCTGTAATTGTTGATCAGAGTCTGAATAAATTCGCAGCTCATTGTGTTGGGCACTGAGTTAAGCTCAAGTGTTTCAACGTTTAGGTTAGGTTTTGTTTTCATAAGGCTAGGTTTATAAGTGAAATTTTAGTTGGTAGTGCAAATTTCGAAAAAAAATTACGTTATACGACACGGGTTTTTCCTGATTATTTATGGGGTTTTTACGGATTGTAAATTTTAAATAAAATTATAAAGAATTTGAATAGGTTGCATAAAAAATAAGTGCCGCAGACAAAATCTACAGCACTTATTACAAAAATAATATATATGAAAAAAAACTACTTATTGTTCAGTAGGTCTGAAAACCAGACCTGTTTCCTCAAAATAATCTAAAGTGATTCTGTCACCGTCATTTACGGTTCCTGCAAGGATCTCTCTGGATAATTTGTTCAAGACTTCTTGTTGGATCACTCGTTTCAATGGTCTCGCTCCGAAAGCAGGATCATAGCCTTTATTCATCAGATAATCTACAGCATCCTGAGTGGCTGTCATAATGATATTACGTTTTGCCAGCATATCATTGAATCCTCTCAATTGATACGTAACAATTTTTCCGATTTCTTTTTTTCTCAAAGGCTGGAACAATACCACCTCATCAATTCTGTTTAAGAACTCTGGACGCAACGTTTGTTTCAATAAATCAAAAACCTCATCTTTTGTTTTATCTACAATTTCATCCTGGTTTTCATCGGTAATATTCTCAAAATTCTCCTGAATCAAGTGTGAACCTAAATTCGAGGTCATAATGATGATCGAGTTTTTGAAATTCACAACTCTACCTTTGTTATCCGTCAGACGACCGTCGTCCAGAACCTGTAACAACGTGTTGAAAACATCCGGATGCGCTTTTTCAATTTCATCCAAAAGTATCACAGAATAAGGTCTTCTTCTCACAGCTTCGGTCAACTGGCCGCCTTCATCATAGCCAACGTATCCAGGAGGCGCTCCCACCAATCTCGAAACGGAATGACGCTCCTGATATTCACTCATATCAATTCTCGTCATATTATTCTCATCATCGAATAAAAACTCTGCTAATGCTTTTGCCAGCTCGGTTTTTCCTACTCCGGTTGTTCCCAGAAATAAGAATGATCCGATCGGTTTTTTCTCGTCGCTCAATCCGGCCCTGTTTCTTCTGATTGCATCTGCAACTGCCTGAATCGCTTCGTCCTGACCTACAACTCTGTGATGAAGTTCGGTTTCAAGATGTAATAATTTCTCCCTTTCCGATTGAAGGAGTTTTGTTACAGGAATTCCCGTCCATTTTGCAATGACCTCAGAGATGTTTTCAGAAGTTACTTCTTCTTTAATTAGCTCATTCTGATGGTTTTGCATCTCGATTTCAAGTTTTTTCAACTCTTCCTCTTTTTCACGGAGCGTTCCGTATTGTATTTCCGCTACTTTGGCGTAATCTCCGGCTCTTGATGCTCTTTCTGCTTCTAATTTCAGAGATTCTATATCTTTTTTAATCTGGGTTAAATCTTCAGATTTTTGTTTTTCTTTAAGCCATTTTGCATTGATTTCATTTCTTTGCTCAGAAATTTTCGAAATATCTTCTTTTAAATGATCGATTTTCGTTTGGTTTCCTTCTCTTGAAATCGCGGCCAATTCAATTTCCATCTGCATCAGTTTTCTGTCTAAAACATCAAGTTCTTCAGGCTTTGAATTGATTTCCATTCTTAATTTTGCAGAAGCTTCATCAATCAAGTCGATCGCTTTATCCGGTAAAAATCTGTCCGAAATATATCGTTGAGACATTTCCACCGCCGCAATGATCGCTTCATCTTTGATTCTTACTTTGTGGTGCGCTTCATATTTATCTTTAATTCCACGAAGGATAGAAATTGCGGATTCTGTATCCGGTTCTTCCACCATTACTTTCTGGAAACGTCTTTCCAACGCTTTATCTTTTTCAAAATATTTCTGATATTCATTCAAAGTCGTTGCACCGATGGCTCTTAATTCACCTCTTGCTAAAGCTGGTTTTAAAATATTGGCGGCATCCATTGCGCCTTCACCGCCTCCGGCTCCCACCAAAGTGTGGATTTCGTCGATGAAAAGAATGATTTGCCCGTCTGATTTGATGACCTCATTAACAACAGATTTTAATCTTTCTTCAAATTCTCCTTTATATTTTGCACCGGCGATCAAGGCTCCCATATCTAAGGAATATAAAGTTTTATCCACCAGGTTTTCAGGAACATCGCCGCTGATAATTCTGTGGGCAATTCCTTCAGCGATTGCAGTTTTACCAACACCGGGTTCACCAATTAGAATCGGATTGTTTTTAGTTCTTCTGGAAAGAATCTGCAAAACTCTCCTGATTTCTTCATCACGCCCGATTACAGGGTCTAATTTTCCTTCTGCTGCTAATTCGTTGAAGTTTTTAGCATATTTATTTAAAGACTGATAGGTTTCCTCCGAACTTGCAGACGTCGCCTTACTTCCTTTTCTTAATTCTTTAATTCCTCCTTCCAAAAGGTTTTTTGTAACACCCATATCTTTCAGCATTTTCGAAACTTCTGAATTGGTTTCCAATAATGAAAGCCATAAATGTTCGATCGTTACATATTCATCGCCCATTTTTTTAGCAATGTTGGGGGCATCCAACAAAACTTTATTTGCTGATTGTGAAAGATAAATGTTCCCTCCCTGAACTTTAGGAAGCTTTTCTAAATTTTCACGGTTTCGCTCTCTTACCAAAGTGGCATCTGCTTCAGATTTTTTCAATAAAAAAGGCGATATATTTTCATCCACCTGAAAAATTCCTTCAAGGAGATGTTGGGGTTCAATCTGCTGATTGCCAAATTCCATTGCCACTTGTTGTGCAGCCTGGATGGCTTCTTGTGATTTTACGGTATATTGGTTTAAATTCATATTATGTGTATTTTTTAACCTTTAATTTTAGTTTTCATTTAGATTTTAGACATCAGATTTCAGACCATAAGAGTCTAATAAATGTTAATTTTTAAATCCGATTTTCTAATTTCTGATGTCCTCAATCTTATTTAATCATTTAATTCTGATGGGTATATCGCAAAAAGCGTTCAATTATTGATTTTTTAAAAATTGCTGACAAATTTTCCGAAATATGTATTTTTAATTGTGTTCCGAAAGACAAATTTTCCGATTTCGATTAAATTTAATAAAAATTATCGGAACAACCGTCCGGTTTAGCTTAAATAATAAAAAGTAAAAAAGATAAATTGCTCTCGTTTTCATTTATAATCAAAGATTAGATCAAGAAGTTAGCTATCCTTAATCTATGTTTGAAAATCATTCTTTGAAAATCAAATATTAAAATCAAAATAATTACTTTTGCGTTTTTGCAAATGGAGTTAAAAGATAAACAAAGAAAGATATTAGACGTTGCGGTAGAACTTTTCAAAGAAAAGGGCTACATGGGAAGTTCTGTAAGAGATTTGGCAACAAAGCTCAACATAAAAGCAGCTTCTTTATATGCACACATCCACTCGAAGGAAGAAATCCTGGAGTGGATTTGCTTTGGCATCGCTCAGGAATTTTTCGATGAACTTCAAGAGGTAAAAAATACCGGGATCGCTCCAAAAGAAAAATTAAATCTATTCATAGAAAAACATTTATCAATTGTTCTTAAAAATAGAGATGTTACTCATATTTATTCTAATGAATGGAAGCATCTGGAGGAAAGGCTACCCGAATTTGTGGAATTAAGAAAAAATTATCAGCAGGAAGTTGAAGATCTAATTTCCGAGATTTACAAAGCTGAAAATTGGGAACTGAAATCTCCGGCTTTTACTACAAGATTTATTCTTCATACCTTAAATAATTCATACTTCTGGTTTAAAAGAAATATTGAATCCACTACTGAAATTACCGATGAAATCAGAGATAAAATTCTTTTTGGTCTTTTAGGAAATCAAAATAGATAGCATTCTTGTCATTTCGAGGAAGGAAGAATCTCTATAAAATTAGCATTCAAATATTATCAATAGGAACGGGCTTTAGCCCGTTTAAAGGATAGATATATGCAATATGGCTTTAGCCGAAATCTATTATTCAATATTTTTAGATAGACTCTTCACTTTTCACTTCGTTCCGTTCTAAATCACAGTTAAAACGCAAAATTTTCCTTAATCTAAACCTTATCCTCAACCTCAAAGTTATTTAGAATCATTCAAAATATGACGAAAATCATAAAAATTTTGTCACATTCCAAAATCTTTTTAAATTTACACCTAACAAATGTTAGTTAGTTAAGAATATGGATTTTTCAGTTGAATATTTAAAGCTCGACCAATTGAGACAGCTTCAATCTGAACGATTGGCTAAATTGGTAGACTATCTTGGGGAGAAGTCGGAATTTTATAAAAGAAGATTTAATGAATCAGGAATATCTCCGCAAGATGTCAGGTCGATTGAAGATATTACAAAACTTCCGATTACTTACAAACAGGATTTGAGAGACAACTATCCGTTCGGATTATTTACCGTTCCGAAAAATGAATTGCAGAGAATTCACTGCTCAAGCGGAACAACGGGAAAGCCAACGGTGGTGGGATATACAAAAGAAGATGTCGATTTATTCAGCGAAGTGGTCGCGAGATCTTTGAACGCTGCGGGAGCAAGACCGGGAATGCAGTTGCACAATGCTTATGGTTACGGGATTTTCACAGGCGGATTAGGATTGCATTACGGTGCTGAAAAATTGGGAATGAGCGTTCTCCCGATTTCGGGAGGAATGACAGCAAGACAGGTCGATTTAATCATTGATTTTAAACCGGAAGTGATCTGCTGTTCACCATCTTATGCTTTAACAATTGCTGATGAATTCGCTAAAAGAGGAATCTCGGCGGACGAAATCAGTTTAAAATATGCCGTTTTAGGTTCAGAACCTTGGACGGAATTGATAAGACATCATATTGAAGAAAGATTAGGCGTTCACGCAACCAATATTTATGGATTAAGTGAAATTATCGGACCGGGAGTTTCGATGGAAGATTTTGAGGAGAAGGGCGGTTCTTACATTTGGGAAGATCATTTTTATCCTGAAATTTTAGATCCGGTTACCAAACTACCAGTTCCATTTGGAGAAGAAGGCGTTCTGGTAATCACGACTTTAACGAAAAAAGCAATGCCGCTTTTACGCTACTGGACGAATGATATCACAAGTCTTTATTATGAAGAAAACTCAAAAAGAACAATGGTTAAAATGAAACCGATTCTTGGAAGAGCCGATGATATGTTGATTGTAAGAGGAGTAAATGTTTATCCAAGCCAGATTGAAGAAGCATTTTCTCATGTGGAGGGCGTGGTTCCGAATTATTATTTAACCCCGATTGAAAAAGAACAAATGTGTGTTGCTTTAGATATTGATGTTGAAATTGGTGATGATTTGATCGCTTCTAAAAATTTAAATCAAAATACCGATGATTATACTATTTTTGTCGGAAACTTTGGAAAAAGCATAGAAAACGAAATAAAAAAACGGGTAGGAATTACCACAAAAGTGAAAATTCACGCTCAGGACAGCTTACCTAAATGCGAAGGTGGAAAAATTAACAGAATACTTAAAAAATAAATGAATTCATTTTATAAATTAAAAACGGTAAAAGTTCAGAAAGATACCAACGATGCAGTCAATGTAGCCGTTGAAATCCCCGAGGAACTGAAGGATAAATTCAGGTTCAAACAGGGACAGTATCTTAATTTCCGAATGATGATCGACGGAAACGAAGAGAGACGTTCTTATTCTATCTGCAATGCTCCGAGTGAAAAAAGCAACACACTGGAAGTATTGGTGAAGCTTTTAGAAAACGGAAAAGTTTCCGGTTATTTCAACGAGCATCTTCATATGGATGAAATTCTTGAAGTGATGCCTCCAATGGGCGGTTTCAATACTTCTTATCACCCGACAAACGTAAAAACGTACGTTGGTTTGGCGGCAGGAAGCGGAATTTCTCCGGTGTTGTCAAATATTAAAGAAAGTCTTTACCAGGAACCGAATTCAAACGCTTATCTGTTTTACAGCAACCGAAGCATGAATCATGTAATGAAGAAGGCTGAAATCGATAAATTGGTTGAAACTTTTAACGGAAGGCTGAAAGTCGTTTATTTAGTAAGCCGTGAGCAGCATGAAGATCCGATTTTTGAAGGAAGAATTTCTCCTGAAAAACTGGAGCTTCTATTTGAAAGATATGCTGATATTGATGTAAAAGAAGCAACTTATTTTATCTGCGGACCTTCAGAAATGATCAAAGGAATTGCAGATTATTTAAAGAAAGATAAAAAAGTACCGGCAATTCAGGTTTTATTTGAATATTTCACCGCTCCGGATGAAGAAAATACGGAGGAAATGAGCGATGAATTCAAAGCGATTGCCAATATAGAAAGTATGGTAACGGTAATTATTGATGATGATGAATATTCGTTCCACTTGAATTCAAAAAAAGAGAGTATCTTAGATAAAGCATTGAAAGACAATCTTCCTGTGCCTTTTGCATGTAAAGGGGGAGTGTGTTGTACGTGTAAAGCCGAAGTTTTGGAAGGTGAAGTTTTCATGGAAAAAAACTATGCGCTTACCGAAGAAGAAGTAGCCAGAGGTTACGTTCTTACCTGCCAATGTCACCCGACAACGAATGTGGTGATGCTTAATTATGATGTTTAAGACAATTTGAAAATGAGGAAATGTGTTAATTTGAAAATGCCATTATTGTGTATTAATTTTCAAATTGCTGAATTCTCAAATTTTCAAATTATTTAATTTTCAAATTGAATTTATGGATTTAGAAAAATTTGTACAATACGTACACGACGAAAATAAAGTAGAACCAAAAGATGTAATGCCGGATGATTACAGAAAATTATTGGTTCGTCAGATTTCACAGCATGCCCATTCTGAAATTGTAGGAATGCTGCCGGAAGCGAACTGGATCTCCAGAGCACCTTCATTAAGAAGAAAAATGGCTCTTTTGGCTAAGGTCCAGGATGAAGCGGGGCATGGTTTATACCTTTACTCTGCAACAGAAACTTTAGGAGATGGAAGCATAAGAGCTGACAGGGACGCGACTTACGAAGATATGCTTTCAGGAAAGGCAAAATACTCAAGTATCTTCAACTATCCGACATTGAGCTGGGCAGATATCGGCGCAATCGGTTGGTTGGTTGACGGTGCAGCGATCATGAATCAGGTAATGTTGATGGGGAATTCTTATGGTCCTTATTCAAGAGCAATGGTGAAAATCTGTAAAGAAGAATCTTTTCACCAAAGACAGGGTTATGAGATTCTGATGGCACTTTGCCGTGGTACAAAACAGCAGAAAGAAATGGCTCAGGCTTCGCTAAACCGTTTCTGGTGGCCAGCTTTAATGATGTTTGGTCCAAATGACGATAGCTCGCCCAACTCTAAAATCTCTATGAACTATAGAGTAAAAAGAGAAAGTAACGACAGTCTTCGTCAGAGATTTGTCGACGTTACCGTTGCTCAGGCGGAATTCTTAGGATTAACCATTCCTGATAAAGATTTAAAATGGAATGAAGAAAGACAGCATTATGATTTCGGTGAACTTCCTTGGGATGAATTCATGGAAATCCTCAAAGGAAACGGACCTGCCAACAAAAAACGTATTGAAACCAAGAGAAAAGCACAAAGAGAAAATGCTTGGGTAAAAGAAGCGGCAGCAGCTTTTGCAGATAAGCAGAACGAAAAGGTTAACTAAAAAATAATTAGTTTAATGAAACTTTTGGTTCCAATATTCTTAGTTGTTTTTTTGACTGGATGTCAGTCGAAAGAGGGCAAAAATTATGAATCGAAAATTTTAGGAAAGTGGATTTTTTCGGATGAATACTTTATTACAAGATATGATAATGAAGGATATGAAGAACCACCGCCGCCACCAAGAGAACATTACGGGTATAATTTCTTTTCAAAAGACAGTTGTGAGGCAAATGAAAACTATGTCAATTTAAAATCGTTGGATGTTGATTACTATCAGACAAAATTTGGAAGAAAGACTGTTTACAAAATTGAAAATGATTCTTTGAAAATTTTTAACAGGTCATTTAATAAATGGGATTCATTTTACATAATGAATCTTGACAGTAATAATATGGTTTTGAATAATCAAAATACCATAATTCAAAAGTTTGTTAGAGCCATCAAAAAATAAAGATTAGAAATAATTCAAAATCTAAAATTTAGAATTTAAAACAAAAAAATAATGAGTCAATTAGATATGTGGGAAGTGTTTATTCAAACTAAACCGGGATTATCTCACAAACACGTTGGAATTGTACAGGCGCCAACAGCAGAAATGGCTTTGCAGAACGCAAGAGACGTTTATACAAGAAGAAAAGAAGGAACTTCTGTTTGGGTAGTTCCAAGTAAATATATTGTGACTTCAGAAGGAATTGATAAAGAAGCATTCTTTGATCCCGCTGATGACAAACTATACCGTCACCCGACGTTTTATGATATTCCAAATGATGTAAAAAATATGTAGATTAATAATTTGAAAATGTGCTAATTTGAAAATTTGAAAAATGACCTTAATCATGTTAATTTCTTAAACTTTCAATTAAAACAAACAATCAATTTTCAAATTAACTAATTCTCAAATTTTCAAAATTAAAAATAATGAACCCATTATATAATTATTTATTAAAACTAGCAGACGACAGTTTCATTATGGGACAGCGTTTGTCTGCATGGTGCGGTGAAGGTCCTTATTTAGAGGAAGATATTGCATTAACGAACATCGCGTTGGATGAACTTGGACAGGCAAATAACTTTTACGTGTATGCTTCAAGAGTGATCGACAACGGGAAAAGTGAAGATGATTTGGCATTTTTAAGATACGAGCACGAATATGTAAACGCGCACTGGACAGAACTTCCGAACGAAGATTATGCTCAGACGATTTTAAAAGTGTATGTTTTCGCAGTGTATCAGAAATTAATGTATGAAGCATTATCAAATTCTACGAATGAAGAGCTTTCTGCCATTGCTCAAAAATCTTTGAAAGAAGTAAGATATCACTACACTCACGCTGCTTCTTGGATGAAAATTTTCGCTCAGGGAACAGAAGAAAGTAAATCCCGTTTGGTAAAAGCCATTGAAAATATCTGGGAATATTCAAAAGGCTTATTCGCAAAAGTGGAGGGAGAAGATGATTTAATTGCCTTAAACATCGCCCCAAATGTTGACGCTCTTTATGCAGAATTCCTTGCGATTACAAAGAAAGATTTTGCAGATTTCGGTCTAGAATATCCTACTAATCCTTTCATGCAGCCAAAATCAAGAACGGGATATCACACGGAATATTTTGGATATATTCTTTGTGAGTTGCAGTATATGCAGAGAGCGTATCCGGGTTGTACGTGGTAAAAAGTTAACGAGTTAATTTGAAAATGTGCTAATTTGAAAATGGCGGACTGTTTTGCATTTTCAAATTTTCAATTTTTTTAATTCTCAAATTATCAATGAAAGATCCTTTAGAAATATTAGAAATGGTTCCCGATCCGGAAATTCCGGTAATCAATATCGTGGAATTAGGCATTGTAAGAGAAGCAAATATTACAGGCGACAAAACTTGTGAAGTGATCATTACGCCTACATATTCTGCCTGTCCTGCGATGTTTACCATTGAGGAAGACATCATCAAAATGATGAAAGAAAACGGTTGGGATGCGAAAGTGGTCACCAAAATGTTTCCGATCTGGACAACAGATTGGTTGACAGATGAAGCCAGAGAAAAACTTCGTGTCTACGGAATCACACCTCCTGAAAAAGGAGCGGATGAACATCATATCGGAAAACCGAAAAAATGCCCTCGTTGCGGTTCCGAGCATACAAAACAGATCAGCAGATTCGGGTCTACGTTATGTAAAGCTTCGTATCAGTGTTTAGACTGTTTAGAGCCTTTTGACTATTTTAAATGTCATTAAGAAATTTGAAAATTTGCTAATTAGAAAATGAGTAAATTAGTGGAGAACTAAAAATTTTCAAATTGCCTAATTTTCAAATTAAAAAATTTATAATCTATGTATACACAACTCGATATTGAAACGCATTTTGACGGAAAACTTAAAATTGCCTATCTGAATCAACTTGAAACGATGAACGCACTTACAAAGCCTTCTTTGTCAGATCTAAAAGATTTTATTAAAGAATGCAGCGACGACGAAACTGTAAGATGTGTGGCAATTTCGGGAAGAGGAAGAGCTTTTTGTTCCGGTCAGAACTTGGATGATGCATTTGTTCAGGGAAACGAGCATCATGATAACGACATCATCAGAAAGATTGTAGTGGATTATTACAACCCGTTGGTGACAGAAATTACTCGTTGCAGAAAACCTGTAGTTGCATTGGTAAACGGACCTGCAGTAGGAGCCGGAGCTATGTTGGCTTTGATTTCTGACTTCGTTTTGGCGGTTGATAAATCATATTTTGCTCAGGCATTTTCAAATATAGGTTTAATTCCTGATACGGGAGGAACCTATTTCTTGCCTAAATTACTGGGAAGACAATTGGCAAATTATCTGGCATTTACAGGAAAAAGACTTTCTGCGGATGAGGCAAAATCTTACGGTTTGGTTGCTGAGGTTTTCAGTGAAGAAGAATTCATTCCAAAATCAATGGAAATTCTTGAAAAAATGGCCAATATGCCAACTGCAGCTATTAAATTAACTAAAAAAGCATTCGCTGCTTCTTACAACAATACCCTGAAAGATCAATTGGAACTGGAAGGAGATTTACAGCAGGAAGCTGCAGAAACAGAAGACTTTGTAGAAGGTGTAAATGCTTTTTTACAAAAAAGAAAACCTAATTATAAAGGAAGATAATGATTTGAAAATGAGTTGATTTGAGAATTTGAAAATGAGAAATGATAAAGAAAATATTATTGTAAATAAGACTTTTGATTTCGCTTTAGATATAATTGAATTTGTTGAAAATTTATATGAAGCAAAAAAATTTCCATTAGCAAATCAGATTTTTAAATCAGGAACTTAGATTGGAGCAAATGCTAGAGAGGCTCAAAACGCGGAAAGCAAGGCAGATTTTATTCATAAATTGAAAATTGCTGCCAAAGAAGCTGATGAAACAGAATACTGGCTTTTATTATGCTTAAAGTCTCCCCAGCTTAGATCTCCAAACGAAAAATTAATTTCAGACTTAAAAGAAATTCTATTAATTCTGTCAAAAATTATTTCAAGTTCTAAACTAAAATAATTTTCAAATTAACTCATTTTCAAATTTTCAAATTTAAAATATGAATGTAGGAATTATCGGTGCCGGAACAATGGGAATTGGCATCGCACAAGTAGCCGCAATGAACGGATGCAAGGTTTGGGTTTACGACGCCAATCCGAAACAAGTAGAAACGGCAACCGTAGGTTTGGAAAAAACATTAACCAAATTAGTTGATAAACAGAAAATTTCAGCAGAAAAAATGGTTGAAATTTTAGCTAATATTTCCATTGCTACGGAATTAAAAGACTTCAAAGATTGTGAATTGATCATTGAAGCCATCATCGAAAACAAAGAAATTAAAACCAAAGTATTCACAGAATTAGAGAAACATGTTTCGGAAAGCTGTGTGATTGGTTCCAATACATCATCTATTTCCATTACCTCTCTTGGTGCGGAATTACAGAAACCGGAGCGTTTCATCGGAATTCACTTCTTCAATCCGGCTCCTCTGATGCCTTTAGTTGAGGTTATTCCATCTTTATTAACAGAAAAATCTTTAGCGGAAAAAATCTACAATCTGATGAAAGATTGGGGCAAAACTCCTGTAATTGCAAAAGACATTCCCGGATTTATCGTCAACAGAATTGCCCGTCCTTACTATGGAGAAGGATTGAGAATTGTTGAAGAAAATATTGCAACGGTAGAACAGGTGGATGAAGCGATGAAAACAATCGGAAACTTTAAAATGGGACCTTTTGAATTAATGGATTTAATCGGAGTCGATGTAAATTTCTCCGTAACAAAAACAGTTTACAACGAATATTTCTACGATCCGAAATATAAACCTTCTCTTCTTCAGCAAAGAATGTCTGAAGCAAAACTTCACGGCAGAAAAACAGGAAAAGGTTTCTACGATTATTCTGAAAATGCTCAAAACCCTGTTGCACAGAAAGATGATTCGCTTTATCAGTATATCTTTTTAAGAATTATCTCCATGCTGATCAACGAAGCAGTTGAAGCAAAAAGATTAGGCATTGCAAATGACGAAGATTTGGAATTGGCAATGCAGAAAGGGGTAAATTATCCAAAAGGATTATTGGCTTGGGGAAAAGAAATTGGTTATTCAAAAATCTCCGAAGCCCTGCAAAATCTTTACGAAGAATATCAGGAAGAAAGGTACAGACAAAGCCCATTGCTGCGTAAACTAAATTAAACAATTTGAAAATGAATTACAACAGTTTTTTAATTTTCAAATTAATATTATGAATATAGAAGGATTCAGAGCAGAATTGGAGACAAGACTTATCATTGAAAAAGAATACATTATGCAGGAACTTTCTACGATAAGTGATTATCAGGAAAAGCTTGAATTGTTGGGGAAATTCAATGAAAAATATAAGGAACTGATTAAAAGGCTTGCCCGTGAAGAAGGAATTGATCTGAATGCTTTTTATGAAGCAGAACAGTCTGCAGATAGCCTTACGTATGAAAAGATCATTCTTGGAAAAGCAATGAGCATTTATGACCGGCTGGTTGATGAACTTTACACAGAAATAGGCAGGGATTAATTTTTTACCTCTAAAATTTTAAAAATTATGCTTAAAAGAATTTTTACAAAGAAAAACTTTTTACGTTCTCTTGTGAGTGCAGGTATTTTTGCGGTTTCCTTTTCTGTCGTTAAACTTATTTTTTATTACTTCGGATGGGATGATGCAAAAAGTATAAATATATATGGTCTGATATTTTATTTTGTCCTGATGTTTTTAGCATTCTTTATTTTAGACGGCAGAGACTATAGCTGGAGAGATGTAATACGATTTAGAAATTTAAATAGAAATAAATGAACCCGAGACAGGTTGCAGAATATATGTTCGATCAGGATTATTTTTCCCAATGGATGAATATCAAACTGATTGAAGTAAAAGAAAATTATTGTTTACTGGAAATGCCTATCAAAAAAGAGATGATCAATGGGCTTAAAACTGTTCACGGAGGCGTTACGTTTGCTTTTGCGGATTCTGCATTGGCATTTTCGTCCAACAACACTGGAGATGCTGCTGTTGCTTTGAACTGTATCATTAATTTTACCAAAGCCGGAAAAGAAGGCGATGTTTTCAGAGCAGAAAGTATTTTGGTAAATGACACAAGAAAAACTGCTGTTTACGACATTAAAATTACCAATCAAAACAACGACTTGATTGCAAAATTCGTCGGAACAGTCTATAAAATCGGAAAAAAAGTGATCGATTTATAAAACCAACCAAACACCAAATTAACGAAATGAAAAAAATATTTTTATTGCTTTTCGGGATCTCGGCTTTTCTGATGAACGCTCAGCAGAAAGTGAATGAAGTTTTGAAAAAAGAACTTGATGAGATCATGAAAGTAGACCAGGGGTACAGAATGTTATTTGATACGGAAATAACCCCTGAAAAAAAAGCTCAGCTGTTGAAAGACCTTAATATTGATGAAGAAGAATTCAAAAAGAAAAACTGGCAATTGGTTGCGGAACATGACAGCCTGAATATGCAGAAAATTGAAAATATTATTGTTCAATATGGTTATCCGGGAAAAACGCTTGTAGGAGAGCCAACGAATCAGGCAGCATGGTATGTCATTCAGCATTCAACCAAAATTGGAAAATATCTGCCCCTTATTAAAGAGGCGGGAAAAAAGAAAGAAATTCCTTTTACATGGGTTGCCATGATGGAAGACAGGTATCTGATGAATGAAAACAAAGAACAGATTTATGGAACACAGGGAAAAGGTGAAATGACAAAAGATAAAGACGGGAAACAAGTCTTTATTAATTTTGTATGGCCTGTTAAAGATCTCAAAAATGTAAATAAGAGAAGAAAAGAAGCCGGATTTAATTCTACCATTGAAGAGAATGCTCAAAGGATGTTCGGAAAGGATTTTAAATACGAACCTTATACCTTACAACAGGTTTTGGAAATAAGAAATAAAAACAAATAAATAGAAAAGAGAGTATGATAATTCGAATTGTTGTCCCATTCTCAAATTTTTCAGATTAAAATTATGAACAACGTATACATTATAGACTATGTAAGAACTCCTATTTCAAAATTACAGGGAGGATTATCAGAAGTAAGAGCCGACGATTTGGCGGCGGTTGTTATTAAAGAAATCGTAGCTAGAAATCCTGAAGTCCCTGTAGAGGAAATTGAAGATGTTATTTTCGGATGCGCGAATCAGGCAGGTGAAGATAACAGAAATGTAGCAAGAATGGGGCTTTTATTGGCTGGACTACCATATAAAATAGGAGGAGAAACTGTAAACAGGCTGTGTGCTTCGGGAATGTCTGCGGTGGCTAATGCTTTCCGTTCGATTGCGGCAGGAGAAGGCGAAATTTACATTGCCGGTGGAGTGGAACACATGACGCGTTCGCCGTATGTAATGTCAAAACCAAGTCTAGCTTTTGGAAGAGACAGCCAGATGTTTGATACGACTTTCGGGTGGAGATTCATCAACCCTAAAATGAAGGAATTATACGGTGTTGACGGAATGGGAGATACTGCTGAAAACTTAGCAGATATGCACAACATCAGCCGTGAAGATCAGGATAAATTTGCCCTTTGGTCTCAGCAAAAAGCGACTAAAGCTCAACAAAGTGGAAGATTAGCAGAAGAAATCGTAAAAGTTGAAATTCCACAAAAAAAAGGAGAACCGAAGATCTTTGATACAGACGAATTCATCAAGCCAACTTCTTCAATGGAAGGATTAGGAAAACTTCGTCCGGCTTTCAGAAAAGAAGGAACGGTAACAGCTGGAAACGCTTCGGGAATGAATGATGGAGCTGCAGCTTTAATCTTAGCCAGCGAAGAAGCCGTTAAAAAATATGGTTTAAAACCGAAGGCAAAAATCTTAGGATCATCTGTTGCCGGTGTTGAGCCAAGAATAATGGGAATCGGACCTGTAGAAGCGACTCAGAAATTATTAAAAAGGCTGAATCTTTCATTAGACGATATGGACATCATAGAATTGAATGAAGCATTTGCAGCTCAGGCTTTAGCAGTAACAAGAACGTTAGGTTTAAAAGATGATGATTCAAGAGTAAATCCAAACGGAGGTGCAATCGCAATCGGTCATCCACTTGGAGTTTCCGGAGCGAGAATCGTTGGTTCTGCGGCTATGGAGCTTCAGAAACAAGATAAAAAATATGCTTTGTGTACCCTTTGTATCGGTGTCGGGCAAGGGTATGCAATGGTGATTGAAAGAGTTTAATTTGAAAATATGCTAATTTGAGAATTTGAAAATGATATTCAGAATATTATCAATTTGCAAGTTAGCTCATTTAAATTAACGTTTAGCCTTTGCTGAGTGAAACGCCTTTGCGAATGAAAATATGCATGAAAATTTTCAAAAAAACTTTGTGGGCTTTGCGTTAAAAATAATTATCAAATTAGCTCATTCTCAAATTTTCAAATTAAATAAAAATGAATATCTACTCATATCACGGAATTCGTCCTATCATAAAACCTTCTGCTTATGTTCATCCGCAGGCGGTAATTATCGGAAATGTGGAAATTGGTGAAGAAGTTTATATCGGTCCGAATGCGGTAATCCGTGGAGACTGGGGTAAGATTATTATCAAAGACGGAGCAAACGTTCAGGAAAATTGTACGCTTCATGTTTTTCCGGGAATTGAAACGATTTTGGAAGAATCTGCACATATCGGTCATGGAGCGATCATTCATTCCGGACACATCGGTAAAAACTGTTTGGTTGGAATGAATGCTGTTGTGATGGACAAAGCCGTAATCGGTGATGAATGTATCATCGGAGCTTTAGCTTTTGTTCCCGCCAATTTTAAATGTGAAGCAAGAAAATTAATAGTGGGAAGCCCGGCAAGAATCATCCGTGATGTTTCCGATGAAATGATCAGATGGAAAACGGAAGGAACAAAACTTTATCAGGAACTGGCAAGAGAAGGAAAGGATGCGATTTTACCTTGTGAACCTTTTACAGAATATGTTCAGCAGATTCCTACAAAAGTAGTTGATTACAGCATCTGGGATGATGTGAAATAATAAACTTCATAGGTTTTAGAAACCTATGAGGTTTTGAAAAGACAACCAGCAATAAAATAAAGTATGATTAAAAAACTTCTCATCTTCTGCAGTATTCTGTTTGCATTTCAATCTGTGGCTTTTGCTCAGACAGCAAATGTAAAGCCATTGACTATTGGAGAAATCAGAACGATAAAGTCCAAAATTTTAAATGAAGAAAGAACGTTAAATATCTATCTTCCGCAAAATTTCGACAAAACAAAATCTTACCGAATCATCTATCTTTTGGATGGAAGTATGAATGAGGACTTCATTCATGTTGCTGGATTAGTACAGTTTTTCAACTTGATGTATTCTATGCCGGAAACAATTGTTGTGGGAATTGCCAATATCGACAGAAAAAGAGACTTTACCTTTCATACGGATTTAAAAGATTTACAACAGGATTATCCTACAACAGGACATTCTGATAAGTTTATCAATTTTTTGGAGAAAGAGTTAAAGCCTTACATTCAAAATCAGTTTAAAATAACCGACAACTATTTATTCGGACAATCATTAGGCGGACTTTTAGCAACAGAAATTTTGTTAAAAAAACCTGAAATGTTCAATAACTATTTCATCATCAGCCCTAGTTTGTGGTGGGATGATGAAAGTCTTTTAAGGCAGACAAACCAATTATTGGCTAAAACTCCTGATACAAAAAAGTTTATTTATGTTTCTGTCGGAAAAGGAGAGCACCCTGTGATGGTAAAAGATGCAGAAGATTTATATGGTGCTCTGAAAAAATCAAACAAGAAAAACTGGACAGTAGAATATAAAATGATGGAAACAGATAATCATGCTACGATTCTTCACGGAAGTTTGTATGAAGGTTTGGTAAAATTGTTTCCGTATCAGGAACCGAAATAATTTTGTCTCATGAAAAATGATGAAATTAGAAATATCAAGAATTTAGAAAATATTCAGGATCTTTTGCGTGAGCTTCCTGAATTTAAATATCAAAAAGGATTAACAAATAAACTTGATAATAAAAAAGAAGATTTCACTTATGAAACTATGTTGGAAATTGTCCTTTGGAAAACTAATAGATTTCCGGAAATTGATGAGGATTTAATTGTAAAAATTAATGAGTTAAGGAAAGGATATGATGAAGATTTATCAAATCATATTTTAACTAAATTATTAGATTCAAAAGGTTTTGATTTGCCGATGGCTTCAACTTTTTTAAGATTTATTGATTCGGATTATTTTCAAATTATTGATCAAAGAGTTTACAGAATCTTGTATGGAGAAAATTTGAAAATTCCATTCAGTAAACCAAAAAAAGTTGAATTATATAAAAAATATTTAATTGATTTAAAAGAGGCTTGTATTACTCATAATATTCCTTTTTCAAAATCTGATAGAATTCTTTATTTGTTGGATAAACATCCTCAAGTGAATAAAGATCAAAAAATAAAATATTAGTAAAAAGTAAAAAAACTATATGGAAAAGTTAAAAAACTATATCTACGGCGAATGGATAGAAGGTACCGGAAACGGGATTCCTTTGTACAACGCTGTAAATGGTGAGCAGGTTGCTATTTCCGATACAGAAGGTCTGAATTTTGAACAGGCTCTTGACTACGGAAGAACAGTGGGGTACAAAAACCTTTCATCCATGACGTTCTACGACCGTGGAGAAATGTTGAAAAAAGTAGCGCTTCACCTTTTAGAAAGAAAGAAAAAATATTACGAATTATCATATAAAACGGGGGCAACTCATGTAGATTCTTGGGTGGATATCGAGGGAGGTTTTGGTACTTTCTTTACATACTCAGGATTGGCAAAAAGAATGCTTCCAAACACTCCATTTTGGGTGGATGGAGAAACTCAGAAAATTTCGGCGAACGGAACTTTCTTAGGAACTCACATTTTAACGCCAAGTGAAGGGGTTTCTATTCAAATTAACGCCTACAATTTTCCGGTTTGGGGAATGTTGGAAAAACTGTCTACCTCTTTATTGGCAGGTGTTCCATCAATCGTGAAGCCTTCTCCGTTTGGCTCTTATTTAACGAATGCCGTTTTTCAGGATATGATTGAAAGCGGAATTCTTCCGGAAGGTGCTGTCCAGCTGGTTTGTGGAGAACCGGGAAATATTCTGGATTATGTTCAGGATGGAGACTCTGTATTGTTCACAGGTTCTGCGACGACGGGTAGAAAATTAAAATCTTTACCATCGATTGCAGGGAATGCCGTTCGTTTCAATATGGAAGCAGATTCTTTGAACTGTTCGATTCTTGGATTAGACGCAAAACCGGGAACTCCGGAATTTGATTTGTTCATCAAAGAAGTTCGTAATGAAATGACAACAAAAGCCGGACAAAAATGTACGGCGATCAGAAGAATTATCGTTCCCGAAAATTTGATCGGGGATGTTCAGAATGCTTTGTCTAAAGCTTTAGATCAGACAAAAATCGGAAACCCGTTAAGCAGAGAAACCAGAATGGGCTCTCTGGTTGGAAAGCAACAATATGATGAAGTTGTAAGAAAAGTCAATTTATTAAAATCAGAAACAGAATTGGTTTACGACGGGAAACATGAGCTTGTAGATGCTAATTATGAAAATGGAGCATTTATGAGCCCGAAACTGTTCTTAAACGATTCTCCATTCACAAAAAATATCTCTCACGATGTCGAAGCTTTCGGACCGGTTTCTACGTTGATGCCTTACAAAGATGCAGAGGAAGCTGCAGCATTGGCAAAAAGAGGAAAAGGGAGCCTGGTAGGTTCCATTGTTTCTCACGATAACAATTTTGTGGCAGAAACGTCGTGGAAAATGGCTTCACAGCACGGAAGAATCTTTGTGTTGAACAGAGACAGTGCGAAGGAAAGTACAGGTCACGGTTCTCCGCTTCCGACCTTGATGCACGGTGGTCCTGGTAGAGCAGGAGGAGGTGAGGAAATGGGCGGACTCAATGGTCTTCATTTCTTCCTTCAGAAAACTGCTATTCAGGGTTCTCCGGATATTTTAACGGCAATTACTAAAATTTATCAGCAAGGCGCTGAGAAAAAATATTCTGATAAACATCCTTTTCAGAAATATTTCGAAGAGGTTGAGGTTGGAGATTCTTTGGAAACAGCAGGAAGAACGGTAACTGATGCAGATATCGTGAATTTCTCCAATGTTTCCTGGGATCATTTCTATGCGCATACAGATGCAACAAGCTTAACGGGAACTATTTTTGATAAAACGGTTGCTCATGGATATTTCATCCTTTCTGCAGCAGCGGGATTGTTTGTTTCAGGGAAAAAAGGACCTGTTATTGCCAATTACGGATTAGAAAACTGTTCGTTCTTCAAACCTGTTTATGCAGGAGATACGATTACGGTTTATTTAACGGCAAAAGAAAAGATTAACCGTGGAGTTAAAGGAAGAAATATTCCTTCCGGAGTAGTGAAATGGTTGGTTGAGGTTGTGAATCAAAGAGATGAAGTAGTTTGTGTGGCAACAATTTTGACATTGGTGGCAAAACAGTCTCCTTTTATCGATTTAAACTTAAAAAATATTCAGAAAACATTAAATGGCTTAACTGAATCGACTCAGCCAAAATGGGGTAATATGTCTCCTCAGCAAATGATTGAGCATTTGGAACATGGAGTTTTAACCAGTTTGGGAGAACCCGAAGCAGAAAAATGCTTTACCCCTGAAGAGCACCTGGAAAAATGGCAGGACTCTTTATACAACCACAGAAAAATGCCGAAAGATTTCCCGGCACCTTACTTAGCTGAAGATGAAAAATTACTGGAATTAAGACATAAAAATCTTGAAGCAGCAAAAATTTCTTTCATGGATAATCTGAAACGATTCTCTATTTATTACAAAGAAAATCCACACGCAGAGCATACGAATTTCGTGTTTGGAAAACTGAACAAAGAAATGTGGGAACTGATGCACAGAAAGCATTTTACGCACCATTTTGAGCAGTTTGGATTGATTTAAAATTTAATATACCAATTTAACAGTGTAACAATTTTGTTGCACTGTTTTTTTATAATCTTTTGTTAAAACCATTTTGGTATTTGATATAATATATTTTTATTCTTTATTTTAACTTACAATCAATTCAAAATATAGATTATGGAAGAAAACTGGATGCAGAAATATGAAGAAGTGAAGGATATTCTTACTTGTCCTACAGATTTAGAATCTTACTTTACTTCTGACGAAATTATGGGTGAAAAAATGGAAGTTATGGAAATTGGAAATGTTTCTCTTCCGTCCGGAAAGATAGTCGTACGAGACCCGCTTGTTTTTCTGAATGCAAATGAAAAACCTTATTTTACTGAAGTACCGAAAGGAAATTTTCCGGTTACAATTGCTGTAGTAAAATCTGAAGATTGGGGTGACAGATATGCTGCTGTAAAAGTGAAATTTACAGATCAAAAACCTGTTCGTTACCAAGAAGCTTTAATTGGAAACGAAAATCTTGAAGGTGTAAAAGAAGACGATTTTTTCGGATTTCATGTGGATGCAGGTTTAGGATGCATTGCTGATGCAGAAGCTCTTCCGGAGTTTGATCAGTTTTTGGCAGGATTACATGTTGATAATATTTATAATGATTATTTTGCGGGTTTGTTTGCTCAAAGTTATCAGGAAAATCCTAATTATCAAAGAGAAGGAGGAGACTGGATTAACTGGACGATTCCTGATACCCGGTATAAAATCCCTATGTTTGCGAGTGGTTTTGGAGACGGTACTTATCCTGTTTATTTCGCCTATGATGAAAATAAAAAACTTTGTGGCCTTTACATTCAGTTTATTGATATTGAGCTGGCTTTAAGTGACGACGAAGAAAGCGATAACTAATCTGAGAATTTTATTTTTCTCAAAGACAGCTCGTTATCTATTCTTAAGAAAATCTATCTGAACAGATAAAGTTTTTTTAGAAATATTCTAAATATAATGTTAAAAAAAATAAGTTTTTAATTCAAAAATAATATAGATATTTGATGAAGCTACTTTTTATAAATAAAATACTATGGAATTAACGTTTTTCAAAGATTTTGACTTTACAAATTTTTGGAGTGAATGCAGTTATTCATCAAAAGATTATATAGAAGATTTTCCTGATGATGAAATAATCGCTGAAGTTGAAAATAAATTAGGATATCAGCTTCCGGGATCTTATATCGAATTGATGAGATTGCAAAATGGAGGATTGGTGAATAAATCATGTTTTGCCACTACAGAAAGTGTCTCTTGGGCAGAAGATCATGTAGCCATTACCGGGATTATGGCGATTGGAAAAGGAAAGAAATATTCGTTGTGTGGCGAATTGGGAAGTCAGTTTATGATTGATGAATGGGGATATCCTTCGGATGGTATTTATATTTGCGACTGTCCTTCCGCAGGTCACGATATGATTTTACTTGATTATTCTGCATGTGGTAAAAACGGAGAACCGGAAGTGGTGCATGTAGATCAGGAAAATAATTTTAAGAAAACCTTTTTGGCAAAAGACTTTGAAACATTTATTAGAGGGTTAAGACAGGAAGAAGAATTTGAAATAGGCTAATACAAAGACTCAAATGAAAAGTAAAACTTTTGCAGATAAGGTCATTGAGTTTAATAAAAACCTGCACTATTCAGGATCATTACCGGAAGATTTTCAGGTTTTAAACCCATATTTGGACAATCCAGAGACAATGATTGTGATGCAAAAGTTTTATCACAAATATTATAGCGACTTAAACAGAAGAAAATTTATTATCGGAATCAATCCGAGCCGTCACGGAGCAGGAGTTACCGGAGTTCCTTTTACAGACACTAAGCGTCTGGAAAATGTTTGCGGAATTAAAATGAAGTCAGCGCATACTCATGAAATCTCTTCTGTTTTTATATACGATATGATTGAGGAATATGGAGGCGTTCATGAATTTTATAAAAACATCTATATCAATTCTCCTTTTCCTCTGGCTATTGTAAGAAAATCAAAAAACGGTTGGCTGAATGCCAATTATTATGATGATAAAGTACTCTTTAATGAGGTAAAAGATTTTATGATTGAATCCTTAAAGAAACATATCAGTTTAAATCTGGTTACGTCCGAGGTTTTTGTTTTGGGAAAGAGAAATGCGGATTTTATTTCGAAATTAAATCATGAAGCCCATCTTTTCGAAAAAATGACCGTTTTGGAACACCCAAGATATATTCAACAATATAAATCAAAAGAAAAACAGCTTTATATTGATAAATATATTTTAGCACTGAATAATAACTAATTCACCCATACAATTTTAATATGCCCTGGAATCCTGAAGTTTATAACCAATTTAAGGATGTACGCTACCTTCCTTTCTTCGATCTCATAAGATTTATTTCTCCTGATGGTTTAAAAAAAGCCATTGATATCGGCTGCGGAACCGGAGAACAAACTCAGATTCTTTCAGGAAAATTTTCAGATGCAGATTTTTTAGGAATTGATCCCTCTGCGGAAATGCTGGCTCAATCAGAAACGTTTAAAAATGAACGCTTAAGGTTCAAACAAAAAACTGTTGAAGAACTATATAATTCCACAGATACCTGGGATTTGATTTTCAGCAATGCCGCCTTGCAATGGTCGGATGATCATGAAAAGTTATTTCCTAAATTGCTTTCCTTATTAAGTGAAAACGGGCAATTTGCCGTACAGATGCCGTTTCAGGCAGGAAATATACTTAATCAGATTTTGTTTCAGCTTGCTTCAGAAGAACCTTATCAAACTCATCTTCAAAACTGGAACAGGATTTCTCCCGTTTTAAGTCTGGATGAATATTCAAGGATGATGTTTGAATATGGATTGAAAGACTTGCAAATTTCTATCAAAGTTTATCCGATAGTTGCCGAAAATGCTGAAAAACTCTTTCAGTTTATTTCAGGTTCAGCATTGATTCCTTATTTAGAAAAACTGGAAGAAAATACCAAACAACAATTCATTGAAGAATATAAAAAGCGGATAGCAGAGGAATTTCAAAAATTTCCTGCCATCTATGCATTTAAAAGAATACTGCTGTACGGAAGAAAATAAAATCCTGAATAATACCTGTTTTGAGTATTAAAATTGCTGCTTTAGTTTTTCCAAAAGCCCTTTTTTAGTATTTTTGTATAAATCCAATAGATACTAAAAATGAGTGATTTTGTAACATCAGAAATTAAAAATAATATTGCCGAAATTACATTCGGAACGGTAAAAAGTAATTCCCTTCCGGGAGCCATTCTTGAAAAATTGGCCCAAACAATTCTGGATGAAGGTGCTAAAGCAGAAGTAAAAGCTATCCTTGTAAAAAGTGAAGGCGAAAAAGCCTTTTGTGCAGGAGCAAGCTTCGATGAATTATTGGCTATTGAAGAACTGGAAGCTTCTACCCAATTTTTTGGAGGTTTTGCCAAAGTGCTGAACGCGATGAAAAATTGCGGAAAAATAGTTGTGGTAAGAGTTCAGGGTAAAACAACAGGAGGTGGAGTAGGTCTTGCTTGTGGGGCAGATTATTGCTTTGCAACAAAAGATTCTGCATTGGCTTTAACGGAAATCAATTTAGGAATCGGTCCTTTCGTTATCGGTCCGTATGTAGAAAGAAAAATAGGAAAATCACAATTCTCGGCGATGGCTATTGATGCGGATTTCAGATCGGCAGCATGGGCTGAGCAACATAATATTTACCATTCTGTTTCTGAAAGCATAGAGGAGATGGATGTGCAGCTTGAGAAATTTTTAATTACGCTTTCTTCAAGAAGTGAAGAGGCTTTGGCTTTAATTAAGAAAGTTTCCTGGGAAGGAACAGATCATTTCAATGAATTGATGCCTGCAAGAATTCATATGAGTGCAAGTCTTATTTTGAAAGATTCTGCTAAAAAGAATATCGAAGCGATTAAAGAAAGACTGAGAGCAAAATAAAATTTATTTTTCTAACAATAAAAATATCCGAATTTTAATTTGGATATTTCTTTTTCTTTTTTAACTTTGTATTTCAAAGTTCTTTATATGGAATCAAAAAACTATCAGGAAGACTTATCTCATATCCGTTCCATGATGGAACGTTCTTCAAGATTTATTTCTTTGAGCGGACTGTCGGGAGTATTTGCCGGCTTATCTGCAATTGTAGGAGCAATTTATGTTTATTTTGTTTTTCAAAGAGAAGGGATCGATTATTTTGATGGGGATAGAAATATTTTTGGACCATCTTTAGTAAAAGAGCTGGTTACCATAGGAGTGGTTATTTTGATAGCTGCAATTCTCAGTGGTTATATTTTTACAGCTAATAAAAGTAAAAAGAAAGGTTTAAAAATTTGGGATGCAACTACCAAAAGACTTTTGATTACTTTTGCAGTGCCTTTGGTGGCGGGAGGTTTTTTCTGTTTAGGACTTCTTTATCATCATCTTTTTGTTTTCATTGCCCCTGCAACGCTTATTTTTTACGGATTGGCTTTGGTAAGTGCAGAACGATATACATTAACAGATGTAAAATATTTAGGATATTTTGAAATCATTTTAGGTTTGGCTTCTTTATTTTTTTTAGGATGGGGGTTACTTTTCTGGACGCTTGGTTTTGGAGTATTGCATGTTGTGTATGGATTGATTATGCATAAGAAGTATAAATAATGGATATTGCTGTTATAATCATTGTTTTAGTTTTAACTATAATTATTTACGTAATAGTTAGTAATTATTTCAAGACGAAAATTAAGAGCAATAAATATAGGATATTAGTAAGTATTATCATTTCGTCTTTTATAGGACTAATATTGTATGTTATATCCGTAACGGTTACAATTTATTTTTTATTTAGAGAAAAATCTAGAGAATTTGAACGAAAAAATTGGATTCTTTCGGGTGAAGATATGGAAAAAAGGTTAAGCCGGTATGAAATGATAGATGATTTAATTGATGAAAGACTACTAGATGGAAAAGATAGCTTACAAGTAAAAGAAATTATAGGGAATCCGGATGTCAGAAATAGGGAAAATAATAGTTGGGAATATGATTCCGGAACAGGAAGCGGCTTGGGGTTCGTTGATCACTATTTAGAAGTACATTTTAAAAATGGGAAAGTTTTTAAAGTTATTCACAAACGTATAGAAGATTAAGAAAATTAAAATGATTAAAATAAATCAACTCAACAAAGAATTTGAAAGTCGTGTAAGATTGGGCATTATGTCTGTTCTTATGGTGAATGACTGGGTTGATTTTTCGGAAATGAAAAACCTTTTGGACGTTACAGACGGTAATTTGGCTAGCCATAGTACTGCATTAGAAAAATCTAACTATATAGAAGTAAAAAAAGAATTCGTAGGTAAAAAACCGAAAACCTCTTATCGGGTAACACAATCCGGAAGATTGGCATTTACTGAACATTTAAATGCGCTTGAAAAACTATTGGGCAAATAAGCTCAAATTTTTTTAATTATAAACTTTGTAATTCAAAGTACTTTAAAATAATTTAAATATTACATTATGAAAACACTAAAACAAACAAACATTCTGATTTTCGCTGTTCCTGCATTGTTGTTGGCAGTAGCATTTTTCTGTAACCTTTTTGTAGAAGGATTTGATTGGTCTTTACCGGATTTTGTCATTGCCGGATTTTTACTATTCGGAACTGCCTTTGGGATCAATTTGATTGTCAATTCTAAAAAAACATTGTTATCCAAATTAATTATTTGCGGAATCATTCTGTTGGTTCTCGTTTTAATCTGGGTGGAATTGGCTGTAGGGATTTTCGGAAGCCCGTTTGCAGGAAGCTAATTAAAAAAGAGGAAAATGACTAGAAAAGATTTTCTGAAAAAACTTTTAAAATTGTCAGCTCTTGCAGCATTTCCGGCATTGTATTCCTGGCAAATAGAGCCTTTTTGGGTAGAATTTGTCCAGAGAAAACTTTCGATTAAAAATTTGCCGGAAGAGTTGAACGGAAAAGTACTGATGCAGATTTCAGATCTTCATGTGGGTGACCGGTTTGATTATCATTTCCTGATAGAATCATTTCAGAAAGCAAAACAGTTTACCCCGGATTTTGTGGTTTACACTGGAGATTATGTAAATAATGGAAGTGCAGAAGATCATGAAAAGTTAAGAAAAGTGATGAATAATGCCGTGGTGGGTAAGTTGGGAACTTTTGGAATTTTAGGAAACCATGATTACGGAAAGAATTGGAAAGATTTAGGTTCATCAAAAACGATTTGCCGGATTCTTGAAAACAGTGGTGTTTCAATGCTAAATAATCAACAGCAAGAATCTCATGGACTTACTATTATTGGTTTCGATGATTTGTGGTCGCCCAATTTTGATCCGATGAGCGTGATGAAAGATTATGATGTCTCAAAAGCCAATTTGATACTTTGCCATAACCCGGATGTCTGTGACAAGGATGTGTGGAATGGATACCAAGGTTGGATCCTAAGCGGTCACACTCATGGAGGACAGTGCCGGATTCCCGGAGTGATAACTCCTATTCTCCCTGTAGAAAACAGAAAATATGTTTCTGGCGAAATTGATCTTGAAGACGGAAGAATGTTGTACATCAACCGTGCGTTGGGACATTCTTTTCAGGTAAGGTTTATGGTTCGTCCGGAAATAACAGTTTTTACTTTAACTCAAGCATAAAATTTTTATATGAAAAATGAATCTGTAGTTTATTTCGGAAAATCAGTTTTTGGGCTTTTTTTCGCGCTTGGAAATATATGTTTATTTGGATATTTATTATCAAAGAATGATGATTTTGCCATTGGAGGATTTCTTCTTTTAATTTATGGAACAGTGATTAATCTTTTACTGATTATTGTTCTTTTAATCTATGGTTTAATAAAGAAAGATCAGTTAAGTTATTGTCTAAGAGCAATCTTTATTCTTCTCATTAATATTCCTGTTGCAGCTCTTTATACTTTGATAGGTATTAATTTAAATACCATTTAAAAATACATAAACTATGAAAAAACTACGTGTCAAATTCCTGCTTTTTATTTACGATAAAACTCAAAAACTCTACAGAACTTACTTTAAAAAGAAAAAAAGGCAATGGCAGTTCAATGAAAGACAATTGTTGGAATTCCATAAAGACTCTTTAGGAAGAAAGTTGGGTGAGTTTTATAAGAAACATGGTTTTTCGATGATTCCTAAAATGGAAAATCATGATGTTCATCATTTGATAACAGGAATAGGAACTCAGTTTGAAGAAGAAATCGCCATGCAATATCTCCTCTTAGGAAACGGAAAACTGAACGCACATCTTTTGGCTGCTATTATATTAGGAACAATTATTCTTCCTGAATATGCCAAAGTGTATATTGATGCTTATCAAAAAGGGCAAAGCATGAGAGCTTTTCACCATGTGAATTTTGAGGAGCTCCTATGGCAGAATTTTGAAAACCTTCAGGATTTTTTCAGACAAAAAGAAACCTCTGTACTTTACTAATCTCAATTTTATTAGAAACTCACCTTATGAAAACCTATCATCTTATCCTTTTGACAACTATACTTTTTGTAGTGCTTTTTTACGGCGAAACTTTGGCAATTAATCTTGGAATTCTCGGAGTCGTCTATGCAGTATTCACTTCGTTTACAGCTCCGAAGAAAAATAAAACCCAAACATTCTATATATTATTTGCTACTTCTATACTATCGAGTTTAGCATTTGCATGGTACCGTGATTTTCCTTCACTTTTGGCAGTAGTTGCTTCGCTTTTATTGCTAGGTTTTAAATCAAAAACAAGAAAGCTGAAATCTCTTTTTATAATTCCGGTTTTCATAACGAATTTCTTTACGTTTATTTGCCGGTTTTTCAGTTTTGAGAAATGGCTTCCGAAATTTAATACTTCAGGAATGCTGCAAAAAACGATTGCTATTATTTTTATTCCTGCTGTTTTCATTATTGTATTCTTTTGCATTTATACGTATGGAAGTAATCATTTTGCTACTCTTTTCGAAAATATTGAGTTTGATTTTAATTTCCTAGATTTTTTCGGACTCGCCATTTTAGGATTTTTTATTGCTTTCAATTTCTGGAATTTTTCAGTGGAAAGATTTATTTATAAACAAAATCACTACTTAAATAATACATTCTCTGCTAAACAAAGATCCTTAAAAGCTTCTTTTAGCTTTATGACTTTTGATCTGGAAAGAACAAGTGGAATCATCACATTTTTAGTTTTAAATGTGATGCTCTTATTCTTTATTTTTACCTATAATTATGAACAGTTTTATGAAATCCCGAAAACCCCGTCACAGCTTTCAGATGAAACCCACGAAAGAGTTATTGCTGTAATTTTTAGTATTATCATGGCGATTGCAGTGATCATGTTCTATTTTAAGGGCGCTTTTAATTTTGATACAAATGCCGGAATACTAAAGACTCTGGCCAAAATATGGGTGATACTTAATGCGGTTTTAATATTTTCCGCCATAGCGAAAAACACAGAATATGTTCAGGAATTAGGATTAACCTATAAAAGGCTGGGAGTTTATGCATTTTTAATATTAAGTATTATTGGGTTAGTTATTACTTTTATGAAAATTCAGAAGCAAAAAACCAATGCTTTTCTGTTCAATCAAATGATGTGGTATTTCTATGGAATGATTTTGGTTTGCAGTTATTTCAACTGGGGCGGAATGGCTACACAATACAACATCCAAAATCATAAAGGGAATTTTGAGTTTCTGCATTCTCTGCATTATAATGATGAAATATTGGAAAATGCTTTTCCAAAGGAAATGAAAACAAAAATTAATTATGACAGGGTAGAAAGTGATAAAGCAACATTCCTTTCCAGAATTTTATATTACGAATCCATTAAAAAATAATATATGAAAAAGCTTCTGTTCATTATTCCATTTGTTTTATTTTCTTGTAAAAAAGAAAGTACAGGTACTGAAATGAAATCTTTAGATTCTGCAACGATCAGACAAAACTCTGTAACGAAAGCAGATTCCGTCATCAAAAATGATGCAGGAATTACGGATACCATAACTACAAAAGATATAGAAAGTCCGACCGAAGAAAAAGGCAACGTTCTTATAAAATCTGTAAACGGGAGTCATTTTCCGATAGTGGTACAGGAAGAATTTACAAAAGACCACGATAAACTCATTCTTAAAATCTCAAATTATTCTAAGCCTCAATTAAAAGCAAAAATTCTAACAAACGAAAAAGATTTCAATATAAGATTTAACCAGATCAAACTTCCGGATGGTAATCTGGATGGACCATTTGGAAGGGAACTGACTTATGATATTCCGGGAAAAGGAGAGGTTTGGCTTATTATCGGGAAAAATAATATGGCAGATGGTAAAATTACCGGAGCTTTTTCTGTGAAAGTAGAATAGATTTGGTATAATTTATGTAAATGAAAATGTAAATAAATATTATGAAAAATATATTTTCAACAGCTATAATTGCTTCTGTAGCTTTGGTAAGCTGCGGAACAGTACAGTCTCTTGTTCAGAATACATTTCCTTACACTGCCAATGTATTGATTTCTACCGGAGTGCCCGCAGATAAAGAAGTGTCTTCTACTGCAACAGCATCGAATGTTCAGACCTGGTTCGGAGGAAATAATAATGCTAAAATAAAAGATGTAAGGATTTCTGATGCAAAGATCTCAGTGGTAAGTCCTTCTGGTGGTAATCTGAGTGATTTTAAAACCGTAAAAGTGTATGTTTCGTCAAGCGGAACCGGAGAGAAACTGGTAGCTTCAAGATCTAATATTTCTACCAATTCATCAAGCTTAAATCTGGACTTAAATGATACCGGTTTTCTGGATGAGGTGGTAAAAAGTACAGGTCTTACCGTACGGACAGTTTATGAACTGAAAAATCAGACAAGTTCTGATATGAATATAAAAATAGCTCTTAATTTCAGCAGCGTACCTGCAAAATAATTTTTGTAAAAAAGCGTCTTTCAGAATTCTGAAAGACGCTTTTTTTATTATGCTGAAACTTATTTAAAATCTACCAGTTCAATATCGAAGATAAGGGTTGCACCCGGAGGAATTACTCCGCCTGCTCCGTTATCACCATAAGCTAAATCTGAAGGGATGTAAAATCTGTATTTTGCTCCTTTTGTCATAAGCTGAATTCCTTCTGTCCAGCCTTTAATTACACCCGAAAGATTCAGATCAATAGGATTTCCGCCATGACTGTCTGTGCTGTCAAAAACAGTTCCGTCCATCAATTTTCCTGTATATTTTACATTCGCAGTGCTTGAAGCAGTTGGTTTAGCTTTTCCGTCACCAGGCTGTAAAATTTCATATTGTAAGCCGCTTGCAGTGGTTGTTATTTTTTTATTCAGCTTGTTTTTGGCTAAAAATTCCGCTCCTTTTTTCTTGTTTTCTTCAGCTTTTACTTTTGCTTCCGCTTGCTTTTTTTCATTTTGCTTCTGCATGAAACCTTGTAGAAAAGTACCCATTTCCTCTTTTGGGAGCAAACTTGCTTTACCTGAAAATTCGTCTTTTAAAGCTTGTGCCATAAGATCAGGATCTACAGTAAATCCTTGTCTTTTTATATTTTGAGCAATATCAAGACCTATATAATAAGATGCTTTCTGTTCATCCGTATAAGTCTTTTGAGCGAAAGAAGTAGTAAATCCGGCAACAATTGCCAAAGTAGCTAATGTTTTTTTCATTTTTTGAGATAATTATTTTCAGTTGTAAAATTAAGCTTTTGTAACGGAATACATTACAATCGTTACAGGGCCATCGTTTATTAACGAAACTTTCATGTCTGCACCAAAAATTCCGCTTTCCGTTTTGAGTCCTGATTTTGAAATTTGTTTTTTAAAGTAATCAAAAAGTGGAATAGCTTTATCCGGTTTTGCGGCTTTAATGAAAGAAGGTCGGTTTCCTTTTTTATAGTCAGCAATTAATGTAAATTGACTGATACAAAGAATTTCACCTTTAATATCCAGAACAGAAAGATTGAGTTTATCAGCTTCATCCCCAAAAATCCTGAGATTTAAAATCTTCTGAACGAGCCAGTCTGCATCCGTTGCTGAATCACTTTCGTCAATTCCAACCAAAAGCATTAATCCCTTTCCGATTTCACCTACGATTGTTCCGTCTACTTTTACACTGGATTCGGAAACCCTCTGTATAACCACTTTCATATTAATAATAAATATTTAAAATATTGGATGAAGCATCATAGTTATAAGTATATGTTTTGGGAGGTAATCCTGTAGCAGCTCCGTCTGTGGGCGAACCTGTTAATAATAGCCATTTGGTGTTATCCTTTGGACATAAAATATAGATGTCATCTTTTACCTCAAGAGTAGTATTGGTATCCGGACAAAGATGAGGTGCATTTCGGTCATATATTTTAAAAGAAGAACCGTTTCTTACGGCGATTAATCCTCTGGTTCCGGACTGCTGTTCGTTGATGTAAATCCATCCTCCGGTGTTATTAAGATCATAGTATGCCGGAAGATTCAGGTTTAATGTGACATTGATCGGGCTGCTTGGAAAACAGTTTACCGTATCCTGTGTTCTTCCGCAGGAGTTTAAGGTTAAAATACTGAAAATCAGAGTTGTTAAAATAAATGGGATTGAAAAACTTTTTTTCATTTCAATTTAAATTTTTATATATTTGTAAAAATAAACGATTATTACACGAAAACATTGTCCGGCAAATGTCGGATTATTTTTTTATACTAAAACTAAATTTCGAAAATTATGGCAAGCTATGTTACAAAGGAGGGATTAGACAAAATGAAAGCTGAGCTAGAACAGTTGGAAACTGTTGAAAGACCTAAAATTACCCAGCAGATCGCAGAAGCTAGGGACAAAGGAGATTTGTCTGAAAATGCTGAATACGATGCCGCTAAAGAAGCGCAAGGGATGCTTGAAATGAGGATTTCTAAATTAAAAGACGTTATTTCTACTTCAAAAATAATAGATGAAAGCCAATTAGATACTTCTAAAGTGTCAATCTTAACAACGGTGAAGCTTAAAAATAATGTTACAAATCAAGAGCAGGTATTTACTCTGGTTCCGGATAATGAAAGTGATCTGAAATCGGGTAAAATTTCTGTAAATACACCTATTGCTAAAGGTTTATTAGGAAAAGTAGTAGGAGAAACGGCTGAAATTACTTTGCCAAACGGGAACAAACTGTCTTTCGAAGTATTGGAAATCACTCTGTAAGAAACTAAATCCTTAAAGTCATGAGCACAATATTCACAAAAATAATTAACGGAGAAATACCGGCTTATAAAATTGCCGAAGATGAAAACTTTGTTGCATTTTTAGATGCAATGCCTTTGGTAAAAGGACATACTTTGGTTGTTCCCAAAAAAGAAGTCGATCTGATTTTTGATCTGGATAGCGAAGAATATAAAAACCTTTGGGGATTTGCTCAGGAAGTGGCTAAAAAAGTAAAAAGTGCAATTCCTTGTATCAGAGTGGGAGTTGCGGTGGTAGGATTGGAAGTCCCTCATGCTCATATTCATTTGATTCCTTTAAATAAAATGGAAGATATGAATTTCAGAAATGAGAGACTGAAATTATCTGTAGAAGAATATACAGAAATTCAAAATTCAATTATTAATTCTTAACAAATAAAAGATCGTAAAAAAGTAATTTTTTACGATTTTCTTTAATAATATATATTTATATAAAATGAACTCAAATCAATGTTCATTCTGCGGCAGAAAAAGAAATGAAGTACAAATGCTGATTTCCGGGCAGAATGGTTTTATTTGTGAAAACTGTATCGAACAAGCGCATTCAATTGTTAAAGACAGTGCTTCAAAAACAGGATATTCTCCTGCAGAAAGTATCGATGAGCTGAAAAAGCCTAAAGAAATTAAGAGTTTTTTAGATCAATATGTAATTGGTCAGGATCAGGCTAAAAAACAACTTTCCATAGCGGTTTATAATCATTATAAAAGACTTCTTCACGCTAAAGATGAAAACAGAGAAGTGGAGCTTGAGAAGTCAAACATCATCATGATCGGTGAAACAGGAACAGGAAAAACATTACTGGCAAAAACCATTGCCCGCGAACTGAATGTTCCTTTTTGCATTGTAGATGCAACCATTCTTACGGAAGCGGGCTATGTGGGAGAAGATGTGGAAAGTATTCTGTCAAGACTTTTAATGGTGGCAGATTATGATGTTGAAAAAGCGGAAAAAGGAATTGTGTTTATTGATGAGATAGATAAAATTGCCAGAAAATCAGATAATCCGAGTATCACAAGAGATGTTTCCGGAGAAGGAGTACAGCAGGGTTTACTGAAATTATTGGAAGGAAGTATTGTCAATGTTCCGCCACAAGGAGGAAGAAAACATCCGGACCAAAAATATATTCAGGTAAATACTCAGAATATTTTATTTATTGCCGGAGGAGCTTTTGACGGGATTAAAGAAATCATTGAGCGGAGAATGAACAAGCAGGCGATAGGTTTCAGCTCGGAAAAAATAAATAAAGTAGATGAAAATGAGTATGTGTTAAGAAATATTAATGCCATAGATTTAAGATCTTTTGGATTAATCCCTGAACTTTTAGGCAGGTTTCCCATTATTACTTATCTGGAAAAGCTTACCAAAGAAACGATGGTGAGAATCATGAAAGAGCCTAAGAACTCTATTGTAAACCAATTTGTTGAGCTTTTTAAGATGGATGGTATTAAGCTTAGCTTTACCGATGAGGCTGTGGAGAAAATTGTGGAGGAGACAATGGAAAAAGGATTGGGTGCAAGAGGACTTAGAGGAACTACAGAAAAAGTGCTTGAAGATTATATGTTTGAAATAGGTGAACAAAAGGAAATCACATTAATTGCGGATAATATTTTGGTAACTAAATGATTTTTATAGTTTTTTGTTAAAAAAAATCATATATTTGCATAGAGTATTTTATTATATTAACACATAAAAATAATATACAATGAAAAAAAATTTATTAACTATAGCACTTTTGGCCACGATGTGTTCTGTTCAGGCGCAGCTCTTACACATTGATAATTCGGCAAATGTTTACGTAAGTCAAGGCACCTTGGTGTATAGTGGAGGTGGAGTACAAACCAAAGGAACTGGAGTCGTTGAGAATCACGGAAACTTTATGATTCAAGGAGCGACAACTGATGTTTTCAGGAACTTAGATGTATCAGGTACTGAAATCATTACAGGGAATTCAGGAGGTTCTTTTGTTAATAAACTTAACCAGCCTACGGCTTATGCTTCTGTTAATGCCAATTCTTCTACCGCAACTCCTGTTTATACTTATGGGCAATTATACATTTCCGGTTTACCTCAGGATAAAATAACTGGTGTTGTAAATCAGGAATATAGAGCGATAAGTCATGGAGATTATCAGCAAATGGGGATGCCTTTCTACGGGAAGACGGTTTCCTCTTTAAACGCTAATAGCGGTGCTGAACTTGGAAAGACATTTACCACTACAAGAGGTTCTAAAAACGAAATTCTTTATTGGGATAATACGAATGTGTATTTCCCAAATCTGCCTTCTGGACTGAATACTACTATGGGAGTTGATGTTAATCCATACGCTTATTATATCATGGGTGGAAACGGATTAGATGTATCTGGTAATACCCGAACAATAGTAGGAAGACCTGTTTCAGATGCTAACATGACGGTTTCTTTGGCAAATGCCGGAGCCAATGTGAACTTCGGAACAGGCGGAAATGGTATAAATCCTGTAAATGAAAAGTATTATACTTATTTACAAGACGGATTTAGCGCATCTGCCGGTCTTTGGACAGGAAACTTCGGAAAAAATATCTATCAGTTTGGTAACCCGTTTATGACCAACTTAGATTTGAGTAATCTAGGGATTAACCAAGTAAATACTGATGGTAACTACTTAAGTAATATTTACGGAGTGAGATTAGAAAATCAAGGGGTACAATATTCCACAACAGGAGGTGGTGGTGCTTCTTCATATAAGTTCATAACTTTTGGAGGAGGATCTTTAGCAGGAGATGTTGATTATGCTATGGTTAGACCTTACGGAACATTTGTTATTAAATTAAACGACAATGCTACACAACCTAATTTAAACTTGGCAAATCTTCGTAGATTTAACTACTATTCAAGAAATGCCGCTACAACTTCATATTCTGTGAGTGCCAATAAAAATGGTGCAAATGGAACTTTGAAGCAGTTGGGAGTGATTGGGCTAGATGCTAACGGTAAAGAAGTGGCAAGAACTTATTATATTGTATCTCCGACTACTATTTCAGGGCATTCACCAACGGTTAAGGCTCAGGTAATTACATCAAGCAGCTCATTAGGAACTTTTGAAGAAGATCCTGTAAACGGAGGATATGACCTGAATAATGTTAATTACTGGATGTATATTAACGAAGCTAATGAAGTTAACTTTAAAGGGAAAAATATAAAATTGGTAAATTATGATCCAAGTATTGTTTCTTTTAAATTTGAAATAAGGGAAAATGCAGCTTTAGTTGCCAATGGAACCCATATTCTTTCAGCAGGAGAAGGTTTCTATTATAAAAAGTCTACTGATGCTAACGTAACTGCTGCTGCTCAGGGAGCCACAGTTACTGCCAATGGTACAGCAAACGGAGTAGAGTATGACTTATACTATGGAGCTCCTAATTCTGGAACTTTAGCAACTTCAGAAACAAATAAGTCTGCAAAAACAATGGTTATTTATAATCCTGATAAAGACGGATATTTTGTAAGATTTGACCCTTCATGGAAAACAGCAGAGATCACCGTGTTTGATATGAGCGGCAAATTGATTCTCTCTCAAAAAGGAGTGAATGCAAAAGGAGACTTTGATTTAAATTTAGATAAGAAAGTTAAAGTAGTCTATGTTGTAAACGCAGTGTCTGAAAAAGGAGAAAGAATAACCTCAAAAATTGTAAGATAATATGAAAAAGATTTATTTAAAATTAGTATTCCCATTATGTCTGCTAATGCATACAATTTTTTACGCACAAACACCAACAAATCCGAATCCTCCGGGAAGTGTAGGAGGTAGTACTCCGGGAGCTCAGGCTTCGCCCATTGATATGTATGTTTATGTATTAGGAATAGTAGCCATGTTGCTTATTGTATTTTTTACAAAAAAGTATAAAAGTCAAAAAATATAAAAATTTTATTAAAATAATAGTAAACTCTCCGATTAATCGGAGAGTTTTTTTATTTTTACGTAATGAAAAAGATACTTTTATTGTCTGGGATGATGACTGCATTGTCTCTCCATGCTCAGTTTTCAGTGACTATACAAGCACCGGAAGGATTCAAGGAACAAGATGCAATTCTATATACGCTTAACGGGTCTAAAGACATTATTGTTACAAAAGAACAGAAGAAAAATAATGTATGGACATTCAAGTACCCAAAAGTTTATTCAGGGATGATGAAAGCTTATTTTCCTAATACCAATAATACAGTTTCCTTCATTTCTGAGAATAAAAATGTAAATATTAAACTGGAAGCAGACGGCACTAAAGTAAAAGATATTATTTATCTGGATGATGCTAATGCTTTAATGAGCAATATTCAGGAATTATCTCAAAAGAAAGAAGTTATACTTCCTGCGCTCTCTCAGATAAAAGAATACTATAAAGATAATACGGATTTTGGAAAAGCTCTAAAAACAGAAATAGGAAGGCTTACTGGAGATGATATTACAGAAGTTACCAAGTTTCCTTTTGTAAGCTATTATAATACAAATTATAACAAATACTTATCTGCTCAAAACACCAAAAAAGTTTCCCAAGATGATATTATTAATTTTATAGATAAGTCGAATGATATGCTGGAAACTTCCTCTCTACTGAGACCGTTACTGGTGGCTTATTTGAATAATGGCGGGAATACGAATGTTACGGCATCGGTAGACAAGCTATTAGACAGGTTAAAGGTAGAAACTCCTCGTGGACAGACCGTTTTGTCAGAATTGATTGATATTTTTGATGTATATGATATGTCAGAGTTTAAAAATAAATATTTGACTCTTGCAAAAAACCTTAAATGTACTATTACAGACAGGTTGGCGTCTACAATAAAGTCTAATGCAAATGTAGAATTAGGGGCTATTTTCCCTAATTATAAATTCCTGTCACCTGTAAATACAGATGTGAAGTCAATTTACGATGTCAAAGCGGATAAGAAGATTATTGTTTTCTGGTCGTCTACATGCTCACATTGTGAAAGCGAGCTTCCGCAGTTGCTTGCAAAATATAAAGAATTACAGGCAAAAAAAGTGCAGATTATAGGATTGTCTTTAGATACGGATAAAAACTCATATACGAGTAAAATAGCGGCATTTCCTTGGATCAATGATTCCGAGCTGAAAGGATGGAACAGTTCTTATTCGGAAACCTACAACATCCACGCTACACCGACTTATTTTATTTTAGATGCTAACAATAAGATAATCAATAAGCCAGAGCACGTGGGAAATGTTTTAGAATATTTTAATGCAAAATAATTTTGGAGGGAAGGAAATAATTTATATATTTGCACCACGAAAAAGGCGAGGTAGCTCAGTTGGTTAGAGCGCAGGATTCATAACCCTGAGGTCACGGGTTCAATTCCCGTCTTCGCTACAAAAACAGTACTTTCGGTAGGTACTTAAAAATACACCGCGGGATGGAGCAGTAGGTAGCTCGTCGGGCTCATAACCCGAAGGTCATCGGTTCGAGTCCGGTTCCCGCTACTAAAAAACGCAATTACTTTTAATTGCGTTTTTTTAATTTTTAGAGGAGTCTATTTCTCTAATTCTTTTTTATAAATGAATTCTTATTCTTTCTTTTACTTATCTAAATGTTTATAATCAAAAACATCATCTAAGGAAAAGTTATTATATTCCTAAAATAAATAAGTATCTTTATTGTGAATTATTTAAAATTGTAAAAAAAAACTTAAAGAAATTCAATAAATCTTAAATTTTTCATAAAACTTAACAAAAAAAAGAAATAATTTTTTTTTTTATAAATATTGTTGTACTTTTACAACGCCTTGAATGAGGGAACAAGTCAAGGTAATAAATTTTTTTTCATCATTTGTGTTTTTAGAATCGTATCGCCTGATACGATTCTTTTTTTATACTATTTTTCGTAATTCAACAACAGATCGATAAAGTAAGAATAGGTAACAGCACCTTCCTGCTGATTACTTTTAAGAAACAGGTTGTTAGTAAATCCAAAGAAATCATCCAACCAGCTTTGATGGTTCATGATGAATGATTTTTCAAATGCCCGGTCTCTTTTCATGCCTTCAGAATAGTTTTTTTGTACTGATTTTACAAAACCCGGATCTTCTTCAATAATGAATCTTAAAAGACTTTTTAATGTGAAATATTCGCTGCTATAGCGCAATTCTGCATTGGTAGATTGTACTCCTATCAAATAGCCTATAAAATTAGCTTCCTGTTCCCTTGCAAAGCCTAATTGGTGGGAACTTTCATGAGCAGCCGTAAAAGGAATTAATGTGGCCGGAAGCTGTGGGTTATATTGAGCCTCCGCTGTAAATGGATTGTAATATCCGAGTATTCCGGTAAAACTCATTATATTTTTGAATAGACTTGGCTTAAACGAATTGACAAGCGAGACCTTTTTAGAAGAAATATACTGAGGAATGGTTTCCTGTCTTAACAGAATTTCTGTTTGGATAATTTGAAGATCAGAAATGGTAAAAACACCGTTTTTGTCTTCATGCACCATTCTTCTGCTTGCCTTACATTTTTCGAGATATTCTAAAGCCAGGTTTTTTGCTTTGTTGATATCGGGTTCATCCTGGCTTGAAAGTTTTTGAAGAATTGGGGTTTGAAAATAGAGCATCCCCCAAAATATCTGATAACAGAAATAAATGATGTTAATAATCAAAAGAAATTTCATGATGGTCTTATTACGGTCTTTCTTTTTAAACAATTTAATGAAAGTATAAAGAATGAAAATTCCTAAGGCTACATATAATATATCACCCAAAGAAAAAGGCAGCCATGAAAAAAGGTACTGATGTGTTTTTTTCTGGATTTCAAAAAAACTTTCAAAAAACGAAATCATTAGTGCTGATTTCGAAAAAGCTAAAAATAAAAGAAATTGGGCAAGTAATAAACCCGCCCAACATCTTTTCTTCGTATATATTTTACTGATATTAATGACCACTTCCTTTTGTGAGTTTGTCAAGATCGATACCTTGAGATTTTAAAATACCACTTACCCGGATTGCATAGAAAGCTAAATAAGCAAAACAAATAACCCCCACAACATAACTCATGTGTATTGTTGTTATATCTGCAATATATCCTTGGATAAGACTGACAATTCCACCTCCCATAATCATCATAATTAATAAGCCCGAACCCTGATTGGTGTGTTTTCCAAGACCATTGATGGCAAGAGCAAAAATGCAAGGCCACAATGTGGAGCAGAATAAACCTACACTTGTAAATGCGTATACGGAAACCATTCCTTTTGTAAGCATTCCTACAAGTAGAGCTACAATTCCTGCTGACGAGAAAATAAGCAGCATTCTTGCCGGATTTCCTTTACTCATTACATCACAGATAATCATTATAATAATAATTAAACCGTAAACATAAAAAGGTGTCAGATCGTGCTTCGCGATTGCGTTCACTAGTAGGAAAACCCCGAAGGCTAAATAAGGGGCTAAAAATCTTAAAATCTTTTTAAACCCAGCGCTAAAATCGAAAGCATCAACAGCACCAGTCCAACGACCGATCATCATAGAAGCCCAGTAAAGAGAAATATAAGGAGCAACGTCTTTAGTTTCAAAACCTAAATCTTTTTCCATATATGCGGGTAAGTTACTGGCGGTAGATACTTCCACTCCTACATAAACGAAAATAGCGATCATTCCCATAATAAGCTGAGGATATTGAAGAGCTGATTTTCTGTGTTCTCCAGGCGTAGAATCATCTGTATTCTCAATATTGGTTGGTGTTATAGTAGGTAATGATGAAAACTTCAACATCACAGCTACTAAAACAAATGCTACCCCTAAAATAAGATAAGGAATTTTTACACTTTCTACACTTACTTCAGTATTGGCTGCAGTAGCAGATCCAAAAATTGCAAAAGAAACAATTAGAGGTCCGATAGTTGTTCCGAAATTATTAATTCCGCCTGCCATTGTTAATCTCTGAGATCCTGTTTCTACAGGTCCTACTTCAATGGCTAGAGGGTTGGCAACAATTTGCTGTAAGGAAAATCCTAAACCTACAATAAATAATCCGGAAATCATTAGCGGGAAAGATCCCATGTTGGCAGCTGGATAAAATAATAACGTTCCCGCAGCTGAAATCAATAATCCGGTAATTAAACCGTTTTTATAACCAATTTTATTGATCAAGTCTTGCTTCAGCCCTTTTGAAATAAACATATAAATTAATGAACCTACAGTATAAGCTACGTAAAAGCAAATTTGTACGAGCATACTTTCGGTTTGAGATAAATTAAATGCCTTTTTGAAAACCGGGATTAGGATATCATTACTGGCTGCAACAAAACCCCAGAAAAAAAATACTGTAACTAACGGAATAAACTGTCCCCAGTTAGTTTGTTTAGAATAGTTTGACATATTTGTTAATAAAAAATTCGTAATAACAAATATAGATTATTTCTTTGATTAAGAGTATTTAACTAATGTTTTTTTTATTGTCTCAAAAGCAGACAATTTTAAGTTTTTTGGAGAATCTGAAGGGGCTAAGATGCCATTATAAAAAACCTTTACTTTTCCGGGATAGCCTTTGGAATTATCAAAAGGGAAAATTTCTTTTAAGCCAATAAAGGTATGAATCACAATAGGTGAATTGTGTTTGAACGACAGGGTGAATGCTCCGTCTTTAAATTCGTCTAAAATAATAGAGGTGTCATCAGGAACTCCACCTTCCGGAAAAATGACGATGCTGCATCCTTCTTCCATTTTTTCAGCACATCTTCGGTACACATCGGCACGGCTTCTCGCACTGCTTCTGTCTACCATGACGCAGATTCTTTTATAGATTGTTCCGAAAATAGGAATTTTTACAAGTTCTTTTTTTCCGACAAAGCAGATGGGATGATGCGGGAACAAAATACAGGTAAGCATAATATCCATAATGGAAGTGTGATTGGAAATAATCACATACTGTTTTCCTTTTTCAAGCTGCTGATGAGAAAGTCGGGTAACTTCATGCCTCAGTCCCATTCCATAAAACATACCGTAGCTCCAGAAGCGGATAAATCTATAGGCATATTTATAATGCTTTTTGCTGAAAGATAAAATGTAAACGGGTATTCCGAAAATTATCGTTAAAAAAAAAGCCAGAAGCAACAGCCAAAATCTCCAGAGATAATTTAAAATCTTTCCCACAGGTTATCCGTTAAAAATTACTTTCTTCTTTATTGAGTAATTAAGTATCGAAACTAATAAAATCGCAGCAATTTTACTAATCATTTCAGGACTTAATGTATAGAATATTAAACTGATATTATCTTTAAAGATATAGCTATAAAAAACTTGAAAAAAACTAAGGCTTAATAAGGTTGAAATGAAAGACACCATCATAAAATAGACAAATTCCTTTTTTTTTGAATGTTTTCCCCTTTCAAAAACAAACCATATACTCAAAAAATAATTAGTAAGAATACCGCAGCTTGTAGATAAGATATTACTTAAAGGATAATGGATACCATGAAAATTAGTTTCCTGAAAAAACACACTGGGAAGTTGAGTGCTGAAGACTTTAAAGCTTCCAATCTCAACAATCGCACTGAGTCCTCCGGCTATGATGAAGAATAAAATTTGTTTTTGGCGTAGTAGTAACTCTCTCATTCAATTGATATGAACTGCAAATTTATAACTATATGTTAAACAGTGAAAAAAGTTGTTAAATATTTTTTTTGAATCAAAAAACTTTTTAAATTTATTATTCAGAATGACATAAAAGTAACCTGATAATAAATTCATTTTCAACAGCTTGTGTTGGGCGGTTTTTCTATCTTGTAATACGGGTTTGAACGTATTTTATCAATTTTTTTATCAAAAAACCATAATAATATTTGTATGAAAAGTCAAAACAAATACAGAAAATTCCAGCTTCAACAGAAAAATATCGAAGCTCTCGAAAGACAAAGCTCTAGATTCAAAAGAGTGTATACAGAATACGAAAATATGTCTGATGAACTATGGAATCTTGAGAATTCTAACGGAGAACCCGTTCCTGATGATTTTATCAATGCCATGATCCTTCAGACTTCCTATCTAGAAGATGAAATCGAAGATTGGCTTATACAATTCAATGAAAAAAAAGCTGATATAAAACATTAGTAATTTTAAAAAGCTTCCTGTGTGTTTGTAAGACGGTTTAAAGATAAATTCATAATTTAGCATCCTTAAACTAAAATGTAATATATGGTTGCTATTGTTGATAGTGGTTCAACTAAATCTGATTGGGTAATTCTGGATGACTTCAAAAACGTTTTCTTAAAAACCGAAACCATTGGTTTTAACCCCAATTTTATCAGCAAAGAGCTTATCGTACCCGAAATTGAAAAAAATACAAGTTTAATATCAGTTAAAAACTCAATTACCAAAATTTACTTTTATGGTTCAGGTTGCGGTGTTAAACAAAACTGTATCACAATAGAAGAAGAAGTTGGGAGAGTTTTTACCAATGCGGAGATTATCGTAAAAGAAGATCTTACTGCTGCTGCTTATGCTGCGTATAACGGCAAGCCTACCATTGTTTGTATTTTGGGAACAGGTTCCAATTCTTGTTATTTCGACGGTGAAAATTTAAAAATAAAGCTTCCTTCATTAGGCTATCTTGTTGGAGACGAAGGAAGCGGAAGTGCCATTGGAAAACAGCTTGTGCGCAGATTCTTTATGCAGAAACTTCCTGATGACTTATCTTGCGAGTTTGAAAAAACTTATAAGCTTACGCTGGATGAAACATTGAGAAACATGTATCATACTTCAAGACCCAATGCCTATTTGGCAAATTTCAATAAATTTGTTGTAGAAAGGAAAGATCATCCTTACTTTCAGAAAATGGTTTTCGATGAAATGATGAATTTTTTCGATTATCAGGTTCTCCCTTATGAAGAATCAAAAGAGGCGGAAATCAACTTTATTGGTTCCATAGCCTATTATTATGAAAATATTCTACGTTCTGCAGCTGCAGAGCTTCATTTAAATGTGGGACAAATCGTGCAAAAGCCTATCGAGAGTTTGGTAGATTACCACATTAAATATATACTTTAAATAAAAAATAAAATTCTATGTCAAGTAAAAATAACCGCGACGAGAAGAACTTTAACCAGGCCGCGTTAGACTATCATAAAACAGAACCAAAAGGAAAAATAGAAGTTATTCCTTCAAAGCCGCATTCATCTCAGAGAGATTTGTCACTGGCATATTCACCGGGAGTTGCAGTTCCTTGTATGGAAATTCATGAAAAGCCGGAAACAGTTTATGATTATACAGGAAAAGGAAATCTGGTAGCCGTTATTTCTAATGGTACTGCAGTTTTAGGGTTAGGTGATATTGGAGCAGAAGCTTCGAAACCTGTAATGGAGGGAAAAGGTCTTTTATTCAAGATTTTTGCAGATATTAATGTATTTGATATTGAAATCGATGAAAAAGATCCCGATAAATTCATCGATATTGTAAAAGGTATTGCGCCAACTTTTGGAGGAATCAATCTAGAAGATATTAAAGCTCCTGAAGCTTTTTATATTGAACAAAGACTGAAAGAAGAGCTGGATATTCCTTTGATGCACGATGACCAGCACGGAACAGCGATTATTTCTGCAGCAGCATTGATTAACTCTTTGCAAATTGCCAACAAAAAGATCGAAGAAGTAAAAATGGTGGTAAACGGAGCAGGAGCGGCAGCAATTGCTTGTACCAATCTATATGTTTCTTTAGGACTGAGGAAAGAGAATGTATTGATGTGCGACAGCAAGGGAGTTATTAATCATAAAAGAGAAAATCTTACCCCTGAAAAGTTAGATTTCATCGCCAATACAGATATTGAAACATTGGAAGACGCCGTAAAAGGTTCCGATGTTTTCGTAGGACTGTCAAAAGGAAACGTGATGACTTCTGAAATGCTTTTAAGCATGAATGAAAACCCTATTGTTTTTGCATTGGCAAATCCTGATCCGGAAATTGCTTACGATCTGGCCCTTGAAACCCGTAAAGATGTAATCATGGCAACAGGGAGAAGTGATTATCCTAACCAGGTTAATAATGTTCTTGGTTTCCCTTATATTTTCCGTGGAGCATTAGATGTCCAGGCAAAAGGAATTAATGAAGAAATGAAGTTAGCGGCTGTTCATGCCATTGCTAATCTGGCGAAAGAACCGGTTCCGGAAGCTGTAATTTTGGCCTATAACGTTCAGAGTTTACAGTTTGGAAGAGAATATTTTATTCCTAAGCCGTTTGACAGCAGATTGATCACAAAAGTATCGAGCGCGGTGGCTAAAGCTGCGATTGACAGTGGCGTGGCAAGAAAAACTATTGCCGATTTCGAAGAATATGAACATCATCTTCTTGACAGGATGGGAAGAGATGAGAAGCTGGTAAGAATGATGCAAAGCCGTGCTAAAGCCGATCCGAAAAGAATTACTTTAGGAAATGCTGAAGAATATAATGTCTTGAAAGCAGCCCAGATCCTTTACGAAGAAGGAATTGCGCTTCCTAGTCTTTTAGGAAATAAAAAATATATTCAGGAGCAGATGGAACGTTACGGAATCAATTTAAATGTTCCGATTATTGATCCAAGCGACGACGACCAGAAAGAAAACAGACAGAAATACAGAGAAACACTTTGGAAACTTCGCCAAAGAAAGGGCATGAACGAGTACAAAGCCAAAAGATTCGTTCGTCAGAGGGATTATTTCGGCCCGTTAATGTTGAAGCACGGAGATACAGACGGATTGATTATTGGCTTCTCTAAAAACTATGCTTCGGTGCTAAGACCTGTGTTAGAAGTGATTGAAAAAGAAAAAGGAGTAGATAAAGTAGCCGCAATGATGATGATTTTATCTGAGAAAAAACCTATTTTCTTTGCAGATACCTCAATCAATCAAAATCCTACTGCAGACGACTTGGTGAATATTGCTAAAATGGCGGAATTCACGGTGAGATCTTTTGCTATTGAACCGAGAATTGCAATGTTAGGATTTGAAAATTTTGCAGCGATTTCCGATACATCTAAAAAAGTAGCAAAAGCAGTAAGTATTCTTCATGAGAAATATCCTAAAATGATTGTTGATGGTGAAATTCAGCCGGATTTTGCCATGAATGCAGATCATTTGAGTGATTATCCTTTCTCAAAATTAGAAACTACTCCTGCTAATACTTTTATCTTCCCGAATCTTGAAAGTGCAAACTTATCTTATAAAATAATTAGAGGAATGAAAGTAGCACAGGTTATCGGACCTATCTTGATGGGACTAAAGCAACCTGTTCACGTTTTACAGATGCGTTCTAGCGTAGATGAAATTGTAAATCTGGCTACCGTTGCAGTTCTGGATGCTCAAAGAAGAGAGAAAAAAGATAAAAAACAATAAAAATCGATTTTCCGGAAAAAGCGGTGTACAAAATTTTGTACACCGCTTTTTTATTAGTTATAAGTCCGACATCAAATAAGAAGTATAAAGTTTAAAATAGAACGAAAATATATTTAATATCCTTTTGTAGTGATTTATATAATAAAAAATAATGACGCGTAAAGTATCTGATAGACTGGTTTTGTGATAATTTTAAACTAAAGAAAATGAGGTGATGAAAATATTTTTTTGAATAAGTATGGTGTGTAATAATAAAATAAATATATTTATACTTACTAAAAATTAAAATATTTTACCATGAAAACATTAAAAAACTTTCAAGAGAGAATTTGAGACAAATAAATGGAGGAGGACCTCAAAGTCAGCCTATTCAGTCTCCAGACGGAGGGTATTACTGTCTTCCGTCTCAAGGCCAGTTGTGCCAAGTAGGTTGTACACCAACTTGTGTTAATGGTGCATGTAATATTAGCATGTGCTTAGATATAAATCCTTAGAATTTAGTAACATCATTAAAATTATAAAGCCTGTCCGTTTGGACGGGTTTTATTTTTTTGGGAATTCGTTGAATTTTAAGTCAAAAATTAAGTTAAAAATCATTCGTATGTGAAATGAAAACATTACTTAGTTTAATTTGCTATATTTGGGAGTTTTAAAAATTAATCATGATATTTTCTTTACAAGGAACTGTTCAGGAGCTTACCCCCACTTATGCAGTAATTAATGTGCAGGGTGTCGGGTATTATGTGGGAATCAGTTTGTTGACTTCCCAACAGCTTTTTCTGAATCAGCAAACTTTTCTCTTTATTCAACAGATTATCCGGGAAGATGCCCATTTACTTTTTGGTTTTAACACTCGTTCTGAAAAAGAAATGTTTAATTTGTTAATAAGTGTTAATGGAGTTGGAGCTGTATCTGCCTTGATTTTACTTTCTACTTTTAGCCTTAATGAAATTGCTTCTGCAGTAGTTTCGGGCAATAGTGCATTAATTCAGAAAGCAAAAGGAATAGGTGCTAAAACTGCTGAAAGAATTATTGTTGATTTGAAAGACAAAGTCCAAAAATTCAATACTTCAGAAGAAAATATTTCTACATTTGTAAATAATAAAGTTAAGGAAGAATCGTTATCTGCATTAGAAGTTTTAGGAATTCCTAAACGAATGAGCGAGAAAATTGCAGATAAAATAATTAAACAAAATCCAAGTATTTCGGTAGAAGAATTGGTAAAACAAATTTTAAAAAACATTTAACATTTGGTGACGACTCATAAATATTTCAATATACTCTTGTTCCTGTCTTTTCTGTGTATTTCTATCAGTACATTCGGACAAGAAAATCCTGCAACGGGTAGTTCTGTAAAAAAAGATTACGAATTACCTGACCCTACTCAATACGAAGCATTTTATGATATAAAAACCGGGATGTATCTGGTATATCCTAAGATTGGAAATATCGTGACGGGAGTTCCTACGGCAATGTCTCCCGAAGAATATAAGGAATTTATGCTCGCTACACAGTCAAAGGCTTATTACAAAGAAAAGTCAGACCGATACAGTCTCCTTTTCAGAAAAGATAAAAGTGATGCATTAAAGAAAGGATTGATTCCTGCCTTAACGATCAGAAACAGGCTTTTTGAAACCATTTTTGGAAGCAACAAAATAGAAATCATCCCATCAGGATTTGCTTCTTTTGATTTTGGAGGCCTGTACCAAAAGATTGACAATCCACTGATTCTGCCACAAAACAGAACCAGTTTTACATTTGATATCAACCAGAGAATTCAGCTGGGATTATTGGGAAAGGTAGGTGAAAATCTACAGTTGAAAGCCAATTATGATACCCAAAGTGGTTTTGCGTTTGAAAACAAAATGAATTTGGTATGGCAGGCAAAAGGAAGCTGGAAAGACCTGCAGTCCAAGGGACTTGGAGATGTAAATTCTCCCGGAGCAGGTGGTGAAGATAAAATCATAAAAAGAGTAGAATTTGGTAATGTTAATATGCCATTATCTACCAGTCTTATTCGTGGTTCGGAGTCTTTGTTCGGGGTGAAAACAGAGTTTCAGTTGGGAAAAACATTCGGAACTGTTGTATTGTCCCAACAGCAAGGTGAAGCCAGAAATATTGTCGTACAGGGAGGTGGGGTAATGAATACTTTTAAAATCAATGCGATAGATTATGAAGAGAATCAGCATTACTTTTTAGGACATTATTTCTTAAACGGCTATGATAATGCATTGTTGAATTATCCTCAGATTAATTCCAGGATCAATATCACGAGATTAGAAGTTTGGGTACTGGATCAGGGAAACAGCAATCTTGCCTATCAAAAAAGTATAGTGGGAATCAGAGATCTGGGAGAAGGAGCATCGGGAACACCGGACAACTCTCAAAACGGTCTTTACAGTGCCATTTCCACAGCAATGGGAACCAGGGACCCCGGAACGAATTATGGGGATATCTTACAAGGCGGAACATTTCCGGGAAGTACCCAGCCGTATAGTAACGGAGAACAATTTATTTTTAATAAAAAAGCAAGAAGGCTAAATGCTAATGAATATACTTTCCATCCGCAACTTGGATATATTTCATTAAATCAAAAGCTAAACGACCAGCAGTTGTTGGCTGTTTCATATTCATATACGCTAAACGGAACGAATCAGGTTTATAAAGTAGGGGAATTCTCGGAAGAGAGTTCTGTTTTGGTAGCTAAACTTTTGAAATCAAATACTACGGTAAATGTAGAATCTCCTATGTGGGATTTGATGATGAAGAATATTTATGCTTTAGATGCCGCACAGATTGCTCAGGACGGATTCATTTTAAATGTTTATTATAGAGATGCACAGACCGGAGGTAAGGTTAATTACCTTCCTAATACGAGCGTTCAGGATACGAACTTATTAAAATTATTAAACTGGGACCGATTGAACACCAATGGTGACCTTCAGTCCAACAGTGGAGGTACAACTGGAGACGGTATTTTTGACTTTGTTAACGGAATTACCATAAGACCGGAAACCGGAAAGGTTATCTTTACCAAAGTACAGCCTTTCGGAAGCCATATACAGAATGTTTTAGGAAGTAATAATCCTCAATATGTATTCAGTGATTTGTACGACAAGCAGAAGCAGGCAGCAACATACAATAACCTGTCTCAAAGATATACAATGGAAGGTCGTTATAAAGGAACTACCGGACAGGGGATTTCTCTGGGAGCAGTAAACGTTCCTCAAGGATCTGTAAAAGTTTCGGCAAATGGAGTACAATTGACAGAAGGGGTAGACTATACCGTTGATTATATGCTGGGAACAGTGACCATCATCAACGAGCAGGTAAAACAATCCGGTCAGGCCATCAATATTTCTTTAGAAAATCAGTTAACGTTCAATACGCAGAGAAAAAGATTTTTAGGATTAAATTTAGAAAGAAGATTCAGTGAAAACTTCATTTTAGGAGGTACTGTTGTTAATTATTCCGAGTCACCGCTTACCCAAAAGGTTAATTACGGACAGGAAGCCGTAAATAATACAATGGCGGGAGTGAATTTGATGTATAACAATCAATTGCCATTCCTGACAAGATTAACCGATAAAATACCTTTGGTAAATACTGAAGCTCCTTCCAACCTGAACTTCAAAATGGAAGCTGCATATTTGTTGCCGGGACTTAACAAAGGAACAGATAACCAATCTTATATTGATGATTTTGAACAAACCACTTCCAAAATTTCATTAAAGGAACCTGCGGCATGGAGTTTGGCATCAAAGCCTGAAAAAAACACACAGATTCCGTTCAATATAGCTCCGCCTAATGATGACATTACTGCCGGATATGGAAGAGGATTGTTGTCCTGGTATAGCATTGACCCGAGATTCTGGGGAGTAGGAGGTAAGGCTCCTGCAGGAATAACCGCTCAGTCGGTTTCCAACCACGCTTCGAGAAGGGTACAGCTTTCTGAAATTTATAACAACAGAGATTTTGTAGCGGGTGAGCAAACATTTACCAACACCTTTGATATTTCATATTATCCTCAGGAAAAAGGACCTTACAACGTCAATCCGGGTTCGGAAACTACGCAGCAGAGATGGGGAGGAATCATGAGACCTATCAGTGTTTCCAACTTTGTCAATTCAAATATCGAATATGTTGAATTTTGGCTGATGGATCCTTATGCGGATGGAAAACCGTTGAGTAATCCCGGAAATACACCTAAATTATTATTGCATTTAGGAAATGTGTCCGAAGATATTCTAAAAGACGGCTTTATGCAGTATGAAAATGGACTTCCGACACCTTCTTCAACATCGAGTACGACCAATTCCAACTGGGGGATTCAGCCAAAACAGCCACCTGTTTTATATGCTTTTTCCAGTGAAGGTACAGACAGAACCGTGCAGGATGCAGGATATGATGGTTTGACCTCTGATCAGGAAGCAGCTAGATTTGGGAATACGTTTATAAATCCTGTGACTAATTTGGCTGACCCTGCAGTGGATGATTTCTTATTCTATATGTCGGATAAATTTACAGGAACTCAGGCAGCTTCAATCATTGAGCGTTATAAATATTTCAGAGGCCCGGAAGGAAACTCTAAAAGCAATTCTCTGGAAGTTTCTTCACAAACCCCGGATGCGGAAGATATTAATAAAGATTACAACTTAGATCAAAGTGAAAATTACAACCAGTATGAAGTCAACTTAGATCAGGCAAGCCTTGCTTTAGGACAAAATAATATCGTAGACGTAAAAACAGTAAAAGCCAATTTCCAGAATGGGCAGTCGTCCGATGTGAAGTGGTATTTATTCAGAATTCCGGTTTCACAATATGTGGCTACAGAAGGGGATCATTCACCATCTGTTCTTAATAATGTGAGATTCGCAAGATTATTGTTAACAGGATTCGACAATACATCTACCCTAAGATTTGGTTCGATGGATTTAGTTCGTTCCGACTGGAGAAGATACCCGAACAAAATTGCCAGTGAAACCGTAGATTCCCCTACAGAAGGAACAGCCGGAAGTGATACCATGAACGACAATTTCGAGGTAGGTAGTGTTAATATTGAAGAGAATGGATTGAACCAGCCTCCTTATGTACTGCCTCCGGGAATCGACAGACAGGTTTTGAGTGGAAATGCTGGAGCTCAGAGACAGAACGAAGCTTCTCTTTATATGAAAGTGAAAAATATGAGTGAGGAAGCAAGAGGGGTATTCAAGAATACAAGCTTGGATATGAGAAGGTATAAAAAACTGAAAATGTTTCTTCATGCCGAAAACCTGGATAATCCTATCTCTTCGGCTCTTGATAAGAACTTGAAGTTCTTTATCCGTTTCGGAAGCGATGCAACAGATAACTATTATGAATATGAAGCTTCAGTAAAATATACGGCGAATACAGCAACAACTCCTTTAGAGATCTGGCCTGTAGAAAATGATGTAGATTTTGCAATTCAGGATTTTGTAGATGCAAAAATCAGAAGAGATAAGCAGTTTCCGAATAAGATTACTGAAAGAATCAAAGATGCACAATTTAGCCATGATAATAAAGACATCTACATCAAGGGTAGACCTTCTCTTGGAAATATTACAACGATCATGATTGGAGTAAGAAACTTGCCGCGAGGAGAGATTAATAGTAAAGGAAGGGTATTCTGGGTAAATGAAATCCGTCTTTCTGAAATTGAAAATGATGGTGGATATGCCGGAAATGCGAGTTTGAACTTCAACCTTGGAGATTTTGCAACGGTAAACACAAGTGCTTCTTACAGCTCTGTAGGTTTTGGAAATATAGATTCAAAGCCGGCGGAAAGAAGCCAGTCTTCACAATCTGCTTTCAGTATCAATACTGCCATTAATGTAGATAAACTATTACCGGAGAAAAGCGGGATGAAAATTCCACTGAATTATTCATATTCCCAGACGATTGAAGATCCGAAATACAACCCACTGGATACCGATGTTGAGTTTAATAAAGCTGCGAATAAGGCAGAGCTTAAAAAAGTAGCGAGAACATACACACAGCAGAGAAGCATTGGTGTTGTGAATATGCATAAAGAAAGAGTAAACCAGAATAAAAAACCTAAATTCTACGATATAGAAAACGTTTCCATGACTGCGGTTTACAATGATGATTATTACAGGGATATTTATACCAAAAAGAATTACAGACAATATTTCAGAGGATATATAGATTATAACTATGCGTTCAAACCTTGGGTAATCAGACCTTTTAATAAAATGATCAGCGATACCGCAAAATCAACAAAATATCTGAGATGGGCGAAAGAATTCAATTTTAATCCGATTCCTACAAAATTATCTTTCAGAACAGAGATTGACAGAAATTATAATGAGCTTGAATTTAGAGATATCGAATCTATCCTTTCAGGAAACTTCGGAAGTAATTTTGATGTCATCAAAAACAGAAACTTCTATTTTGGATGGCAGTATGGTTTAGAATTCGCTCTTACCAAATCTTTAAAACTTCAGGTGAACTCACTGACTAGAACATTAAATGATAATATAGATGTAAATACAATGAATAACAGCTCCATTTTCGGAAATGTATTCAGGGCAGGAAGACCTGTTTTGTATAATCATAGAGTACAGTTAAGTTATCAGTTGCCATTCAAGTATTTCCCTTATCTGGATTTTATGGAAGCAGAATTGGGGTACGGATTTACTTATAACTGGAATGCAAGATCTACAGCTTTGCTTTCAAGCCCGGAAGGAAGTTTGGGATCTATTGGTCAGAATACAAATGTAATAACAGCTAAGGCGAGTGCAGACATTCCGAAATTCTTTAGCCAGTTTAAATATTTCCAGAAAATTTCTGCTAAACAGCAAAAAAGAAGGAGAGAAATCGACTCTTTGAATAATGTATACACATTAGCATGGGAGAAAAACAGATATAAATACAAGAGCTATAAATTTAAAAATAAACTAACGCCTTTACAGAGTATAGCCAACTTTGTGACTTCATTCAAACAATTGAACTTTGATTATACAGAAAATAACGGAACCGTGATTCCGGGGCTTCTATCTGCACCAAACTGGTATGGATACGGACAGACTTTAGGAGGGCCTACTGCAGGATTTTTGTTAGGATCACAATCGGATATCAGAAGAGTGGCAGTAGAAAATGGCTGGGTAAGTAGTTCTTCGTTAATGACTGATCCTTATATTCAGATGTCTACAAAAGAATTAAGGGCCGATCTTCAATTTGTTCCTGTGAGTGATTTTAGAGTAGATTTCAATGTCCTTCATACCTTCAACAGGAACTTTTCACAGTCGGGGTATAATGATCCTCAGAATTTAGCTTATGCCAATCATGATTTCGCTTTTGCAAACGATTTTGTAACTTATTCCAATACTGTAGTAGCTCTGAATACGGCATTCAAAGACGGGGCAGCAATTTATCAGGCAATCAGAGCAAACGCGGTTGCTATTTCTCAGCAAATGGGAGGTCCGTTAAATGCTGATGGATTTACAGATGGACACAGTATCGCCAATGCTTATGTTTTAATTCCAGCCTTTAGAGCTGCCGTAGAAGGGAAATCTCCGAAAGCAATCGGGAATGCTAAAAAAGCAGGACTACCAATACCTAACTGGCGAATTACCTACTCAGGTCTGAAAAATATTCCTATTATTAATGGGCAGTTTTCTAAATTTGATATTTCACATGCTTATAGTGCGACTTATACAGCAACAGGTATTCAGTCAAGTATCGATTATTATAATATTCCTACTTCAGGTAATAATAAAGACGTCAATGGAGATTACATCAATCCTTATACTTTCGCTCAGGCAACCTACTTGGAATCTTTCTCGCCGCTTATCGGGATAGATGTTACCATGAGAAACAATATGCAGTTTGGATTGCAGTATAATAAGAACAGAATGCTGCTTTTAGGATTGGTAAACCATACCCTTACTGAAGAAGCCAATACAGAATATGTGGTAAGATTAGGATATATTATCCGAAATTTCAGATTGGGGATGGACAATTCAAGAGGAAGCAGATCTAAAGGAAGCGATCTTAACATTCGAGGAGACATTTCATTAAGAGACGGACAGACAAGCATCATGAATATTTTGCTGAATGACTCTCAGGTGACAGGAGGACAAAAAGTCATGAACATCAAGCTTTCTGCAGATTATAATGTTTCGGAAAACCTGAATTTAAGATTGTTCTACGAGCAGCTTACTTCAAAATATAAAATATCTACCGCATTCCCGTTATCTACAATTCGGGCGGGGATCTCAGCAACCTTTACGTTTGGTGATTCCGGTGGATTCTAAAAAATAAATTCAAAATCACAATTGCTCCCTTTCTACTCGTTAGTCAGGGAGTTTTTATTTAAATACCACTCACTTCTTTTGCATTATAAATAAGGGTTTTATTACCTTTGAAGATCAAATATTATCAATTAAAATCATTCAAAAATGATATACTTTAAGTATACTTTTATTTTTACTACAAACCATGGAAATTGTAAAAAAGAAAACGTACCAAGAAAATTATTTATTAAAGATCGGAATTCCTACATTCATTTGTTTTACACTTCTAGCCATTATTTTAGACCATTTTAAAATTACAGATGCATCTTCCAGAGAAACAAGATTTAATGAAATCAATAGTGTAATAGTAATGATTCTGGCAGGTGTTCTATTTGCCCCTGTTTCTGAAGAACTTTTTTTTCGTGGTGTTTTTACTGGGAAAAAGTATTTGAAATACATAAGTTATTTTGGGATGTCATTTTTGGTCATCATGCAGGAAAGCTATTTTTTGATCCCTCTTTTAATCCTGTTCATTATTTTATTTGAGTTAAAATCTAAAAATAATTTTCAGAGGTATTCTTATTTTGTAAACGCTTTATTGTTTAGCTTAATGCATTACAAATTTTATGATCTCTTAAATGTTTCTTCATATCCCAGCATTATAGGAACGGCAGGATCGGCTTTGGTTTTAATATGGTTAGTACGCAATGTCGGACTTTGGTCTTCCATATTGGCACACTTTCTTATTAATGGAACTCTTATTTCTACAGCAATTATAAGTTATGAAAGCACAGATAAAACTTTGAAAAAAGTCGAAACAAATGATTTTGTAATGACTTATCAATACGTGTCACTCTTTGAAAACAATGAACAAATAGATTTTCCTCAGAACAAAGAAATTAAAGCGGCAAATACGAGTATTTTTACTATCAATAAATTATTGTGTCCAGGAACAGAATTAAAAGGAGTATATTTCGGTAAATTCAATATCACAATAAAAAGAAAACAAAACAGTACAAAAAAATTAGATTGTCAAACATTCCATGAATTACTGGATAAAAGCAAGATTACAGAAGAATAACCTAATGGAAATTTAAATCTTTTCCTTGCAAACCAACAACTTTAATCTTCCCAATAAATATTTCTCTATTTCCTTTGAGCGTTTATCTATTTTGAATAAATTTGTTGACATAAAAAAATAAAAATGAACACACCATCAGAATTAAAGTACACTAAAGATCACGAATGGATTAAGATTGAAGGTAACGTTGCTACAATCGGTATTACAGACTTTGCACAAGGAGAGTTGGGAGATATCGTATATGTAGATGTAGATACTGTAGATGATGAACTTAATGGAGGAGACGTTTTCGGAAGTGTAGAAGCTGTAAAAACAGTTTCAGACTTATTCTTGCCTATTTCTGGAAAAGTTATTGAATTTAATTCAGACTTAGAAGACCAGCCGGAACTATTAAATTCAGATCCTTATGGAAATGGATGGATTATTAAATTAGAAGTTGCTGAAGGTGCAGATCATTCAGAATTGCTTTCTGCAGAAGAATATCAGGCTATCATTGGATAGGATATCAAAAATATTTAGTAAGATTTTGCCCATTTATTGGGCATTTCTTACTTATATGCTACTGAAACCCGGAGAAGAGAATCACGAATATTGGTTCATGTTCGACGGTATCGATAAAGCTTTACATTTAAGTATATTTGCAATGCTTGGTTTCTGCTTCATGGCAGCCTTTCCTAAAATCAGGTTTTCTTACTTTTTTCAGATTATTCTCATTTACGCTTTTCTTACAGAGATCCTTCAGGAAGAAATGGGCCTCGGAAGATCGATGGAAACATTCGACATTGTTGCTGATACCATTGGCTGTTTAATTGGCTACTATATATATAAATTACTTATCAAACGTTTTTTCTGATCAGGAAAAATAATATCTACTTCTATCCTTTCTAAAAAGGGTATCCTTATATTTATTTATGTAGATGCCTTGGCTTCTTATTAACCATCTTTTTTAGGAGCTTAATCCCGCTCTCCGCACTCGCTATTTTCTTTAAAAAAGAAAATGAGCTCAAACAAATGCTACGATCGGGGCTATGACACACTCTATATAATATAAGAAAGCCATACAATAAGATATTCCAATCAAATAATAACTCCTTATTTATATTAAACAGAACTTAAGCTAATAATTTTCTCAAATAGACATCAGGTTTACCATTAAAATACGCTTTGAGTGCATTTTGAAAATATCCAGGTAATAATTCTGTTATTGTGGATAAGTGTGATTGTTATTTTAAAATTAATTATATCAATAAGTTAAGAGTAATAGTTTTCCGGAATACTTATTTTATGTAAACTTTATGTTAAATAAACTTGTTTTGTAAAGGATAAAGGTTCTATCTTTGCCGCACTGAAAACGAGAGGTTAGAGGTAAGCGCAGAAGGGCTTTTTGATAAGCATAAAGATTAAGAAACACTTTAAAAGG
>Ga0308158_10000286_pt1 | contig 100597 bp, 105 predicted proteins | sample PhyBR2_FD_201038 | JGI IMG/M metagenome (GOLD analysis project Ga0308158, IMG submission 201038) | Phyllosphere microbial communities from UC Gill Tract Community Farm, Albany, California, United States - DLSLB.R2 | ecosystem: Host-associated > Plants > Phyllosphere > Unclassified | place... | reverse complement strand
GCTCTGGTTTCTTCGGTGGTGCGTAACAAGCGTGTGAAGGCTGCTGGTGGTGAGGTTGAGACTGTGGGTGCGCATGATGAGGTGCCTGCTACAACTTCTGCTAACGCTGGTGAGTAGTCTTTAGCTTTCTCCTGAGGGGAGGGTGTTGGTTCTTCGGAACTGACATCCTCCCCTTGTTTTGGTGTTGAGGTCGACATACATGGTATGATTAAGTATTCGATATTTACTTATAATTATCAAATTATTTTTATCAGAGTGATTCTACTTTTTAGCTTGGACTGGGACATTTGTTCTGTTAATACTACAATAGTAGGGTCATTGTTTTATGATAAATTTCTGAATAGGAGAGGTTAAGTGGTTACAAAAGTACAGAAAAAAATTTTATCATTTTTTATTGTTTTAGTAGGAGCGGGTGTTTTGTCTGGATGTGCTCAATTAAGGGCTTTGCCTGACGAAGAGCGATACCAGTTTATCAATCAGGTGAAAGACGATTTGGATTATTCTTCAGCTGGTAACATTGTTTCAGAGAGATATGATGAAGGTGATGGTGTATTCTCTCCTTCTTTCTTTCTTGCAAATGTAGAGGGACCTGGAGCTTTTAGTATTTTGCAACAAAGGGTACAATCTTTACCTGGTGCTGAATGCCAATTAGTGCGAGATACTCAAACCAGATGTCAAGTTGGTCAAATAGATGTGAGCATTTATCGTAATGAAAGTAAAATGAATATGGTAACATTAAATATAACTGATGCATATAATGGTAGGGACTCTAATGCTGACAAATAAATATAAAACTTACACCTCGTTGTTTATAACGGCTTTATTAAGTGTAGGCCTATTAAGCGTTCCTGAGGAAGCAGTTGCTGATGTGATTGGAGAAGAAGAATGTTTTCCAGCTGTTCTTCTGTTGAAAGGAAGTGGGGAAGGGGGGATTCCTGATCCCTCTAATCCTGGTGATAGCATTCCAGTAGCTTCTACCACGTACAGTCCAAACCATTCACCAGAATTAGACTATATCCATACAAATGGACATGAAGGTCGAGTGTTAAGTCTTTTATTACAATCATTTGTTAACCAAACTAATGTAGAAGAAACAATCTCAAAAGTTCGATTCATTGGAATCGAATATCCTGCTTTGCCTGTTTTTCCTAAATTCCCTGATATGTCTGCTACCAATGCTATTCCTATTGCTTCTGCAATCATAGCCAACCATCTTGTTACGTACGATAATTCTTATCGTACAGGAGCCGAAATGGTTTTAGGTAAAATTAAAGAAGACCAAATAAGAGGTTGTAACACTCAATATATGTTGGTTAGCTATTCTCAGGGAGTTATCTCTGCCCGTTTAGCAATGAATTTACTGAATAATGAAACAGACAAAGTAATTAGTTCTTATGTGATAGGTGACCCTTTCCAAAAAGCAGATGGGGTTACTTCATCCAGGCAGATGAGTAGTGCTAATACATCTCCTCAGACAGATGGTGTAGGTCGGGTGGCGTCAGCGGGGTTAGAGACTTTTGCTCATCTTCTGGAACATCAGCTTCCTGTTTTGTCTCCTGTTACTCAAAGTGCAATTCAAGGAATGAAAGATTATACTAACGAAATAACCCGTGCGGACTCGATGATTTATCGTGATGAAGGAGAAAATTTAGTAGTCTCACGTTCTTTATGTCATGAAATGGACCCAACTTGTGCATTGGGGGCTTTTGAAGGAATAAACCAGAATGAGCATACAAATTATTTTGACTCGAATACAACTCGTGGTTTAGTTGACATTGAATTCGAAATAGAAGAGTTTGATAATCAGGTCCAAACATTAGCAAATAGTACGCCATCTAATCCTAGGGAAAGAGTACTGACGAAAACTCCTACTATTAGTGGACAGGTCACTTCATATAATGTTGCTAACTCACGAGGTGATGATTGGTGTTACTGGGATGAAAACTCGGATGGAACGGTTGAATTGAGCGCTCGTTGTGGCGTACACAATGTTGTTCATACTTCAATTACCCCAACAATGTCAGTCAGAATAGTCGATTCTTTTGGCACGGAGCATATTAGGAACACCTCATCCTCAGCTATTGATGCTCATGCGGTAAAAACAGTGACGACTTTAGACCCTGATAAATGGTATCAATTTAAGCCGTATCAGGTACCGGAGGATTGGTCGTCATCGTACCCTTCTAACCAAACAGAAAATGCTATACCTTGTATCGAAAATTGGCAACCTAGCAGCTATGTATTTTTTGATTCCAATAGAGCCTTGTACAAAAAGTGTGCTAAATTTACGTCCTCAGCAGATACGCAACATCTTGGTCAAGCGTATCAATATTCTTCTTATCCAACTCCTCAAGGTATGAAAAACCGAGTGCTGTGGGGTTATGATAAAAACTACAGTTGGACTAATAAAGGTGGCTGGTTTCAGGGTGGAGGAGAAGCTTCTTTCCAACTTACAAGTTCTGATAGTAAACAAGATTTGAGTATAAAATTGACCTCTTTTATCAATAGTAAAGGTTATTATACTATACAACAAGGCAATACTTGTTTGACTGCGGATGAGATTATTTCTTTTTCTATTTGTAAAGCTAATGATCCAAAACAATTGTTTTCAGCACATCTGGTTGAAGGAAATTTTGGAAATGTTTTGATACAGTAAAAGCAAACAAGTATGCAAGTCTAATTTTAGTAAAAATAAATTGACCTAAATGCAAAAATATGCAATAGGTCAAAATAGTATCAAATCATAATAGATAACTGTCTCACTAAGCATAATGTATTAGTTGTGAGTAGTCTTGAGCTTCTCCTGAGGGGAGGGTGTTGGTTCTTCGGAACTGGCATCCTCCCTTTTCTTGTGTTGTGTGGTAGTTTTGAGTGTTGGTTTATTTTGGAGGTTGTTGTGGTTGCTGTTGGGGTTGTGGAGAGTTTTGGTTCTGTGTTGAGGCGGGCTCGGAAGGATGTTGCTGCTGTTCCTGTGTTTGCTGGTGGTGCTGGTGGTGCTGGTGGGGATGGCACAGGTTTTGTTTCTCCTTTTGATGCTGCTTGGGTGGGTGTGTTGGGGGAGGTTATTTCTACGCAGAGGCTGGTTGTGTTGGGCACAATCGCTTTGGTTCTGCCTTTTTCTGTGGTTGTTACGGCTGGTTCGCAGGCTTTGTCGGTTTATGTTGCGTGTTGTTTGCTGATTTTGCCTTTCTGGCTTGTGGCTGTGTATGGTTCGGTGAAGAACTTTCCGTTGTTGTTGAAGCTGGAGGAGGTTGTGGCTGGTCGTCTTGTTGCGTGGCTGGATGAAGTGCTTGGGGAGTCGTTTGGCGAGGAGGAGGTGCATCGTATGGCTGACCATGTTGTTCGCAATGTTCCCGTTTGTGAGGGTTTGGTTTCTGTGTCTGGTCATCGTTTTTCTTTGAAGTCTGATCTTGTTGGAGCTAAGAGTGTTCAGAGGAAGTATTATTTGGTGGAGTTGAAGGAGGAGCGACCGACGAGGAAAGATGTTCCATCTTCGCAGGAAGCTGGTGAGTAATCTTAGAATCAGCTGATAAGCATTAGAGAATATTGTCAAACAGTTGGGACCGTTCGTTGAATACAACAAGTAAGAGCAGAAAGGTGGCATCAGCTATCATTATGGGGTTGGGAGGGATGCTTGTTCTTAGTGGTTGTACCCAGCTTTCGTCTCTTCCTGATGAAGAGAGATATCAATATATAAATCAGGTCAAAGAAGACTTAAACTACTCTGAGACAGGAGAAGTTATTAGCGAAAGATATGATAACGGGGATGGTGTATTTTCCCCATCATTTTTTTATTCTGAATTAGAAGGAGATACCTCTTTCAACCTTCTTACCCAAAAATTACAAACTCTTTCAAATGTAAATTGTGAAACTTTAGTAACCGAGCAAACCAGATGTAGTGTTGAGCGGATTGAAGTAAAAATTACTAAAATTGATGTGAAGACTACTGCCCTTCAAATTACAGATTCCTCAAATGGGAGAACCCCTTGAAAAGTTTGTCTGTAGGTATGGAAATAGTGAATTCATATAGTAGGTGGGACCTCAATGAGAATGAGTAAAATTGCAGTACAAAGAATGATGTTTATCCTTGCAATATTGGGGCTAACAGTAAGTCTCGGAGGTTGCACGCAACTTTCGTCTCTTCCTGATGAAGAGAGATATCAGTATATCAATCAGGCAAAGAGTAAAATAGATTATGCTTCAGCTGGGGAAGTGACAGACGAAGGGTATGATAACGGAGATGGAGTATTTGAATCTTCTGGTTTTTATGCCAAGATAGAAGGAACGGACGCTTTTGAGAGTTTGACGAACCAAGTTAAGATGCTACCAGATATAACTTGTCAGACTCTTGTTGATAGTCAGACTCGTTGTAAGTTGGATAGAATTAGCATTGAAATAAATAAGAAGCCTTCTGGAACAACAGACTTGTATCTTATCGATTCTTCGAACGGAAGAGACTGAAGTAGAGAATGATAATGAAAGTGTCAACCGGGTAACTGGTTGGCACTTTTTCTTTGTGTTGTGTGCAGTTGTTTTCTGGGTTATGGTGTGGTAGTGTGGGGAGTATATTTTGTTAGGGGTTTGTTCATGGGTAGTGATCTTGTGAAAATGGATGTTAAACGTCCTCGTTTTGGTTCTCAGTTGAAGGCTGTGAAGAAGGATGTGTTTTTAGCTCCTCGTTCTTCTGTGTCTGATGAGGCAAGGTTTGCTGGTAAGTTTGTTTCCATTTTTGATTCTGTGTGGGCGACACGAGTGAAGGCTAACACAGCTGCTGAATTGACGGCTCCGCTATTTGTTGGTCCAGTCACATCATGTATCATTCCGGTAGCTTTGCTCGGTAGCGGTCTTGCGGAAACGCACATGTTACTTCTTTTTGGTACTGCTGCTGTCGCTTTTTCTGCGATTCCTTTGGGCATTTGGCATAAGATCAGATTTTCCAGGAACCCTATTGTTATTAGTAAGATGGTTATTGTTACTGCCAGCTTGGTTGAGGTTTGGCTGGAGGATGTTTATGGTGAATCTTTTTCTGATGAGGATGTTCGTCGGATGGCTGAATTTATCATTGTGAATGAAGTTCCGTTGCAAGTTTTTGTTGCTGAGTCTGGTCGGTCTTATCAGTTGAAGTCTTCTGAAAGTGAACCTGGGGCTGCTGAGCAGGCTTATTATCTTGTGGAGCAGCGGGAAGCTGTTGTTGTGGGTGAGAGGGCGGCAGAGAGCGTTCTGGAGCTTCCTGAGGTTGCTTCTGACTCTGAGGTTGCTTTGCCTGAGAGTGTTGATGCTTTGCTGGTTTCTTTGCTGGGTCGGTTGAGCCGGTTGAAGACTGTTGGTTCTGATGTTGAGGTTTCTCATCAAGTTTCTCGCATGCAGCAGGATGCTCAGCAGGCTTTGTTCACGTATCAGAAGTTGATGAAGCTTGGTGACCCTGATGGTGTTGTTGAGGCTGGTAGGGCTTTGTCTGAGGTTCTGGGTTTGTTGAATGATGAGGCTCGGATGTTGGTGACTGCTGAGTCTTCTATGTTGGCGAATGATTTCAGGGTTCAGCGTGAGTATTTGCGGTCAAGGACTTCTGCGGATGCGTTGGTTTTGACTCAGAGTGTTTCTGCTGTTGATGTTTCGAAGAAGGATTTGGTTGAGTAATGTCTACTGATATTGTGGTGTATAAGAAGGATAAGCCTGTGGGTGTCAGTGTTGACACTTTTGTCCAGCATACGGATTCTTGGCAGGCTGTTGTGGAGTCTGGTTCTGAGTTGTTTGTTCCAGTGTTACCGAGTCAAGCTCGGGCTGTTGCTGAGAAAAGAGATAATTCTGAGTATGGAATGGCTAGATACGGATTATTGCCAGGTTTTGTTACTTTTACAGGTTCCGCGGTTCCCTTGCTTGTTGCTGCCTCACCTGGAACCACGGCTTTTAGTTTTGCTTTTCTTGGAGTGAATGTTGTAGCATCTTTGCTGACTGGTTTGGGTTCTTTGAAGGTTTTTCGTAAGGTTACTCGTAAAGAAAAAGCTAAGAGTGAGTTTGTTCTTGTTGAAGCTTTCAAGCATGACAAGCAGGGCTTGAAGCGTTGGCTTGACACCAGATATGGTCTGTCTTCTGTTACTGATTACACTCTGTCCACAATGGTAACTAATATGTATCGTGGTGAGTCGACTCGGTTTCTTAGTGTAAACAGTGGAGAGAGGTTGTGGAATTTTGCTTATGATTCCACTAAAGACGGCTGGTTTGTTGAGGAACTGAAGTCGGTTGCTCAGAAGGAAGCTGGTTTGGCTTTGACTGCAGGTAAGACTTCTGCTGTTTCCCTTGTTGCTTCTAAAGGCGTGAAGGATGAGCAGTTGGCTGAGGCTGAGAAGCTTCCTGGTGAGTGTGCTGTTCTTTTGGAGAGTTTTCAGGCTCGTCAGTTGTCGTTAGCTAAGTTGTCTTTGTCTACTGAAGCTCAGCATGTTATTCGTCGTTCGCAGGAGGATTTGCGTCAGGCTTTGAGTTTGTACTCGAAGATGGTTGCTGTGGGTAAATCTGATGTTGCTGCGGTGAGGTTGGGTGAGTCTTTGAGTTTGCTTATTGAGGAGCTGAACGTGTTGTTGGAGCAGGAGTTTGAGTCTTTGGATAATGAGTTCCAGGCTCAGCATGCGTATTTGAAGTCCCGTCAGTTGGGTTATGGTCAGGAGCCTGGTTTAGTGTTGAATGCTTTAGAGGTTCAGAAGAAGGATGTGGTTGGTAATAATGTCATCTGATATTGTGATTTATCATAAGGATTACCCAGAGTCTATTGACACTAATGTTCTTGATGTTCGTGTAACTGAGTGGATGAACAGGATGAGTTCTGGGGGTGAGTTGTTCTCTTCTTCGGTGAACTCTGAAGAGCAGGAGCTGCTGCATAAGCTGGCATATGCTGATGACGAAAGTGGTACTTTAGGTGCTGCTGCAGGGACTACGGTGGGCTTGGCTGGTGCTTTCACTCCTATCGTTTATTTAGCGACAACTGGGGGTGAGCCTGTTGAGTCAGTGATGAATAATTTCCTGTTGTTTGGTTTCGGCGGAGGTGTGGCGGCTGGAATTGCGGTGGGTGTGACTTTATGGACTCTTGTGCGACGGGGCCGGCAGAAAGAGAAGGATACTTACAGTGGTCTGCGTCGCAAGCTGGATAAGTTTGAGCATTTTGCGTTGCAGATGTGGCTGAGCTCCAGGTATGGTTTGTCTGCTGTGTCAGCACGTTATGTTTCGAAGATGTTGGATAGTGTTCGTGCTGTGAACAAAGGTCAGGATTCTAAGGATGTGGAGTTCTCCGATGATGGACATCCGGGCCGTCTGTGGAAGTTCAGCTATAGCGGAAACAACTCTTGGTTTGTTGAAGAGGCTAAAACTGTTGAAGCTAAGGAAGCTTCTGTAGCTTTACCTGCAACAAGGTCTGAGGAAGTTTCTTTGCCTGGTGAGTGTGCTTTGTTGATGGAGAGTTTCATGAACTGGCAGGCTAAGTTGGCTAAGCTGAATTTGCCTACTGAGTCCCAGCATGCTTTCTTGCGGCGTGGTGAGGATGTTCGTCAGGCTGTTTCAACTTATGTGAAGCTGGTTGAGTTGGATGATGCGGAGAGTATTGTGGAAGGTGAGCAGCATTTGGCTGAAGTGTTGACTGTGTTGAATGAGGAAGCTCGGGGTATGGTGTCTGCTGTTGCTGCTGGACTGAATGATGAGTTCCGTGTCCAGAAAGACTATTTGCGTTCACGTCAACTTGTTGAGGGTGTTACTTCTTCTGCGTTGATGCTGGAAGTCAAAACTAATGATGTTGAGAAGGAAGTGAACCAGAATGTCAACTGAAATTGTTGTGTGGGATAAAAAAGAGTTAGAGAAGCTGGATTTTGGCACATATGAATTAATTACAAAGAACTGGTTGGAGAAAACTGAGTCTGGTTCTGAGCTTTTTGTACCTGTGCTTTCTCAGGCAACGCGTAATGATTTAGTGAGCAGCATTCCTAATTATCAGAGTATTATCAACTGGGGTATTGCTCCTGGTGGAATGGCTTTATTCGCACCTTTCTTCTTTGCAGACGCTTTGGCTGATCCGTCGAATTCTTGGGCTGTTTTTAACTTTGTGGGTGTTGGTCTTGGAGGAATGCTGGGAGTCGGGGCAGTAGCTGGCACTGGCATGTATGGTGTGTTAAAAAGAGTGAAACGTAAACAGATTACCCTTACCCGGGACATTCTATCCCATTCTTCAAAGACAGATTATTTGGGTTTGAGACTATGGTTACAGAGTAGGTATAACTTATCTAAAGTGCCTCATAAGAATTTGAAAACCATGGTGCAGAACATGTATGACGGCAAGCAAACTGCATTTGTTGACGCTTCTAAGCCTGGACGGTTTTGGAGTTTAGAGGACAACAGAGAAATGGGAGGCTGGTTCGTTAAAGAAATCCATACTGATGCACAGCAAGAGTTAACTCTGGTTGAAGCTGCTGTGTCTGTGCCAGCATCCGTTGTTTCTCAGGCGAAGGTATCAGCTGTTGGCTCGCCGGCAGTAGCGGAAGCACTTCCTGGTGAATGTGCAGTGCTTTTGGAAGGTTTTCAGGAGCGTCAGAAGTCTTTGAAAGATTTGGTGTTGTCTATCGAATCTCAACATCTGGTGTTGCGTTCCCAGGAGGACTTACGCCAAGGGTTGGCTTTGTACACTAAGATGGTTGCTGTAAAGAAACCAGAGGAGGCTGCAATGTTCTTGGGTGAGACGTTGAGTTTGCTTATTGAGGAGTTGAATGTGGTGCTGGATAAAGAGTTCGAATCTTTGCAGAGCGAATTCAAAACTCAGCATACTTATTTAAAGTCTCGTCAAGCTGTTGAAGGTGTCATACCTTCTGCCCTGATGTTGGAAGCTAAAACTATTGATATGAAGGAGGGTCAGAATGTCATCTGAGATTATAGTGAGGAAGAACGATAAGATCGTCGGCTATGATGTTGATGCTTTCCAGGCTATGGTTGAAACTTGGGCGCCAAAGATGCAGTCAGGTTCTGAATTGTTCACTCCTTTATTGAATTCGAAGCTGAAGATGGAGTTAAGCTTCGAAGGTAGAGACGACCGTGGTAAAGGTAGATTCTTTATTCTTCCTTCTATGGGTAGTGCTGTCATGTCAGTTTTTCCTACTGCGGAAGTCTTGGAGGCTGCAGGACCTGGTATGGCGACTGCAGCTTATGGAGCTTTTGTGACTGGTTTTACTTTACTGAGTTACACGTCTTTCAGAGTTTTCAAACATGTGACTCGTGAAAAAGCAAACACAGCCAAGTTTTTGGTTGAAGAGAACCATCAATACAATACTGAGTTTCTGAAAGAGTGGCTTAGGAGCCGTTACAGTCTGTCTTCTGTGCCTGAGGATGACTTACGTAATATGGTTGTCCATCTTTACTGGGAGACTCCTGTTCAGTTTGTTGATACTAACAACGTGGGTAGACTCTGGAACTTTGCTTACGATACAGTCAAAGCTGGCTGGTTTGTCGAAGAAGTCAAATCAGCAACGGAGAAAGAAACGACAGTGACTCCTGCTGCATTGGTTCAAGGTGTTGCGACTCAGGAGTTGGCTGAGGCTAAATTATTGGTTGATACCGACCTGTTACCTAATGAATGTGTTGTGCTGTTGGAAAACTTCAAAGCAAAGCAACGCGTGTTGGAAGATTTGTCGTTATCTACTGAGTCTCGGCATGCATTGTTGCGTTCTCAGCAGGATTTGCGTCAGGGTTTGAATTTGTTTAGCAAGCTTTCTTCTGCTGGTGAAGTTGAGGTTGCAGCTACGTTGTTGGCAGAGAATCTAACTCTTCTGAATAACGAATTGAGTATTTTATTACAGCAGGAAACTGATGTGTTGGCGAATGATTTTAGGTCGCAGAATGCTTATCTGAAATCACGCCAGTTGGTGAGTGATTCTGCTTTGGTTTTGCCAGCATCTGTTATTGTTGATGAGGTTGCACCAGTATCTGTGGATGGCACAGAATATGAGAATGATAGGGTTAGGTAATTTGCATGAGTAAAACTGTTGTACTGAAGAACAAAGTGCTGGTCCCTGCTCCGTCAGCTTTAGAAGCTTTTCATCCTGTGGTGAATCCGGTGAAGACTTCTTTTTGGTCAAGTTTCATGGGTTCAGGTGCCACTTTTTTCCCACTATTTTCTGGCGGTCTTACTTTTCCTGTAGGTGGTATTACTGCAGCTTTTCTTGGCTTGGACGGACCTGCCCAAATCATCATCGGTAGCTCGACTGCGATAGTGGTAAGCATTGCAGCTGCTGTTGGAGTTGTGCGAGCTCGTTTTGATGATAAACTTCATGCAGCAAATTTGTTGAACTTTGAAGCTTTGAAAACTTGGCTGGCTGCCCGTTACAGTTTACAACTGTCATCAGAGCAGGAGAAGGTAGTGTGGAATAGTATCGACAGTATCTCTACTCAGCATGCTGTACATTTGGTATTGGAATCTAAAGATGGTACTGACCTGGTGTTGAAGGTTGATATAACTGATGAGAATCTGGGTTTGGTTCTTGGCTTGGAGTTTGCACACTCTTCTGCTGATAAAAATCTGGGCCGAGTTCTTGGCTTGGACCTTGCACACTCTTCTACCACTGAGATAGCTAACATTGATGTTGCTTCCGAACCAGATGTTTTTGTGGGAGAAGCTGTTATTTTATCAGAAGCTTTGGTGAAGAAGATGGCGATTGTATCTTTGAATGAATTAGCTGCAGAGGAGCAGCATATCATTTCACGGGTGCAGCAAGATTATGCAGGTTTGGTTCGTAACATGAAACAACTACAGCGTCTGGGTGGGTCTTTAGATGTGGATGAGGTTGTGGTTACTTTGTCGAACTTGAACTCTGAAGTGCAAACCGTTATTGATGTCGCGTTAGACTCAGTAAGGAAAGAGTTGAAGGTCCAATCTGAATGGGTTAGCTCTCGTGGTTTGAAGCCTGGGTCTGGTTTGATGATCGAATCTACGAAGCCTGCTGTGGTCCCTTCTGAGATGACCTTCTGAATGCTGGTAGGCTGAGTAGATGAGTAAAGATGTGGTGAAGAAAGAAGCGTCTGCTATTGATTTGACTGCACAGGATGAAATTGTATTCTTTGAAGGCTACAAGACATTAGAGTTTTCTGTTGAAGGTGTTCCTGCTTGGCATAAAAGGGTGTCTGCTGGAGAGGGTTGGTTCCAATCTTCTGTTGATTTGGCTGAATTGGACAAAAAATCTGCTGCGGTCAAAGGGACGCACGAGAGTTACATCTCCCTGGTGGCAGCTCCTTCGATTGCTGCAGGGGTAGCGGTTCCATATTTTTTAGGTTTGCCTATTACAGGAGAACCTTCTCTTGGAGTATTCCTGATGTATGGATCAGCTTTGATAACAGGTTTTGGTGTGATATCTTTACCTCCTATACGAAAATTCTTTAGAGCGTCAAAACGCTTCAATTCAGGAATCCAGAGTTTCACTAACATCAACCGTAAAGGGTTGGAGACATGGTTGAAAGCTCGTTACAATTTGACGGTATCTGATAAAACCATTAGCTATCTTTATGCTCAGATGAATGGTAAAGCTGTTCAAGCTCGGTTCAAAGATGTTACTGGAGCGTCTTGGTTCTTTGCTAAAGCTGAAGACGGGACGGGTTGGTTCGTGGAGCCTGTCGAGTTTACTTCTAAACGTGAAGCCAGTAAGACTGTTGTAAAAGAAAGCAGTTTACCTGTTTTAGTTGTAGTTGATACTACCGAATCTTTGCCTGAAACAATCAGGGAGCAGGTACAGAAGATTAGTATTACATTATCTAAACTGGGACCTCAAGCTGATGTCGAATTGACTCATACAATGTCAAGGATCAGCTCTGATATGGATCAAGCTATCAAAAGTTACCAGCAGCTGATTGCGTTGGGTGGACAGGAGCAAGGGGAAGCTGCTTTACTGAAAGTCCTTGGTTTTCTTCAGGATGAGGCATCTACGTTGGTCCAGAAACAAATTGATGTTGTTGTTACAGGATTGAATGAGCAGGGTGAGTATTTGAAGTCACGTAATCTCTGGTCAGGGTCCACCAAATCATTACCTTTGCCTGATTCAACGACGAGTATTATCCCAGTTTCTGACAAATAGGACAATTGTAGTTTTCGTCCAGATGCTGTATACTGAGAATGTAAACCTTGGAGGTTGTAGATGGATATGTTAGTAAAGTCTGGTAGTAAAGCTGCTGTGGTGAAAGAAATCACTGGTATGGGTGGCGGTGCTGAAGAGTATTACGTAATGGACAGTCGCTCCATGGTTGCCATGTTCCAGATTCCGTATACCAACTCGCCTGAAAAGGAATGGGCTGCTCTGTCTGAGCTTGGTAAGGAAGAAGTTCGTCAGAAAGGCTGGTCTACACGAGGCACTGAAGAGCATGCTATTGCTGCAGCGTTGGACCATGTTGGTTTTGATGAAGAAGATGCTGAGTTTGTTCGACAGGAGATTGAAAAACTCAGAGTAGAAGCTATCGAGGCTTTCCAGGTAATGGTATCTGACACCAAGGTCGGTTCAGATGATTCAAGGTATAATGAGATTCGACCTCTTGTGGATGCTATTGGAGATATGAACAAACAACTCCAGGTGTTTAATAACATTGATGACCTTCGAGGTGGTTATGCCGCTTTGTGGGGTTACTGGAAAATCCCAGAGTGACAAAAGGAGGGAAGGCTAAACATCCTTCCCTCCTTTTGTTTAAATACATATTTTGAAGAGGTTTTTACTTCTCGGGTAGGATGTGAGTATGACATTCAAATTACCTCATACTGAAAAATTAGATAAACCTTTTGGTTACCGCTTCGTAACCACCTCTGTTGACAACCTTGATCTTTTTAACGGGCTGACTCTCTTCGTAGGTAAAGACATCGAAAAGCTTCGCACAGCTGCTGCTGAAGTTTTCATGGAATCTGAGAACAACCATTTTGCTGTTTTGACTGACAATGTTCCGTGGGCAAAATCTTTGGTTGATTCGCCAGCTGATAAGGCTTTTGCTCACACGTTTGAGTCCAATTACTGGAAGATGCCTCATCCTTGGAACAATTACAGCGAATTTGATCCCTACGGTGCAATCTTTAGAATGCACCCAAGTGCAGTTGTTGTTGACAATGCCGACAGTAGAGTGTTGTGGTTCCCTTGGGAAATGCTTGACAGGGGACACGGACTTTCTGTGTTAGTTGATGAATCTCGTTGGTCTGAAGTATTGCCAAACGGATTTGACTTAGATGATGTATGGAACTTGGTTCGAAAGAATAACACTGCAGCAAACAGTCTGCAATGGTTCTTCAAAGCACAGGAGTCTTTTCGTATTGCTCGGTTGACAGATGATGGTTCGTTTGACTACCAGGTTGTAACACCTGAACCTACGGAAGAAGTAGTTGACTCTTCTCTGCCCAGAGTGCATGAAGCTGCTTTAGCTTTAAGCCGAACTCTGGATGAAGATGACTCTGCTGTTAGCTCTGTTGAGTCAACTCAGAGTTTGAGGGCTGCATTAGATACCTTCCTGAAATCACTACCTGAATCTGGGAAGAAATAATCAACCTCCAAAAAGCCTTTGGCTTTAACCTGTCAGCTGGATTGAAAATGGTAACGTTATAACTATGAGTGAATCACAAGATTTAGTAGTATCAAGTAAAGAGTTGGTATTGGACGCTAAACGTCCTGTTGTAGTAAATAGTGATGTCCAGAGTTGGTTGCAGAAAACAGGAACAGGTGAGGCAGTTTTTTCTTCTGTAGTTGGTTCCAGTGACTGGCATAAACCAGATGAGCTTCATAGTTTCCTTACATTAGCCTCAGGCACTCTGGCACTGCCTGTCTTTATTGCCTCTGCTGGCTGGGGTATGATAGCTCCTGGGGAAGCATTCCTTGGTACAATTGCTATTTTACTGTTAGGAGCCCCAGCTGTAGGAGGAGCAACTTATGGAACTTTACGTTGGTTAGTAAATGGCAAATTCCTGGCCCGGAAGAAGTTGGCTTTACAAGTTCATCAGGTCAATAAAAAAGGGTTGGATTTGTGGCTGAAATCAAGATACCAAATTACTGTCGAGGATAAAACTTTAGATGCTTTGGCGACTGCAGTTGACAAAGGTGTCACTTATGACCATGAAGCTGGTGTGTACATCCCTAATAGATTCAAAGATGTAGAAGGCAATGAATGGTACTTCAAAAAAGAGACTGGCACAATTGGATGGTTTGTGGCTCCTGTTGAGAGTAGAAATCTTCATAGCGAGTCTCCACAGCGTCAGGTGAGGAAACCTGCAGCTATTACCCCTTCTGAGAAAGCGGCTTTAGTGTTTTCTGATGAAGTGAAAACACTGTTGTCGAAAATTGAACTCCGTATGAGTATTCTCAGCAAATGTAACTTGAATGTTGAATCCCAATATGAGCTTGAACAAGTTAGTAGGGATACTCAGCAGGCTCTTGCATCATTCCAGCGTCTGAATGATTTGAATGATGATGAGCAGCCATCAGATGCAGTGTTGGTTGAAGTGCTACAGGTTCTGAACGCTCAACTAAAAGCTACTCTTGCTGTTGAAACTGATGATGCTCATAATGAATTGATTATCCAGAGAGAGTACCTTCTGGATAAAGCTCGTAGAGCTGGCACAAGTAAGACAGACTTGACTTTAGAACCCTAACATTCGTACTACATATTTTTTAGTGTCGGTTGGTATTTTGAGTTACACTGGTAGTACACTTATGTGAATATTATATAATTTGAGGATCGAATAACGTTATGCTGAACATGATCGTGGCTTTTTTGCCAGCTTTGTTAGTTGGAACTGGAGCGTTCTGTCTGTCTAAATTTACTGATGCTCGTTTTGAACCAGAAGGTAAGAGGGCCAAACGACGTTTCCTGAGAAACCAAGCTATCATGCAGCAGCTAAGAATGAAATACTCTTCTGGTCAGATTGATATGACCCAATTGACATATGATGATCTTAAAACGTTTACGATCATTGCTGATGAATATGGTTTAGCTTGGGAGCTCGATTCCAACATGGAGAACAAGTTGGAAAATTTACTCGAATTAGAAAAAAGCACGTATCCTGATTTTGTTCGACCAGACTTTGCTCGTTTATTTTGCGATGCACTACTTGTCTTCTTAGTGGACTACAATGCTGACTTGAAAACAATTGAAGAATCTAACCATCCAGAAGTTGTCAAATCAGATTTGAAGTATTCACTGAGACCAGCTTATGATGTTTGGTTGGATAAACTAAGAAAACGCTATGCAAATACTGTCAAGGTAGCGGCAAAGAAAACATCATCGCAGTTACACCAAGGAAGAGGAGTCTGACATGTCTGTAGTCATATTACCTGACTGGGTGACAGCGTTCCTTCCTATTTGGATGATGATAGCTGCACCTGTAGGGATAGCTATAGGAAGTTTCGTCGCTTATGGGGACCGACTCAAAGAGCTGGATGCTTCATACTTCAAGTTACTTGCGAGAGGTCTTGCTGATGAAGTTCCAGACAGCAAACCTTTGAGAGCCTCTAAATCAAAACAGATTGGTGTGTCTACAAATGATGAACCGCCTGTTAATAGTTTGTTGGTCCAAGTGAACATGATGGAACAGTATATTCAGGCCAGTGAAGTTTTGCCTCGTGAAGTAAAATCAGTTGCTGCTGACCTGACGAAAAGCTTGCTCAGTATCGAATCTCGCAAACATTCTGATTTGTCTGTGGAACAAGACCACATCCTACAAACCATCGCGTTTACCCATCTGCCTGAAACCTTGAAGCTGTTTGAATCATTAGGTGGTAGTAGGTTCAGGAAGAGCAAGCAAACAGCGAGTGTTTTGGAACAGTTGAAGAATTTGAAAGCTGCAGTAGGCAGTGTGGATGATTCGATCATCAAAGACGCCGAAAAGAAACTGGAAACGAACCGTCTTTATCTTGCCTCTAAGTTCAATCCGACCCGCCTCAGTTTGACTTCAACAATCAAGTCAAACTGATAGTTTCCTGAAAGCTTAAACTTTTTTCTTGTTTGATTTGTTTCAACCGATGACTTATGCTAAGGTTGTATTTGTTCGCAACGAATGAAACATTCTTATCAACTTATAGTTAGGATAAACCACTATGTCTCTTACTCTCACCAAGGGTGCCAATCTTTCCCTCACCAAGACCAGCCCTGGTCTGGTAAACGTTCTCGTCGGACTCGGTTGGGACGCTCGTTCCACTGACGGTCAGGCTTTCGACCTTGACGCTTCCGCCCTTCTTGTTGCTGACACTGGCAAAGTCCGCAGCGGCGAAGACTTCATCTTCTACAACCAGCCTGCTGCTGCTGATGGTTCCGTTGTTTACAACGGTGACAACCGTACCGGTGAGGGCGACGGCGACGACGAGACCATCTCCGTCAACCTCGGCACTGTTGCTGCTGATGTTGACAAGGTTGTTATCACTGCAACCATCGACCAGGCTGATGAGCGTGGCCAGAGCTTCGGTCAGGTCCGCAACGCTTACGTTCGCATCGTGAACGCTGACACCAACGAGGAGATTGTCCGCTACGACCTCTCCGAGGACTACGCTGTTGAGACTGGTCTGGTCTTCGCTGAGGTTTACCGCAACGGTGCTGAGTGGAAGTTCCGTGCTGTTGGTCAGGGTTACGGTACCGGTCTTGCTGGTATCGCTGGCGACTTCGGCGTTCAGCTTGGCTAATAACGTCTGAGTAAGGGGAGCAACCGTGAAGTTGCTCCCCTTACTTGTTTTAAAACCATTTCCTTGATAGAATGAGAGCTATGTCCAACGAACTTGTCCAGACCAGATCAGATAGTTTAGTAACTGTTAACGCATCTCCTTCTGAGATTGCAGATTCATATCATCCTGTCATCAGTGAAGATGAACTGGCTGAAGTGAAAACCAAGCTTAATTCGCTTGAAGAGAAGTTTGACTTTGGTGAGTTAATGTCTGATGGAGGCGGAGCTATCGTTATCCTTGCTCCTGCCATGACTGGGTTCTTAGGAGCTGCAGTTGCTACCTGTATTCCTGGTGCGGACATTCTTCTGGTTGGTATGCTGACAGCTGTTGGACTTCCTTCAGTAGCTGGTATTATCTATGGTGTCGGTGTACAAAAACGGAACCAGGTAAAACAGAAAATTGCTGAAATTAAGCGTGCAAACCAGAATAACTTGCAAGACTGGCTGCATTCACGGTACAACATTGACACGTTGTCATCAAAACTTGATGAAGTGAATGCGTTCCCTAAGAAGATGACTGTGGAAGATGTAAATGGACGCAAGTTCGCTTTGAAGCGTACTGAACGCGGAACATATGTGCTGGATGAAAAGAAAATGTTGGCAGCCACTGCCGTTGACCAGTCCAATAAACTGGTGGAAACATTGAATGTGTTCCGTAACGTGGGGGACCGTAGAACTTTATCTAAAGCTTCAAGCGTCCTTGATGATATTGAAAGCAAGTTGACTAAGCTTGCTGGTCGTAGGCTGTCTGTTGAATCTCAGCATGTTGTTGACCGAACCAAGAATGACTTGGCAGAAATTACCAGGTTGAATTCTGAACTCATTGCATTAGGAGCTCCTATCAAAGAGCGAGCTTCTTTAGTGCGTTCTTTGAATAATTTGAATGACGAACTGGCTCAGGTGTTCATCGATGAGGTGGCTTCCATCGAAAGAAAAATTGCTGCACAGGATGAATACATTGGCAGCCGGCAGAAGAAAAACTCTTCATTGAATCTCAAATAGCTTTTTTCTTCTCAGTCACACAACGACAATACATAATTTAGAATTGGATGTACTTTATGGCTCGCAAGGAAAATCAGCTTGTAACTATGCAGCACAACATAGAGCAGCTGGAAGAACAGGCTAGAAGACAAGCCAAAACTAAACAAGCTGTTATTTGGGTGAAGTCCTCTCCCAGCTCTGTTTTTTATGACATTGCTACTGGCTGGAAGAACAAAGCAAACTCATTAGTGGCTAAACCCAAGCATCTCTCTGATGAGTCTAAAACAGGATTTAGAAGGTACCTTGACACAGTTCGTCTTATCGCGGATGAGCTTTTGGACATTGATAGAAATCTATTGAGTGATAAAGATGCTGCAACTGTTTCTATTATAGTTTCAGAAAGAATGCCAGCAGCTTTACGAAGTTTTACTACCCGCTACTTAGAATACAGTGTACCTCACGCATGGAGCAATTACTCCAATATTGCTGAGGTGCAAAGGTTCTCTTCTATCTATGACACACTCTCATCTATCCATCAGGCTCAACTGAGTTTTTCAGCTAATTTATCTCCTAAGTTTATAAGCGCTGATGTGGGCCAGTTCCCTGATTTTCATACGGACAGTGCAAATGTTGATGCTCGGATTAATCATGTGGGTCTCCTCTGGGCTGAAGCAAAAAAGAGTAACCGTAGCCTGCTATCTGAAGAGGAGTATTTCCTTGGACAGGTTGCAACATCCTATCTTCCTGACGCTTTGACTCTATACAACTCTTTCCGTTACATGGATGCTGATTTCCAAGCTAAAGCCGAGCAAATTCTGTTAGAGCAGGTGGACCTGATTGAAAAGCATTTGCATACTATTTTGAAAACAGATGCTAAGAACCGTTTGGGTCAAATGCAAAGTCAAATGTATTTCCTTGAAGAGAAAACCAAAGCCCCTACTAACGCTTTGCAACTGAACAGGGGTAGCTGACATGATTTCTATCCTGGACGAATTGGAACGTAACTCCAGAGAAGGAGTTGAGATTCTTCCTGCACAAGAGAAAACTCAAGCTATTGCTCTGATTGAGACTTCAAACAAATCTTCTTGGCTCACCCCAACCGCAGGGTATTCTTTTCTTTCATCCGCAGGCGGGTTCTTCACTTTAGGGGCTTTCGGTTTGGAGCTGGCAGCTGTGGTTGTGGCCGGGGTCGGAGCAACATTATTCGCTACTTCCTCAATAGCAAGAGGGGTGTTGGCGACTAAAGGGAGCATTGCTAAAAGCGATGTGAGAAAAAATCTTAGAGATGAACTCCGTAGATACGGTGTTTCTGTTACGTCTGCTGTTTTCGAAACTATTACCAAGTTTTGCTTAGATAATGAACCAGCATCTACTTTACGTTTTTCAGATAGAGACAAATCCACCTACATGCTGAGAAATACGGTTGACGGGTCAGTCATTCTTGTGCTTTTGAAGAGGTCTTCTGCCTACTTGCTGAAAGATACAGTAAAAAACTCTGTCGGCCAAGTGTTCGGAGTGAGACTGAATTCCCCAGAAGCCTTGCCAGACAATTCAGCAGTTGATGAAATTCCAACAGACATCTTGAATTTGGTCAAAGAGATTGAACAATCCATTACGAAGATCAATGCATTCTCCGAACAGCTGACTATTGAGCAAGAATATGTTGTAGAGCATACAAGAGCGGAGTTGCTCGATGTAGTGCGCTCGTATTTGCATTTGAAACGGTTGAGGAATGACAAGACCGCAGGGTATTCTGACACGCTCGAAATTCTCAAAAGGCTAAAGCAGGATATAAGCAAGCTTGAGGTAGACGTGGCTGACATTTTGGAACGTAATTTGAATGTTCAAAAGATTTACTTCGACAACCGTAGTGGGGATGAGAAGCTTTAGCCTTCATTCTTAGAAATGTTGTAGACTTTGACTATGGTACTTTTTTATCTCATTTTCTCTATAGTAGCAAGCAGCGGTTTAGGTGTTGCTACTCATTATTATATGATGAACAGCGACACTCCTTTCCGGGATAGAATGCGTAAACTAATTAGTGGTAAACCTCGGGCTGCGTTAGTGTCAAATATCAATGCTGTTATTAGAAGAGAAGTTTCTGGACAGGGTGTTGGGTATGACAAGATTTCGTATGAAGAAATTTTTGTAGTGCTAAATGCTTTGGAAGAGGCTAACATTTATTCGCATTCTACTTTAGAAGATTTGCATGAAGCAACTCGTATAGAACGAGACTATTCTACTGTTCCTCGTGTGGTCTTCGTTGAAGAAGTATTTTTGATCCTTGACGCTTTCGCTGATTTGTCTGACAGCACTCCTGCTCATGATGCTGAACCTTACCGCCAAGCTATCTGGAATGATAGACGGTATGAGGTAAGCACCATGGCTCAGAATCTAAAAAAAGACTGTGAAAGAAAAGCAGTCAAAGCCTTGAAAAGCAATTCTCCTAAAATGAAACGAGCTATCTCATGACTCCCCTAATTGGAATGATGGTCCTTATGGGAATGATGTCTGCTGGTTTGGCTGCAGGGACACTTACTGGTGCAGTAAGCGAGCGTGTTAGACTGACCAAAACTCTTCGTATGTTCACTGCCAAAAATCAATCATTTGAATTGGAGTCGAACCCTTCCGGAAAGCAGGTTGAATTATCTACACAGAAACTCCAACCTCAACTTGTATCTAATCTCAGTGAAGCTCGACAAGTGTTAGCTAACTCCAGTTTTCCTGCACATCTAAAAACAAAGAGTTCTACTCTGTTGACCAGTCTTGAAGAAATCTATTCTGCAAGCACTGTAGAGGTGGAGGATAACCACAACTTACTTCTCATTGCAGACCAGCTTGCATCTTCGGTAAGACTGTATGAGACTTTGACCGCTAAAGCTCGAAAAGAGCATACTGTGGTTGCAGAAATTGCAGAGCAATTAGATATTCTTGTGAACGCAACTGAAGAAATTAAAGCTGGTCGTAATGAAGATGCTGTCCGTGAGTTGAAAATTAGTACCGATTTTTTGCGAGCAAAGTTTCTCCAAGACCAACAGCTAAAACTCAGATAACTGTTCTGTTAGCTACAGGCCTATATATTGGTCAGGTTTAGGAAAGGAACAAACCATGTTCTACCGTCAATTATCATCATCATCAGCTTTAGAGAGTTTACCTCCTGAAGCTGTAGTGTTTTTCGACGGGTTAGCGGCGGTAAAGTCTGATTCTGGAGAGTGGCTAATCACTGGTGAAAAAACACCTGTCACCAGCACAATTTTAGAAAGTATGGCTCCTGTATTCCATGTTATTTCAGAGTTCTCTTTCTTCCCTGAATCAGGTTTTGACTCCCACCGAGTGAACCTTACCAATGTTACTCAGTTCATCAGTAAGTACGGTGAATTACCTTGGGTTGTTGTGTTCGAATGGACACGTGATTTCTTCGGAGTGGACTTAGAAACTGCTCGGGATGCTGTCTGGCATCTGGTTCGAACAGGTAAAGTTCAGCCTACTGACAAAGAAACTCTCATTCTGTCTCGATGAGTTTTCTGAAAGAACCATGAAAATCTCCAATCTGATTTGACTCGTGCTGAAAATGTGATAAGGTTATACCAATAACAACTTGAAAGGTTGACTATCACATGGGACTCTCTCTCAGCAAGGGCAACTCGCTCTCACTCAAAAAGAACGACGGCTCAGCTCTTAGTAAAGTAATTCTTGGTCTTGGTTGGGACACTGCTAAGCGTGGTGGATTCTTCGGTGCCATCGGCGGCGGCGAGATTGACCTGGACGCTTCGGCTCTTCTGTTCGATGCTCAGGGTAAGAACACTGACATTGTTTACTTCGGTAAGCTGAACTCCAGCGACGGTTCTGTCCGTCACACAGGCGACAACCTTACTGGTGCCGGCGATGGTGACGATGAGCAGATTATCGTTGACCTGACAAGCGTTCCTGCCAACGTGCAGAGCATTGTGTTCACCATCAACTCCTACTCTGGTCAGACTTTTGACAAGGTAGCTAACGTATTCGCTCGCGTTCTTGACGCTTCCAGCGGAAACAACGCTGAAGTTGTTCGTTACAACCTGGCTGAATCCAAGAACAACACTGCCAACATCATCGCCAAGCTTACCCGCGAAGGTTCTGGCTGGGCATTTACAGCTATCGGTGAGTTCACCAACGGCAGGACCGCTAACAAGCTGGTTGACCCTGCACGTAGTTTCCTGTAAGCTATAATCAAAATTCAGTAAACAAATCAGCAAACTTAGAAAGAAGAAAATACCACTATGTCTCTTACTCTCCAAAAAGGTTCCAACATCTCCCTGAACAAGGAAGACCCTAGCCTTACCATTGCACGCCTTGGTCTTGGTTGGGACGTTCGTTCCACTGATGGTGAAGATTTCGACCTTGACGCCTCGGCCATCCTGTTGGCTGACACAGGTAAAGTCCGCTCTGACGCTGACTTCATCTTCTATGGTCAGATGGCTGATGCCATCGGTTCCGTCCAGCACCAGGGTGATAACCGAACAGGTGAGGGTGATGGTGATGACGAGCAGATTGTTATTGACCTGACTCGCATTCCTGCTGACATTGTGAAGATTGTCTTCACTGTTTCTATCTTCAAGGGTAAGAGCCGCCACCAGAGCTTCGGTCAGGTTCAGAACGCTTACATCCGCCTCGTGAACGAGGACACCGGTCGTGAAGTTGTTCGTTACGACCTTTCTGAGGACGCTGGTAGTGAGCGTGCTTTGAACTTTGCTGAGGTTTACCGTCACAACGGTGAATGGAAGTTCCGTGCCGTTGGTCAGGGCTACTCTCAGGGTCTCGGTGGCGTTGCCCGTGACTTCGGTATCAACGTAGACGACGAAGACTAAAAATGTGTTTGCCTTTGGCGTAGATGTGTGATACGATTATCTACGTCAAAGGGAAACAGTTTCTCCCTGTAATGTTTATGCTTAGAAAGGCAAACTAACCCATGAGTGATATGCTTACTCCCCCGGATGAGACCGCTCTCGTCCTCAGTGCCCCTGCACCTGTCGAGACTGTCTCCGAGGAGAAAGCTCCTTCCATGATTCCGTCAGTGGACAAGAACCGCGAACTGGAAATTGGTCAGCAGGCTAAGAGCTTCGTCAAGGACCTTTCCCGTTTCAACCCCAACTCCCCTGAGTTCGCTCAGAAGCTGACAGACATTCAGACTCTTGCTCAGAGCGAGATTGTCAAGTCTGGTGTTGGTACCAGCCGACTTCTGGAGCGAAAGTCCTCCTCACTCAGTGGTGCTAAGAAGTCTGGCGGTGACGCTACAGTGAAGGTTGCTGGAACGCTTTCCACCCTTCGTTCCACCGTCGAGGACCTCACTCCTAATGCTGCTGACCTTACAGGCGTGAAGAAGATTCTTGGCTTCATCCCTGGTGGTAACAAGATTCGTAAGTACTTCCAGAAGTACGAGACCGCTCAGGTTCAGCTTGACAACATCGTGAAGTCTCTTCTTGCTGGTCAGGATGAGCTGATGAAGGACAACGCTTCTCTCCAGCAGGAGAAGAAGGAACTCTGGGACAACATGGGTGTACTCAATGAGTACAGTGTCCTCGCTCAGAAGCTGGATGAGGAAGTGACTAACGAAGTTGCTCGTCTGAAGCAGGCTGGTAACATTGAAGCTTCCCAGACAATGGAGAGCGACATGCTGTTCGCTATCCGTCAGCGTCGTCAGGACCTCATGACACAGCTTGCTGTTTCTGTCCAGGGTTACATGGCTATGGAGCTTGTTCGTAAGAACAACGTCGAACTCATCAAGGGTGTTGACCGTGCCCGCACCACAACCATCTACGCTCTGAAGACAGCCATTGTTGTTGCTCAGGCTCTTGACACCCAGAAGCTGGTTCTTGACCAGATTGATGCTGTCAACGAGGCAACCAACAAGACCATCGAGCAGACTTCCATCATGCTTCGTCAGCAGACAGGTCGTGTCCACGAGCAGGCTGTCAACTCTGGTGTTGCTGTTGCAACTCTGGAGAAGGCCTTCGATAACATCTTCGCTACAATGGATGAGATTGATGTCTTCAAGCAGAAAGCTAACGACTCGATGGCTCAGACCATTGACGGTCTGACTGCTCAGCTTGACCGTGCCCGTCCTCAGCTTGACCGTGCCCGTGCACTGGAAGCATCTGAGACAAGCCGCCAGGCTATCGGACGATAAGTAATAGTAACAGAAACGGAAACTGCTGACAGTGGCAAGGCTTGTACTACCTTTAGTTATTCTCCTACTCGTTATCTTGGTAACAGGGTGGGTCATCTACCATCGCTCTAAGAAGGTGGCTAAAGGGAACACAGCTAAACCGCTGTCAGCAGTTTCCGTTCATGCTTTAACCGGAGACAACCTCCTGAATCACACATTGTACCTCTTGGAAACGTATGGTACTTTGGTCAAGGAAGAGTTTCCCGAAACCGCCAAAAAGCTATTCTTCTCCCTGATTGGCACCAGCAAATCAATCGGAGAAAGATACAGCAGCGGTAAGATTCCGGCTCAGGCTGCCAGTGACATCAAAGCAATACTTACTGACTATCTGATGTCAGCAAATGAGTTCTTCATCCGCAGAAAAGCTACAGACAGCGGCCATACTGTTATCAGCAGTTATGAATTGATGAACCGTCGACTTGACGAAATCAACCAAGCTCTGCTATATTCAGATGAACACAAAATTGGTGTAACAAACTTCTACTGGGAAAGTAAGATTAAGCATCAACCGCCTCAGGTTGATGCAGATGACTAAGGAGTAATACTATGGTTTGGTCCATCTTCGGCGGTCGCCGTGATAACCAGAACAACCCTGTTGCTGCAGCCGCCGCAACAGCCCTTGCTCCAGCACCTTTCCCTGAGCAGTTAGCTGAATGGATTGAAGAACTGAACTGGTACGAGAGGGAATCCTCTGGCATCCTGTCAGCTTCCGTTTACTCCCGTCTGCGAATTATTAGCGACCTTTTGGTGGACATCAACAGCTTCATCAAGGACTACCCCATTCGCCCTGAGGATGAATACATCCTAAAATCCACAGTCACTGACTACATCCCTTCAGCATTGAACATCTTTAATCAGCTCCCCTCACATGAACAGATTTCTGGTGGAGAAGCTGATGTCATGCTTCTGGACCAGTGTGAGAACATCGAACGCAGTGTTCGTAAACTGAATACTGAAATGCATGAACGAGTGAAGTCTAACCTGGCAAGCCAGACCATCTTTGTTGAGAACCGCTTCAATAACCAGCCATAGTCCTTTGCGACTTGATTCTCTCAAGGCAGTGTGCTAAGCTGTCTTCATACTTAACAACGCTTTGACTTAGGAATGGTTTTTACAAATGTCTACATCTCTCCAGGCAGGTGCCAACATCAGCCTCACCAAGGGTAACCCCTTGCTGAATGAGCTTGTAATTGGTTTCGGTTGGAACACCATCCAGAGCAACGGACCCCAGGTTGACCTGGTTCCTTCCGCCATTATCACGGATGCAAACAACCTTGCCCTCAGTGATGACCATTTTGTTTTCTTCAACCAGCTGGCGACTCCTGATGATGCTGTTCGGTATGTCGAAGGTGATGACTCGGAGCAGATTGAGGTTTCTCTCTCTTTGGTTCCTGAAGCTGTTGCGAAGATTGTTTTCATCGTTTACGTTGACCCTGATGTCCGTAAGCCTGGCAACTTCGGTTCAGTCAAGAACGCTTACATGCGTGTTGCTGACCGAGAGAACAACGAGATTGCTCGTTTCGACCTGCCGAACGCTGACCTTTCCATTAACGCCATGATTTTTGGTGAAATTTACAAGCACCGTGATGAGTGGAAATTCCGTGCTCTGGGTCAGGGATTCAAGGATGGTCTGTCTGGTGTTGCTAACGCTTATAAGGTGGCTCTCTAATGACAGCTAACCTTACCAAGCCTCGCCCAGATATTGTTTATCTGCGTCGTCGGTTGAAGGTAGGGGAGAAGCTTCCTACTGGTCCTGTGGAGACACAGACTACGAACTCTCTCAGCCTTACCCCTCCGACTGGTCCTGTGGAAGTAAAACTTCCTACCGTTCCTGCTGCTACGGAGAACACCGTACTTACCGCTCAGAAGCCTGCTGTGCGACTCAATCGTCGTCAGTCAGCAGTCGGGTCACTTGCCCTTGCAAACGTCTCATACGTCGCCTGGGAGCTTCTGGATGGGTCTACAGGGTTCTTGTATTCCACTGCCATGCCAAGCAACGCTGCTGATGTTGTGAACTACAAAACTGGTGAAACTCGACCTGCTTTGCCTGAAATTGTTCCTGCTTCGTTCAAGAACCGACCTGTGGTAGAATTTCATAGAGGCATGCTTGTAATCGGTCTTCGTTCGCTGAAGTCTATCAAACGCATCATTGCTGTTCCTCTTGAAGGAAAGAACATTGAAGCAGCGACACTCAACGGAACATCTGTAACTCTGCCTTACCTTGCAAATGAGGTAATGTATATGTCGGTAGTCGAATCCTGCTTGGAGATTAGAGCAGAAAAGTTCCGAGGTAACATCCACGAAACGTTCCGAATCGGAACATACACACCTTCCACTACGTCAGTGCAGGGTAACAACAGCTTGAGAAGTTTCTTCTCAGAGAACAGATAGAAGGCTAACTTTGCGTCATTTTGATTTCCTTTCTCAGCAGGATGCTGCCGAGTTATTCTTTCGTGAACCCGTTTCTTTCACCAAGAACAGTGACAAGAGTTTACTGAGTGCGTCTTTAGGTGCTACCCTGTACATTCCTGCAACTCGTCCTGAGCTTTTCAAAGATTTACAGAAAATGCGTAAACGTGATGCAACCAGCGTTGTTGTATGCTTGGAAGACTCCATCCCTGACGAAAGAGTCGAAGAGGCAGAAGGCAAGCTGCATGTGCTGCTCACTGAATTGAACAAACTTGACAACATGGACGAGCTTCCTCTTGTCTTTGTTCGCCCTCGCTCACCTGAGCATTTCTACAAAATCGCTTCACAGAACACAGGTCTGCTTGGCGTTGTAACAGGTTTTGTGTTCCCCAAGTTTGATGGTCTGACTGACAGGGCTGCAGAGTTTGTAGGGTTGCTTCAGGAAGTGAACCAGATTGAATCCACTAACCTGTACTATATGCCAGTCCTGGAATCCCCTTCCATCATTCATAGAGAAACCCGCAAAGCAACCCTTTCAGGTATCTCCAACGTCTTAGCCGGCTCCAGGGACAACTTGTTAGCTGTCCGAATCGGTGCAACAGATATGTCCTCTGCTTACGGTCTGCGACGCTCACGAGACTTCACTGTGTATGATGTCCATGTGGTTGCTTCTGCGATTGCTGATATTGTGAATGTGCTTGGCCGAGCTGATGACGAATACGTTATTACAGGTGCAGTGTGGGAACACTTTGCACCAGCTGAACGAACTTTCAAGCCTATGCTCCGCGAAAGTCTGTTCTCCGAAGATAAAGCTCTCCGAGCAAAACTTCTTACAGAAGGTTATGACAAATTCCTGCAGGAAATCCAGCTGGACAAGATTAACGGTATTACAGGTAAGACAGTAATTCACCCAAGCCACATCAGCATGGTTCATTCAATGCTGGTCGTTTCCCATGAAGAGTATAGTGACGCAACTGACGTTCTGAAAGAGGACAACGGTGGAGGTGGAGCTTACGCTTCCGTGTACCGCAACAAAATGAACGAAGTGAAGCCGCATGCTGCTTGGGCTCGCAAAACACTGAACAGAGCCAGAATGTTCGGTGTAAGCAACGCAGACATTGATTTTGTTGACTTCCTTGAAAGGTTTGAACTCTAAATGACAGTATGGAACGGTGAGTTTGTTTCCCGAGAACTCAACATTGAAGCACCTGACGCGTCAGGTTTTGAACAGCTGCTTGGCATTGCTCTACGTAAAAACAAAAAGCGAGCCCATCTTTTGGTGTCTACTGTTCTGGGTAAGCATATTCCTCAGCATCCTCATGTCATTTTGGCAGCAGCTCGCATGCTGGCAGAGCAGATTTATCGCCATGACATGTACGCTGACAGAGGCTACGATGCAGACGTAACCCGACGAATTACAAGGGCTAAGCTCCTTGCTATTCTTGATGGTCGTGACACGAGGCTTGAAGAGAACCCTGATTCACCAACAACGCTTTCCTTCTCCGTGAATAACTTGACAGTGTTTGGTTATGCAGAAACAGCAACAAGCTTGGGTGCTTCTGTGGCTGAAGTCCTGGAAGCTGACTACATCCATTCAACACGTTACCCAGTTGCGGGTTCTGTTGAGTACGGTGGATTTGATGAAGAGCATTCTCATGCAACAGCACACCACATCACTCCTGCTGATGTGAAATTGCTGAACAACCCCAACCGCAAAATTGTCTTGGTTGATGATGAGCTGACAACGGGTAACACTGTTATGAACACCATCCGCTTGTTTGAAAGTCACGCCCATCATAATGAGTACTACATTGCGACTTTGACTGATTTGCGTACAAATGAATCTGTTGAGAAGTTTGTCGAGTTTGAAAAAGAAATGGGTATCAAAGTCCATGTTGTTTCTCTAATCTCAGCTGAACTTCATGTTCCTGTTGATTCAGTTGAAAAAGCTGAACCCATCATCGAGAAAATCAAATCCTTACCTGAATCAGATTTCTCTGGTTCACGTCATGGACAGGTGTTTGTTCGCCAGTATGAGAAAGCAGCACCTGCTCTTAGCTTAGGCGTTTCAGAAATGACTCTGTGGCGTATGAGGCAGCAGGCTCAAGCTCTTATTTCTGTCGCTGCTCCTGTCAATAATGAAAAAGTTCTCATCCTTGGCATCGAAGAAGACATGTACTTCTCGTTGCTATTCGGTCATGAACTGCAGAAGTCTGTTACTGATTCATCTTTGATTTACTTTTCATCCGCAACACGCTCACCTGTTGTGGCTTATCCTGATGAAAGCTACGCAATCAAAGACCGAGTGAAGTACAATGTTGCTGACGATGTTGCTCCTCGTTTTGCGTACAACATTGGTACTGATTTCGACCGTATTATCATCATCACTGATGGAAAAGCCAGCACTGCTCGCATCCATGAGTTGACCGATGCGTTAACCTCCCGAACGAAAGTTGTTGAATTGCTCGAAGCAAAACTGAACACTAACGGCCTCCCTACTCCTTTGCATGGACCTGATTTTGGTTCCTACAAAGCAGAAGATGTTTCTTGGCTGTTGAAAGATTTGTCCAATGCTGAACTGGAAGCTCCCACTGAAGAGAGAGAAGAAGCTATCCAGTCAGGCGGAGCTCATTATGCTGAGTCTTTGCCTGTAGAGTACATGCCTACTGCTGAATACCAGGAACTGTTCTTTGAGTCTCTTCAGGAGAACAAAAAGCGTTTAGCAGAAGCAATTGGTCTTGTTTCCGAGCAGGCTTTCACTTTGAAAAAAGGTAACCCTGTTCTTGTTTCCTTAGCTCGTGCTGGAACTCCTGTTGGAGTTCTCATGAAGCGATACCTTGAAAGTGCCTACCGCCATGAGGTACCTCATTACGCTGTGAGCATTGTCCGAGGTAAAGGTATTGATTACAATGCTTTGAAGTATATTGCCGCTCACCACAACCCAGAAGATGTTCTGTTTGTCGATGGTTGGACAGGTAAGGGTGCTATTACAAAAGAACTTAGCGATGCTCTTGCCGAGTTCGAAACTCGTACAGGCATCCACTTTGATGCTGAGTTGGCAGTTCTGGCTGACCCTGGTTCTTGCGTGCGTATCTACGGAACTCGTGAGGATTATCTCATTCCTTCCGCTTGCCTAAACTCCACAGTTTCTGGTTTAGTGTCCCGAACAGTACTCAACGAGGACTTCATTGGCGAGAATGACTTCCATGGTGCAAAATTCTACAAAGAGTTCGCTGACAATGATGTGTCTAATCAGTTCATCGATGCTATCACTGCTGAATTCACTGAGGAGTTATTCAATGGAAGTGCTGTGGCGGCTTCCAGTCATGTAGTTGCAGAACCAGACTGGTCTGGATGGAAGATGGTATCTAAAGTCAGCGATGAGTACGGCATTAACAACGTCAACTTGGTAAAGCCTGGCGTTGGTGAAACAACCCGAGTTCTTCTTCGTCGTGTTCCTTGGAGAATTCTTGTTCGCCCTGAAGATAAAGCTGGCTTGAAACACATCCTGTTGTTGGCTGAACAGCGTGGTGTTGAAGTAGAAGAAAGAGCTGACTTGCCTTACGCCTGCATTGGTCTGATTCACCCCAACTTCACTAAAGGTGCTGTTGGCTTTGATGGAGGTAAAGCCTGATGAGTGTGCCTGCTTTATTCTCAGACCTTGATGTGACCCTTATTTACTCTTTGAGTCAGCTTCATAAAAGAGGACAATCTTCTGCTGGACGGTTTGTGGCGGAAGAATATCAGGATGTGCCTCTGAGTTTTGTCAAACTGGAAACCTGGCAACAGTTAGCAACAAACGCTGGTAACTTGTTTGATTTCGTTCCGACAACCACAAGAACTTTTGACCAGTACAAACGAATCTTCTTCCCTGCGGTAGATATTAAAGCTGCAGTGGTTCTCAATGGCGCCCAAATCATCATTGATGGCAAAGAAGACATGGACTGGAGTCGTGAGGTCGCTGCGGGAGTAGCTGCCCACAATTATCTTCCTCTGGAAGTCCTAAACCTTCTCAATGAAAAGCTGGAAGGCTGCGATGAGGTGAAAACTCTAAGGGATGCTGACCAGTTGTTCAACTATGTTGTTGCACAGAGTTCAGATTCGCCTTATGTGGATGCAGTTACGAAAGAAATTGCAGAACTGACCGGATTTGTCCGTTCCAAGCAGGGACGCAAGACTTACCTTGTTCCTGCTACTGTCAGCAAAGGGCGGGCAGTACGTGAACTTATCGCTCGTTGGGGTTCAACAATGACTTTTGGAGCAGGTGATTCGCTTCTTGATTTCACTATGATTCCTGAAGTGGATTATTTCTTGAATCCTGTTCACGGGGATGTTCCGCCGGCTGAAAAGAATGTGTTTAGAACCACCCGAGAGGGTATCGATGCTTCTGAAGAGATGCTTGATTTTGTCGTGAGTACTATCAAAAAATAACCTGAACACAACATGTAGGGGTTTGTTCCACCAAATGTAACTATGGTGGAACAAACCCCTACATGTTTTTAAAGATGGGTGATTTCTGAGCTCATTTTCGAACATTTTAAGCTGATATTAACTCCCGCAGCCGCCCCTATGACAGCTGTTTGTTTCTCTGGCAACTTTTGAGAAACTGGTACTATATAAACTACAAACAATGTGGAACTGACTGCGAGAAACGCAGGAACGAGACAGGAAGATTCCCTTCCTTAGCTTCCACAAAAGGAAAAAATGACTACAATTGATGAATTTGTGCATTTGCACACTCATACCGATGCCTCTCTTTTAGATGGTTTCGGAACAGCCAAAGAAACAATCAACGAAGCAGCCCGGTTGGGTCAACCAGCTATCGCTTTCACTGACCATGGTAAGCTCACAGGTCTTTACAATGGATATCAAGCCGCCAAAGCTGCTGGTATTAAATTCATTGCTGGTATTGAAGCTTACTTCACTCCTTCTACCACCACTCATGACGCCAAAGAAGCTGTTTTCTTCAGTGATGGCGGTCGTGGAGATATTGCTGGTAAAGGTGCTTATACTCATTTGACCATTCTTGCTGAGAATAACACAGGATTGGCTAACCTCTTCAAGTTGAACCTTCGTGCTTCAACAGAGGGGTTCTTCCGTAAGCCTCGAATGAGTTTGGAAATGCTTGCAGACCATTCTGAAGGTCTCATCGTTACAACAGGGTGTCCTTCTGGCGAAATTCAAACTAGACTACGTTTAGGTCAGTTCCAGCAGGCTTTGGCTTTCGCAGCCCAGCTTGTAGATATTATGGGTAGAGAAAATGTCTATGTCGAACTCATGGACCATGACATGACCATTGACTTGGAACGTTCTGTGCGGGAGGACCTGCTCAAAATTGCAGATATCCTCCAGCTTGAACTGGTAGCGACTAACGACATCCATTACTCTCGTAAAGAGGACTGCGATTCTCATGAAGAGATGCTGGCAATTCAGACTAACTCAGTGATGTCAGAATTGCCAGACCACAGAGGAGGAAAGCGTTTCGCCTTCGAAGGAGCTAACTACTATGTTAAGTCTTCTGCAGAAATGCGAAGACTGTTCCCTAACGAACAGTTCAAAAACGCTATCACCAACACTTTAGTCATTGCTGAACGTTGTGATGTCAGCATCGCTTACCGTGATGACTTACGTCCACACTTCCCTCTTCCTGATGATGTCGCAGATGAAATGGAATACATCAGACACCTTGCCTACAAAGGGTTCAAAGAGCGTCTGCCTGAAAAGTATGATGACCAGAAATACATTGACCAGCTTGAGCTGGAACTTAACGTCATCATTTCGAAGAACTATGTAAACTACTTCTTAGTTACAGCTGACTTGTGCATCTGGGCACGTAACAATGGTATTTCCGTAGGTTCCGGTCGTGGTTCTGCTGGAGGTTCATTCCTGGCGTTCACTATGTTCATCACTGACGTTGACCCTATCAAACACGGTCTCTTATTCGAACGATTCTTGAACCCAGAACGTGACAGTCCTCCTGACGTTGACCTCGACTTTGACGACCGTTACCGCGACCAGGTGTACCAGTACGCTGTGAACAAATATGGTTACGAGCAGGTTGCTCAGGTTGTCACTTTCGGTGGAATCAAGGGTAAGAACTCTATCAAAGACGAAGCTCGAATTTACGAATTCCCTTACTCCACAAGTAATGAACTTACCAAAGCGTATCCACCAGACATCTTCGGTAAGTCAATGAAGCTGCATGACATCTATGATTCAGGGTCAGAGCGTTACGAAGAGGCCGACAGCTTCCGTAAAAAGGTTCAGGAACTGGGAGCCCAAGGAGTTATCGATTCTGCTTTGAAACTTGAAGGTAGAACCCGTTCCACTGGTGTCCATGCTTGTGCTGTTTTGATTTCAGGTAAACCTCTGACTTTGACTGTGCCGTTGGAAATGCGTCAGAATGACAACACTCTTATTGCTCAGTGGGAGTATCCTTCTTGTGAAGATATTGGTCTTCTTAAGATGGACTTCTTAGGTCTTCGTAACTTAGGTATCGTTGCTGACTGCTTGGCTCTTATCAAGCAACGCCGAGGCATCGATATCGATATGGATGCTTTGAAGAAGAACGACATGGATGACCCTACTACTTTTGCCATGCTGGCTAAAGGCAACACTTTAGGCATCTTCCAGCTTGACGGTGGTCCAATGCGTGACCTGCTGAAACTGATGAAGCCTACAAGTTTCGAAGACATCTCTGCTGTGCTTGCGTTGTACCGTCCAGGGCCTATGGGTGTGAATGCTCACACTGATTATGCTTTGCGTAAAAATGGACTGCAGGATGTTTCTTATATCCATCCAGACTTGACTACTGCTTTGAAGCCTATTTTGGAGGAAACTTACGGGCTTATCGTGTATCAGGAGCAGATTATGAAAATTGCTCAGGTGGTTGCTGGTTATTCTCTTGGTGAAGCTGACCTTCTGCGTCGTGCTATGGGTAAGAAGAAAAAAGCTGAGATGGACTTCCAGTGGACTCGTTTCAATGAAGGAGCCACCGAACGTGGATACAGCAAAGCAGCTATCGAAGAACTTTGGAACACTGTTCTTCCCTTCGCTGACTATGCGTTCAACAAATCTCACAGTGTGGGCTATGGTTACATGTCCTACATCACTGCTTACCTGAAAGCAAACTTCACTCCAGAATACATGGCGGCTCTTCTTACTTCCGTTGCTGATTCAACAGAAAAGACGGCTCTTTATCTGGAGGATGCCAAGAACAACGGTTTGAAGGTATTGCCACCTGACATCAACAACTCACAGCGTGACTACTTCCCCTTGAACGACACTGAAGTTCTTTTCGGGTTGAAAGCCATCAAGGGCATCTCTGATGCTGTTTCTGACTTAATCGTTGAAGAGCGTGAAGTTGCTGGTCCTTTTGCCGACTTCTCAGATGTACTAAACCGTTTGCCTCGAACTATTGTGAACAAACGAGTGTTCGAAGCCTTGGGCTATGGCGGTGGTTTTGACCGTATGGGCTATACCAGAAAATCTGTCATCGATTCACTGGAAAATGTTTTGAAAGAGTACCAAAAAGCAAACCGACTGAAAGCTAAGCAGGAAACAATGGGTGGTTCCTTGTTTGATGGTATGGACTTCGAAGAAGATTTGAAGCCTAAATATGACCTGGTTCCTGCTCCAGAGTTCCCCAACATGGAGAAACTGCAGTTCGAACGTCAAATGTTAGGATTGTACGTTTCAGGTCACCCTCTTGATGGGTTGAATCTTGAATCTATTTCTTCTACCAGAATTGGAGAAATTCTTACAGGTAACGTTCCAGCGGTAGAAGGTTTTGCTCCTCGGGGGAAAGAACCAAACATCACAATTGCTGGTATTGTTCCAAGCTTTGCTGCACGTCAGACTAAAGCTGGCAAAATGTTCGGAGCTGGAACTCTCGAAGACCGAACTGGAGTTATTGAGTTTGTAATGTTCTCGAACACTTTCTTGGAGTTTGGTTCTTTCATGAAAGTTGATGGTTTGTATGCATTGTCTGGTTATCCACAGAAGCGGGGTGAAGGTTTCTCATTCATCGTCAACATGATTCGTCCATTGGAGTTCGCTTCTTCAGGAAATATGCCTGTCCGTGTCAAAGTAACACGAGACCAATGGGATAAAGGTGAAGGGGAACTTCTACTTCGCATGCAAATTCACGAAGGTAAGAATAGTGATGGAACTGATGTAATTGTCAGCATTCGAAATTATGATGGTTCGGTAGAAGAAGAGACGTTGCCTATCAAGGTGAAGCCTTCGACTCTGTTGACTTCTGAGATTAGAGAGCTATTTGGTATGACAGCGATTGGTCGTTGGAGAGCCAGAGCCGGAACACAAAGCAACTAAGTTACAAAGAGGAAGAGCCACCAGGCGTAATACTTGGTGGCTCTTCCTCTTTGTAACGGTAAACCTGGTGTTTACCCTCTCTCTGGTAAAATAGACGAATGTCCATAAACATCAGTCCTGCTTATAAACTTGACAACCATGACTTCTTTGATTTTGTTCAGCGAATGCGGACTGCCTTAGTTCCAGAGCTCAACAAGGTAATCTATGAGGATTATGTCGCTGAGGCACTCAAAAAGTATGACATCAGTGAGAATGTTGTTTTTCGAGATGTTTTGAAACAAGTTATCAAAGATGCTCAGAAGGATAAAGATTCTTTTTTGGTCCGTTACTTCAAATCACAAGTGGTCTTCTTCAGGAACCATGTTCGTGACGAGACGTATGCGATTCTTTACAATATGCCTGTTTCAGTTGTTCATAATTTTGCCAACCTCGAAGGAGTCGTAGAAGACTACTCTTACTGGAATAGTTCTGATTCACAGTTACAAAAAATGAGCCAAGCTGAATGGAAAGATAGAATTACGGCATGGGAAGAAACCCTCGATTTGAGAGAAGCAACAGGACCTCAAGGCGTTTCCGTGCGGTTCTTCAACCAACACTACGCTTCATATTTTGTTACGGTAGAGAAAATAGAGGCAGCTTGGAATGATTTAGTCTTGCCTTCTTTTGACACGCGATTCAATGCGGTGTTATTGGAAAACTACACTCGATCTAACAGACATAAGTTTCCTGAAGCAGAAACTGGAGATATATTCCAAAAGATTATGGAGTATCTGATTGCTGAAGATAAAGCCAGTAGCTTACCTTATGCTGACCTTCTGCCGGCAGAAGCTAAACAGGCTGTTGACGATGCTCACTCTATTATGAAAGAGAAATTTCTTGTAACCATTTAGAGGTACAAACGTCTAGGCTGTTCGCAAAATGTTTATCTTTTTAAAAAATGTTGCGGGATGTGCGTTTTTTACGTTTAACATCCGATAACGACCCCAAGACTAAGACGAAAGCAGGTCTTACAACTAAATAGCACATCAGAAAGTATGAACAAACTCGTTAAAGGGCACTAAACGAAGGGTAACACATGTCTACTGAGAATAAGTTCGCTGACTCAAAAAGCAGCACTTTACCACGGAGAGGTATCTTCACCGCGAAGAACTCAAGCCGTGTACTCGCAGGTCTCACTGCGGCAACACTTGGCGTTTCAGGAACGCTACTAATCGCTTCACCAGCTTTGGCTGACCCAGGATATTCACAAGCTTCAGCACGTTACCTGTCTGGTAACTTGTTAGGCACTTCTCTGGATAACGTCGCTGAGCTGCAAGGAACACAAGCCCGAGCTCTCTTCGGAGATTCGGAAGATACTGTAGAAAGCAACAATCTAAACCTTAGCGTTTTGGATGATGTTGTCACATTGCAGGCACCTAACGGTGTTCAAATCCCATTAGAGTTAGCTGATGCAGGAGTGTTAGGGCAGTACGCTCAAGCATCACCTGAAGGTAACTCACGTGCAATTGTTGGAACTGTGAACAGTGACGGTACAATCGGACTGGCTCCAGATTCAGCTAACCCTCCAGGGCCACTGAGATTAGATTTGACAGATTTAGTCGGTCCAGAATTCACTGACGAATTTGCAGGGCTTACTCTTGAAGTAGGTGCTGGAACAGCTGCTGCTTCTGAAACTGCAGATGGAACTGCAGTTGGTCAGTACCAGCTGGCAGGAGCTAATCTGGTGCTGAACAGCCAAGCCTTAGCGGGTTTGAGCGGCGACCTTTCAGCTGCAACTGGTCCTCTAAACGACCAGGTTGATGCTGCAGTAGGACCAGATGGTTCACTTTTGACAGGTCTGACCGGCTTAGTTGATGACACAGGTCTTGTCACCACCAGTGAAGCATCTTTGGATGTTGACTTGGCTGGAACTGTAGACACAGTATTAGCTGCTAACCAAGTACTCGGTGCTGAAGGTCCTGTTACTATTGACCTTGCTACAGGAAACATTACTGTAGACATTGAAGCATTGTTAGCTGCTAACGGTCAAAGCTTGAACGACCTTCCTGCTAACAGTGAACTGCTTTCCGCTGAAGTTTTGAACCTCATTACTGATGAAGTGGACGAATTAGTTACAGGTCTTGTTGATGAAGTAAACGAAGCAATTGCTGTTGCTCTTGACGCTGCAGTATTGAACGTGAACTTGGTTGTTGCTAACCCTGTCGACGGAGATGCTGACTTGTTGAACGTAAACATCAACGGCACTTTAGCTGACATCGCTTCTGGAACAACAGTAATTGACGTACTTGCGGGTGACGCTGGTTTGGTTGACTTAGCTGTTCAAGCTGCTGTTACTGGTCTTGATGAACTCCAGTTGGATACTACTCCTTTGTTGGCTCCAGTCCGTGCAATTTACCCTGGCTTGAGTGATGTACTCAGCTCAGTTCTTTCTTTGACTGTCAACAACCAAGAAACAGTTGATGGTGTATTCACTGAGACTGCTCTTCGTGTGAACTTGTTAGGTGCTACTGATGTAGCAGGTAATGTTTTGAGCTTGAATGTCGCTCAGGCAAGTGTTGGACCAAATGCGTTAGGTCCAGACCCAGCAAACCCTGACACTGTTGTGACTGGCTTCACTCCTATTGAAGGTCCTGAAGCTGGTGGAACTGAAGTAACCATCACAGGTACTGGTTTTACTGGTGCTACTGATGTTCTGTTCGGTGACACTTCTGCTACTGAAGTAACTGTTGTTTCTGACACTGAAATTCTCGCAGTCGCTCCTGCTGGGACAGGTGTAGTAAACCTTACAGTTACTGGAACCCAGTTCGGTGATGCTGTTTCTGACGGAGTATTCACTTACATTCCTGCTGTTGTTCCAGCTGCAATCTTCGACTTCGAACCTATTGTTGGTCCTGAAGCTGGTGGAACTGAAGTAACCATCACAGGTACAGGCTTCCTCGAAGCTACTGATGTTTTGTTTGGTGACACTTCTGCTACTGAAGTAACTGTTGTTTCTGATACCGAAATCCTTGCAGTTTCTCCTGCCGGCACAGGTGCAGTAAACCTCACCGTTGTAGGAACTGATGACGGAGACGTTGTTTCTGATGATGTATTCACTTACATTGCGGATGACGAAACTGTTGTTGTTGAGTTCTCTCCTGTAAGAGGTCCTGAAGTTGGTGGAACCGAAGTAACAATCATTGGTGGCGGTTTCACTGGTGCTACTGAAGTATTGTTCGGTGATGCTCCAGGCAGCGATTTGACTGTTGTTTCTGACAATGAAATCAGAGTAACTTCACCTGGTGGAACAGGTTCTGTTCCATTGACAGTCGTAGGTACTGTAAACGGTGACGCTGTAGCTGAAGGTAACTTCACTTACCTCCCAGGTCCAACTATTGAATCAGTAACCCCTAACCAGGGTCCTGAAGCTGGTGGGACTGTTGTTACCATCATCGGTACTGGTTTCACTGGTGCTGATGGGGTATCTTTCGGAAGCACTCCTGGAACTAACGTAACTGTTGTTTCTGACACTACAATCACCGCAACAGCTCCTTCTGGTGTAGACACTGTTGACATCACTGTTGTCGGTGCTGATGGCGGAAGCACCACACTTCCTGACAGCTACACTTACGTACCACCTACCACCCCTGGTGATGGAGATGGTGACGGCGGAGTAATCCCTGGTGACGGTGGCACTACCCCTGGTGATGGAGATGGTGACGGCGGAGTTGTTCCAGCTGATGACGGTGGAGTTGTTCCGATTGATAATGGTGGAGCTGTATCAGATGGTAACGGTGGTCTTGTTGTAGACGGTACCACTTACGCTAACTGTGACGCAGCTGCTGCTGCAGGTCAGTTCGACATCAAAACTTCTGACCGTAACCTTGATGGCGACGGTGACGGCATCGGCTGTGAGAATGATGCAACTGCTAACACTCAGCCAGATAACTTGGCTTACACTGGTACAAACGTAGCTGGCTTAGCTGGTATTGCTGTACTTGCTTTGTTGGCTGGTGCTGGTGTATTAGTTGGTCGTCGTAAGTTCATCAGCTAATCATTTGGTGATTTAGTTCACTCTCAATTCGGGAGAGTAACCCTAAGAAATTAGTGGGGTTACTCTCCCGAATTGGTTTAATCTACAGATGTGGAGCAAAGTGGAAGAAAATGGAGTTTTTTTGTTCGAAACCTTACAAAATGGTCTTTTTCCTGGTCTTCACCCGATAGTCATAAAAAGACGAAACAGGCTCTACTCGTCTTTTAAGGAAGGTTAATCAGAAATGTGCCAAATATCTCCTGGCCCTCGTTGCTGGTCAGACTCTAATGCTACTGCACGGAGTCTTACTAAGCGTTTAACGAGAGCGGAGAAAGACTTGGAAGCCAATCGCTCTGCAGCTAAAAATGCTGCAGGTGCACAAGATTTCGCTCGTTTCGCCCGTCTTCGCAAAGCAGAAGAAAAGCTTGTTATTAAAGTAAATGATCTGCGTAGAGAAGTTCGCCATAACCAACGCGATATTGATGGAACCAAGACTGGTCTCCGTAATTTAGATGCAATGATTGCTACTTGCGACAATGCTGACCATGTTAGAGAACTCGAAAACCGTAAAGCTCAGGCTGAAGCTCTCCGCTTCCAGCGAGCTCACGCTTTGGAAACTAAGACTGCTAATCGTCTTCCTGTTTTGAGAATTGCCGCATAACTTTTTGTTTTTCGTCTTTTTGAGACAGCTTTTAGCCGATAGCTACTGCAGAACTTATTAGAAAGTGTGTAGTAATGAGCGGTCGTCGTATTGTTCGCTTCTCTTTAGATTTAGAAGCGGAACAGAGAAACTTTGTGCGTCTCTTCGCATTGAAGAATAGCATCAACGCTTCTGTTGTCATGCGAGCTATGCTCTTTGTGTTGGAAACTGATCCAACTTTTGCTAACCGGATCATTGATCTTATCTTCTCTGTTCCAGAAGAAGAAGTGGAAGCAGAAGAGTTCGAAGAAGCAGCTGAATCAGCTCCTATTGAAGAAGCTCCAGTTGAAACAGTCTCAGTAATGAAACTGACTGATTTGAAACCTGGAGATTATGTATATGACTCCAGCGGAAACCGTGTGATTGTTGAATAAGTAAAGCCCCACTAGAAATAGTGGGGCTTTACTTATATGCCTGTCTGACGCTACATACTCATCATGTGAAGTGCGGGCAGGGTGACAGCTTAGAAGCTCGTTACACAGCCTCCTGTGGCTCATGGAATATGGTTGAACGTTTGCGACCAGTTTTATTTTTCAATTGTTTTTTGATCTATGTTGCCCGATAGCTATCTATGTGGTAATATTAGTCACAACGACGAAAAAGAATGAAGGACAAAATGAGCACTACGGCTCTGAAGACTGACAAGTACGAGTTCACTATGCTGCAGAGCGCACTGGAATCTGGTGTAGCAAACCGAAAAGCAGTTTTCGAACTCTTCAACCGCCGCCTTCCTGCAGGCCGTAACTACGGCGTAGTTGCAGGAACCGCACGAGCAATTGAAGCAATCAATGATTTCAACTTCAGCGAGCAGGACCTCAAGTTCCTGTCAGGTCACCTCAATGAGCAGACCATCGAGTACCTCCGTAACTTCCGATTCACTGGAACTGTCTACGGATACAACGAAGGTGACTTCTTCTTCCCGTACTCCCCTGTACTGACCATCGAAGCAACCTTTGGTGAAGCAGTTCTCTTCGAGACAATTCTTCTTTCCATCATGAACTACGACTGTGCCGTGGCATCTGCTGCTTCGCGTCTTCGCGTGGCAGCCAAGGATATCCCGCTCCAGGAACTCGGCGCCCGCCGCGTCAACGAGGATGCTGCTGTAGCTGCAGCCCGAGCCGCAGTTATTGCTGGCTGGAATGGTACCTCCAACATGCTTGCAGCTGAGCGTTACGGGGTCCCTGTCTTCGGAACCTCAGCTCATGCGTTCACCCTTGCCCACCAGTACGAAAAAGATGCTTTCAAGGCTCAGGTAGCAGCTTTGGGTGTTGACACAACACTTCTGGTTGACACCTATGATATTGAACAGGGTATCCGCAACGCTGTTGAAGTTGCTGGAACTGAACTGGGAGCCATTCGACTTGACTCGGGCGACCCTATGGTTGAAATTCCTGCAGCTCGCATTCTTCTTGATGAGCTGGGTGCAACAAAAACCCGCATCATCTTCTCAGGAGACCTGGACTACGACATCGTAACTGAAATTGCTGATGCAGGACTTCCTGTTGACGGTTTCGGTATTGGTTCGGCTGTTGTTACTGGTGATGGCTTCCCCAACTGCGGATTTGTCTACAAACTGGTTGCAATGGAATACGATGACGGCGAACTGCACCCTGTAGCAAAGAAGGCAACAGGTAAGTCCAGTGTGGGTGGACGTAAGACTGTTTACCGCAACACTGACGACGACTGGAACATCAATGAAGAACACCTCTTCACTCAGGCTCCAGAAGAGCAGGAAATCAGTGGCATGACCGCTGTCCAGGAAGTTTTCATCGCCAACGGGTCAACCATCAAACTCCCCACCATCGAAGAAGCTCGTGACCTGCATGCTAACAACATTCGCATGCTTCCTAAAGGTAAAAACGTGGAAGTGAAAATTCACTAACAAAAAAATGGAAGGTCTCGTATGAATGAGACCTTCCATTTTTTGTTTCTATGATACGATAGTGTAAGTATGAATGACGAAACAGGACTCACCCCAGAAGAACGCAGGACTCTCTTAGAAGCTGCTCAGCGTCGTCGCCGCATGTCTGAAGCAAAGCGAGAAGAGACTAATCAGAAGAAGAACGTATCTCCTCAGGAGTACCTCCAGCGTTTGGCCGCTTCCAACAAAAAAGACTTGAGCGTCCTGGGTGCGTTGAAGACTGAAAAGAACATCAAGAATTCAAAGGACTGGGCTGACCAAGTTGGTGCGACCTTTGCGAAAGCTCATGCTGAAATTCCTCAGGTCCTAGAACGCGTTGAAAGAATGCGTACCAAGCAAGGTCTTCACAAAACCTCTATCCTGTTCCACGGAGACAAATTCGGTAGAGGTAAAACTTGGGCCGCTTATTCTTACCTGAACTCTCTTGTCCAGATGGGTATTGTTTTACCTGGACAGGTTTACTACGGTACAGAATCCTTCACTTTGTCACCTATTGCTAACTCAGGATTCGAACGTCGCTTAGAGATGCCTACTTTGACCCGGGCAAGCAACAAAGTCTTCTTTATTGACGATGTAGGACAAGCTTACTTCTTCAAGAAAGAACACCGCGAGGAAGTTTGGTATGCCCTGGTTGACCACGTGTACACTCGTCGTTTGACATTGGTCCTCACAACCAACCTGCGGTTCGCTGAGACAGGAAAAGACAGCTTGGGTGAATGGATGGGTGGTCGAGCCTTTGACCGTTTACGTACCCTGGTAGGAGATGATGGGGCTATCTTGTTGACCGGTGTTAACCGAAGAGATGCTATCTACCAAGAGAATGAACAGAAATACCGCACCCAAGGTAACAGCTAAAGTCAAGGAACTTGCTGGTTCTGAATGATGGTTACAGTATCGAATACTTCACTAATCATCATTACGCCATAGCATACGGTGACGAATGTAGCCACAATTACTAATACGCCAATGATGGACAGTACAGAATTGAGGATGCTCAAAGTGCGATACAATGCATCATTTCTTTTGATGACGATGTTGTACTGTGTTGGACGTTGGCTCGCTAGATCAGGTTGCGGAGCGTGGACATAGGTAGGGTGGAATTCGCCCATTGGAGGGAATTCATTCTGCCCGTAGGGTGGGAATGGTTCGTTCATAGTCTGATATACCTATCAGGTTTACGAACTGATTGAACCATCCCCAAACAAAAAGCCTACTTCGCTCTGCATTTTCTCACTCTTAGCAGCAGACTTTGCGACTCTGCGAGCAATTTCTAATGTTTTTCTATGCTCACGAAGATTAGCTACAATCATGTCATTCTGACCATGCTGTGTATCTTTCATGAGAGAACCCTCACCTCTAATTTCAAGGTCTTTCTCAGCCAACCAGAAACCATCGTTGGAGGCGACCATAGCGTTCAGTCGTTCTTCAGCATCAGGGTTAGTGGCATCACCAATTAGGAAGCAGTAAGCCTGAGCTCCACCACGTCCAACCCGACCTCGAATCTGGTGCAGAGAAGCAATACCAAATCGGTTAGCATTCAAAATAGTCATCACAGTCGCATTTGGAACGTTCACTCCAACTTCAATAACGCTGGTTGAAACAAGAATTTGAGTTTCGTTGGCGTAGAATCCTTCTAACACTTCATTCTTTTCATTCTGCTTCATCTTTCCATGAACCAGACCTACCTGATATTCAGGGAAAATAGAAGTTTGCAAGAAAGCATGTGTTTGAGTTGCGTTTTCAACGTTTTCCATTTTTTCAGATTCAGATTCATCAACCAAAGAAGCAATGACGTAAGCTTGATGGCCAGCAGCCACCTGCTCACGGATTGATTCCCAAGCATTAGAGTCATCTTCATCCCAGTAGGTAACTACAGGTTTACGGGCAGCTGGAAGCTCATCAATGACACTCAAGTCCATATCACCATAAATAGTCTGAGACATGGTTCGAGGAATGGGTGTTGCACTCATCATCAGTAAATCAGGAACAACTTCTGATTTGAGAATGAAGTTATCCTGTAGAGCTTGACGATGCTTCGTCCCAAACTTATGTTGCTCGTCAATGACAATCAACCCTAAGTCTTTGAACACTACATCTTTACTCAGGATAGAATGAGTACCTATGAGGATGTCCACATCTCCTGATTCAGTGTCAGCTAAAGTCGTTCTACGTTGACCGACTTTCAAGCCGGTATGAAGTAATCCTACTTTCACAGACTCTTCAAGCTTAGCTCGGGTAAGGTCGTTGATAAAACGTTCTTGTAGCTGAGCTGCTAAAATACCAGTGGGAGCAAGAAGGGCGACCTGTTTGCCGCTTTTCACAGCTGCCAAAGCCGCAGCTAGAGACACCTCCGATTTACCTGAACCTACTTCTCCGTGGAGTAATCGTCGCATTGGCTTATTGGAAGACATGTCGGCTGTAATTTCACCGATCACGCGGTCCTGAGCTCCTGTCAATGTGAATGGGAGAGAACTGATGAATTGTTCAGTCCATTCGGTATCAGTCATCTCGTTTCCTTTACGGAGTTCTTGCTGGCTTTCTTTCTTAGCAGCTAAAAACACCTGCAAACGAACAAAGTCGTCAAAAGCAATTCGGCGTCGAGCATCGATGGCTTCCTGTAATGAATCAGGGAAATGAATCTTACGATAAGCTTCGTTACGAGTCATCAAATCGTATTTATTCAAAATGACATCAGGTACTGGGTCTTCAATCCATCCAACACTGTCAAGCATTTTTTCAACAGCTTTTGAAATCGCACCTTTCTTCTTACCCACTTTTTCGGAGTAAATAGGTACTACTTTGTGAGAACTCTCGTAATCACCAACAGCGTCGATGGTTGCATTGGTAATAAGCTCTTCCATCTTGTTATGGTAGGTGTTGAATTTCTGCACATAAGTCCCTGAAAGGACTACTGTGTCATTTTCGTGGAATTTACTCACTAACCATCTTTGACGGAAGAACCACGAGGTAAGAGTAGCTCCTGTGATGTCTTTGATTTCCACAATAGTAGCGTCAGCTCTGGCTACATAGCGAATGCTTTTGATTTCACCAATCACTACACACCATGTATCAAGCTCAAGGTCTGTAATGTTTTGTGGGTTGGATTTATCTACATAGCGTAAAGGCATGTAATGAATTAAGTTCCAGTGGGTCCGCAAAGTTTTAGAGCGGCTATCGTAATCTGTTTCTCGAAGTTCAGGTAAGTCCAAAGTCCAACGCCAGTTAGCATGCTGTTTGAAAGATTCATCCTTCAGAAGACGGAGCATAGTTTTAGTCTTCAATGACATTTCAAACTGCTCACCACGAAGGAACTTGTACAACAAATCAGCAGTGTCTTTGGTGAACGGAAGAATAGCAGTGTCATCAGTGAGGACACTGCCAGGCACCTCGCTAAAAGCGTTCAGAGGGCTACCAGAGACTGTGATATTGTGCTGGTCAGGGTTAGCTTGGATAGCGTATTTCATCGTTATTCAAGTATAACGGGTTTTTAGTATTTGCTTCCTTTTCGCTGGTGGAACCTATTTGCCGATAGTCTACCTATCAACCGTTACTTGAGAAGAATTGTATGGCTAAGCAGAAAAAAGAAGCAGAACCAATTCCGTTTGATGAATTGTTTGTCAACTACCGAAGTAGGGTGGATGGCTTTACGTCATCAAAAGCGAAGAACCTGACCATTCTGGGTATCATCGTCGCTGGTGTACTCATCGCTGCCTCTTCTATTCTTTATTCATTGGCAATTCTCAACAGCTGGGTTCCAGCTTTGATCGGAGCGCCTGCTGGAATTATTCTTTTCCTCATTGGTTTGGGTGTCATTTACCGAACCAAAGTAGGCGAATGGAATATTTTCAGTATGAGAGAAAGGCTATCCTTCCGTCAAAGAATCCGTAGAATTCTTATCTGGTTGGGTATCTATGCTGTCGTTTTCATTCCTTTAGGAAGTTACATCCCTTATGGTGTGGGTGGTGCAATTCTTATCAGTTTAGCTTTGACATGTTTAGCTGTAGCACGTCGTTCTCCTCAAGAAATTGAATGGGCTAAAAACGGCTTCCCTGACCCCAGGGACATTGCTGAAGCCGAAGAAAAAGATGAATACGCTCAATCCACTGAGGGTACTTTGGAAGACACAACTGAGCCAGAAGCCGATACTGTTTATTATGATGAGCAACGCGGTGGCATCGGAGGGAAGCTAAACTAATATGATTACCATAGGTCCATACATTTTATACGGCATTATTGCTATCTTCGGAATCGGAAGCCTAGCTCTTGCTGCATTACTGCTACTGAATTCAAGGCGGACAAAACAAGATGCCACTGATGCGGCTGAACTGCCCCGAGAAGCTTCTCTTGCTGAGCAGATTCAGAAACAGTTCCGAGCTGACGACGAACGCAAAGAACGTATCATTTACAACAAATCTGGTATCACTAAAGCTACGATGAAAGAAACCCGTTCAGCTTTCAGTTTCGAAAACCAGGATACTGACAATGAGTTGACACTGGAATCTCAGTTCGCTGATGATGATGTAAAAGAACCATTCATTGAGAAAAATTCTGAAGACCGTATCTAAACTCCGTTCGGTCTGACGCAATTTCAAACTATGTTATACTTGAGAAGTTGCACTTAAAGAAAGAATGGTGACCACCGTGACAGAACCTGTGAACTTAGAAATCGTTGGGGCTCACTTAGCTTCAGTGCTACTACCCACAGGAGTTACTCTTCCTTGTCCGCTTCTGATTCTGCCTGACAACACTCCCCTCTATGAAGAAGATGCTGTGTTGCTTGAATTCGAAGCAAGCGAAGCAGAAGAACGACCAGCTAAACTTGACTTAGAGATTTTTTCTTTGGAAACTTTCAATTCTACTCTGGTCACAGTAACATTTGGTTCTGATTTGTTAGACGAAGTTTACCGAATCAACGTACCTCGTCAGTACCTTCAAGTTGGTCGGATGTATAACTCTGTACTGAAAGCACCAGCTGTTTCTATCCTCACTGAGTCTGAAATGGAAGGATACGAAGCACAAAACTCACTTGAACAAATTTCGGCTTTGTTCTCCGAAGATGTTACTTTGCGACTGTTCTTCCCTGAAGACCAGGACCCTGAACAAAGTACTGAGTTCAATCAAGTTTTGAACCATTCCCACATTGATTTTTTCCAGGATGTTGATTCTGACCAACTCACAAGCCTTGCTTCGAAAGTGTCAATTTCAGTTCACAAAGAAGAGCTTTCTGAAATCCGAGCAGAGTTAATCGACATTATCATCTCTCTTATCAATGGGGATGAAGATGCTCTTATCAGTCTTTACGAACATGCTGAAGAGTTAGATGCCGCTACGAAGACCATTGCGGAAAACACTCCTTTGAATACAGACGAAAGAAACGCTCTCCTTATTTTTGAGTACTTGCTTACTCTTTACAGGGAAACATCACCTAATTCTTTAGTCACTCAAATTGTTGACGAAAACGAAGTGGATGACATCAACAGTTTCCAGCATTTGATTGCAGAAGCAGGAATGGATTTGCATGTCCTCTTCAAAGGCGTGCTGGACAAATACTATGAAGAGAATCCTCAGGCTTTGGCTATTACAGAGGAGTCAAGCCATCAAGAGCGTGTTGATTACTTGACAAGAGATTCCAATACCATTCCCCTCCTGGGAGGTCTTTTCAAGCTTAGCAACATCATCAACGTCGACTTACTGTATAGCCGTAACTGGAATGACTCTAACGTCACTGAAGAAGACTATGTGAGCAAAGGAGAATATGCAATTATTCTGGCCCTGCTCATCGCTCAAAGAATTCAGATGTTTGCTAAAGTCCTGGGTGATGACGCCCCAGGAGAGGTCAACATGTTAGCCATGGCCATGATGGTTCATGACCTGTCTGATGAGGATGAACCTGACATGTGGATTTTGGCAGAAGGTCTCAAAAGAATCACTTTGACCCAACCTCTTGTTTTCAACGAGTTCTTGAACTTATCAGCTGAAGGTGAAGATACTGAAGGCAAAGTTTACAGCCCATTTGGTGCTTTGATGCATCGATTTGGTCACACCATCATTGAAGAAAAATGGGGTTACGAGTCGATGATGATTGCATTCGAGAAGCAGCCTCTTATCCGAAACTTTGTAGATTCACTGTTCACCGCTTACAAAGAAGAAGTGGCAGAAGAGGAAGATATGGGTGAAGAATCCGAAACTTGTTACTCTGTGAACGCTACTACTGATTTAGTAGAGAACAACGATAACATCAGCGAAGTTATCAAACAGCTTGGAGAAGCCTTGAACATCCTCGCTGAACTAAATGTGATGAGGTCAGAAGACTTCAAGAAAGACTCTGATGAATGGAAAGAGTACATTCTCCAGTATCTTTCTGAGCTGGCCGATTCTATTTAGTTGAAATCTTCATCAGTCAGATTGTGAGCCAGCTTCTCGTAAGCTTTCTTCTCAATCTGATTGAGCTGATGCTGGGTGAGGTTCATTTTCTTCAGAATTTCGTAATCTTTGTAACCACCAAAGAACTTGAGTTCAATAACAGTGCGTTCTTTGTAGTCAAGAACCATGTTCATCACTGTGCGGAGACGCTGGTTATTGTCGCGGGTAGCTTGTTCTGGGTTGTTGAACTCCAACGCACTCATGACATCTTTATCGATATGAGTAATATAAGTCTTCTTCAACTGAAGAAGTACTTTTTCTACTTCTTCTAAAGTCATATCTTCAATATGCTCAGCAATGAGCTTGGCATCATTTGATGAATCGTCATTAGCCTGACCATTAAGCATCTCGATAACACGAATCACTTTTTTGATTCGTTCTCTTACTGGTCGAGGAGTCCAGTCAACTTTGTTGATCTGGTCAAGAATGGCACCACGAACACGAAAAGTAGCAAAAGTGTTGAACTTTGCTTTCTGGGTTGGGTCGTACCTGGAAATTGCTTGCACCAGACCCATCATGCCGGCTTGGACCAAATCTTCTACATCAAGAAGGTGTGGTTTTTTACGTGCGAATTGGTACGCAATAGTACGGGGAATGTAGCTATATGTTTCGACTACTTTCGCTTCAAACGCCTTAGTCGGGTTTTGGAGATAGCTTTCCCAGTTTTCACGGGTTATCTCTTCACGTTCAGAGCTTTCACTCATATATCTTTCCAGACTTTCTCTTCCAGGCAGCTGACTACAGCTAACTATCGGCGGGCTCTGCTAAATCAGGCAAACAAGCCTCATAAACCAGGGAACATCGGCAGTTATTGATACAATAGAAACAATATGACATACAACATCGCTTTCTTTGCAGACTCACATTTAGGGTACAGGGCCCATTCTAAGACCAACACTCGCGGTGTAAACATTCGAGTACAAGACGGTTACAATGCTCTGCGAGATATCACTAAAGGTATTCTTGAGTCAGACGTGCCTATCGATGCAGTTGTTCACGGCGGTGACCTTTCGCACTCTTCTCAGCCTTCAGTAAGAGATGTGGCCGTAGGGAACTTCTACTTACGTAAATTCGCAGAGGCAGGAATTCCTGTTCATGCGGTAGGAGGAAATCACGACTCTTCTGACCGCATCGAAGATTTGTCTGCTGTTGCCGCTTTTCATGACCCTGAACGCAACATTAATATGATTTATGAGCCATACAAAGTTATCGAACTTACTGATGGTATCTTGCTACATGCAATGTCTCACCACGGGCTACATGAAGAAGACGCTCCAGAGTTGAAAGTTTCCTCTGATGTGTTGAATGTTTTCACTACCCATGGTGCTGCGTTGGACCCAAAGAATCAGACGCTTCTCAAATGTATTGACTCCCCTCGTGAGCAAATTATTCCAGTTGAATTGATTACAGAAGACATGTTTGTCGCAAACCTTCTGGGACACTACCATTCACGTTATGCAGTTGGAGCAGAGTCCCTAAACACTTGGTATGCAGGTTCAGCAGTCCGTCGTGGCTTCACTGACGACCCAGGACCACGTGGATGGCTCCTGGTACAGATTGAACCAAACGGTGCCGTTACAGTAACTCCTAAGGACATTACACAACGTCCTCAGTTTGATTTACCTACCATTGATGCTGAAGGTAAGAATCCCTCAGAAGTGATGGATTTACTTGAGATGAACTTGGAACGTACTGTTGGTCTTGATATGGAGCCTATCGTACGTCAGCGAATCATGAATACCAGTCGTGTGATGCGTGAAGGTTTAGATTACAACCGCATCAAAACACTCCGTCAGCATACTTTATCTTGGCAGCTTGAACTCATGAAGCCTACTGCTGAAAAGCGTGACACCAAGGTAGCGGCAAGCCTGACAAACCGCAGAACTGTTAACCTCATTGATAACTACAAGCTATTCACTGAACATGCTGCAAAAAGCGTTCCAGAGGAATACCGTGAAATTGTTATCAAATCCGCAGAAGACTACTTAGCACAAGCTCGTGATTTGTCCGAGCTGGAAGGGCATGGCCACTAAATGTTGACCTTGAAATCAATTCGTATCCGTAATTTCCGAGCAATCAAAGAACTAACATTCCAGCCTAAAGAAGAAGGCATCACTGGTATCTTCGGTGCTAATGGTGCAGGTAAGACTTCTGTTCTAACTGCAGTAATGTTTGCTTTATATGGCGTTCGTCCCAAAGACATTACCGTTGCTGGTCTGCGTCGTATTGGCTCAGGTGAAGAAGAATGTTCTGTTAGTGTTGTTTTCTCACATGCTGGACAAATTGTTGAAGTAATTCGTGAGCTTAAAGGTGCTAAAAACCGACCTGTCGTAAACATCTATGTTGACGGACAAACAGAGTCTATGACATCCTCAGGAGCCGCAGACGGCTGGATGAGACGACGATTGGGTGTAACCGCAGAAGGATTCCTTACCGCTTTCGTAGTCCGTCAGAAAGAGCTTGACGCTTTCGTTAGAGCTTTGCCTTCAGAGCGTAAAGCTATTATCGAGAAGCTTGCTGGTGTCGACACCATCAATGATGCCCTAAAGAAAGCTCGTGAAGATGAAAAAGACTCTAAGAAGACTTTAGATGCTTTACCTGGTTCACAAGACCAGGTAGATAACGCTGGAGCTGATGTTGATTTCTTCAATAATGCCACAGGTGAAGCCCAAGAGTCTTTGGAAAGGGTTCAGCTGACTCTTGACGCTCTGAGGGATGAGCGAACTGCTCTGATGACTAAACTCAATGCGTCACGGGAGAACCAGACAGCTTTGACTCGGGTGCAGAACAAAGTGAACAATTTGACTGCAGAAATTCCTAACTTAGAGCAGCAGCTACAAAGAGTTAGCTATGTCAAAGATTTAGATGAGGGTGAAGATGTTGACACCCTTCGTCAAAAATACCAAACAGTCAATGCCTTGCTAAGCGAAACTCGCACAAAGGAATCAAACCTTCGTGCTGCTGTGAATAATTTGCAGACAAGTAAATCGCAGTTGACTTCATCTTTGGAAAACAAAAAACAACGGCTTGTTTCTCTTGAGGAGTCTATTACTTCAGACAAAGTATCAGTGGATGCAGAAACTGAAACTGCTGTTACTCGTCTGAATGAAATCAGCCGTAGAACTGTGCAGCTGGGAGGTCAGAACTCAGACCTGAATGAATCCTTACAGGCTTTACATGACAATGACGATTGCCCTACCTGCAAAACTCACTTAGCTAATCCTGAAGCTTTACGTAATCAGTTCAAAGACATCATCAAGACTAACCAGGAAACCATTGATGATTTGCTTGTTGAGCAAGAAAAACTGTTTGAGTCTACTCGGGTGCTTGAACTGCAGAAAAGGCAGTTAGTTGAACTGGATGAACTGCGTGATTCTGTAAAGAACATTGAAACTCAGCTGGCTGAATTGGTAGAGCAGATTAATGTTCAGACTCCGTTAGTCGCAGAACTTACAAAGCAGGTAACTTCAGTCGAGGCTGAACAGCAGAGGGTAGTTGACTTGGGAAGCAAAGCTCGTTCCTTGAAAGAAGACCGAGACCTTTATGCTTCATTGTTGGAGCGTAAAGATGTCGCGGCTCTTGATTTGGAAACTGCTCGCAGGGAAGAGAAGGAATTGTCTGAGGCTTTCTCTGTACGAGACTTCCATGACATTGAATCCAAGTTGGAGAAGACCAGAGTGGACTTCGAGAATGCATCCAATGCCAACACAGAACTTACTTCAAAGCTAACTGAGTCTAAAATTCGTTTTGAAACTGCGCGTAGTAACTACACTCGCTCTTATGAGCAGTGGAACAAGAAAAAAGCTCTTGCCACCGCTCATGCTGCTAAGAGCTTGACTACAGATGTTCTGGAACAGTTCAGACAAGAAGTTGTGGCGTCTATTGCCCCTGAAGTCTCTGACTATGCGACATCTTTGATTTCCGATATGACAAACGGTGACTTTACTGAAGTCAAATTGGACACTGAGTTCAAAGCGTCGTTGGTTGATGCCGAGGGAGTGGAAAGGCCTGTTTCTTGGCTTTCCGGTGGAGAGGAATCAGCTGTTGCTCTTGCCCTACGTTTAGCTGTGGCTTTCCTTATCACAGGAGGTAATCCTGAACTGCTTTGGCTTGATGAACCTTTGACTGCTCAGGATAAAGACCGTCGTTCTGCAATTCTTAGTATGATTCGTAAACTACCTATCAATCAGATTTTGATGATTAATCATGCCCAAGAAGCCCAAGATATTGTAGACTATGAAATAACACTTAAGAAAGGTGACTAACCGTTGGTTGACAAGTACGGCCCGGATGCAGTGTCAAAACCGCAGCCAAAGCACAAAATGCATGTTTTGCGTTTCCACATTAATGTAGGCGATGCAGACAAAGCACGCCAGGTTGAAAAAGCCAAAGAGTTTCTTGCTAAGAAAAATCAGGTAAAACTATTTCTTCAGCTCAGAGGTCGTGAGAAGTCTCGTCCTCAAGTGGGTGTTGATTTCTTGAACGAAATTTTAGAAGAACTTGGCACTCACGGTACTGTGGTGAATCCTCCACGGCCAGATAACCTGGCAGTAATTTTGAATCCGAAAAAACAAATTTAGACAAAAGAAGTGCGTACTTTGTCCGATAGGGCTAGTAGGAAAATCTCTTTAAGGACTTACTATGACAGACAGCATCATTGACTGGGACAAAGACCCAGCAGATAACGAGGGCGGGGAAATCGTTGTTTCTTCAGCTCATCACAACCCTGATGATGAAATTGCGACTCTTATCCAGCATGATGTTGAAGGCAATGAAGTCGTATCTCAAATCAATTTCTCTTCCCCAGAGTTAGATGAAAACTCTGCCCGAGAGATTACTGAGCGCATCAGAACAACTTCTAACGTACTTTACCTCCTGGTAAAGCGAGCTCATGCTGGTAAAGCATACAGAGCATTAGGATACAACTCTTTCGAAGCCTATGTGAAAGAAGAGTTCAGCTTCTCTAAGGTCTATGCTTACAGACTTCTAAACCAGGCTAACTTCATTGAAGCTATTGAAGCAAAAGTTCCAGAAGGAACCGAAATTCGGATCACCGAACCAGTATCCAGCAAGCTAAAGCATGTTCTCCCAGAACTTTTGGAAGAAATTGAACAGCGTGTCGAGACTCTGGATGAAGAAGATGACGCTGGAGCTATCATCGAAGATATCATCCGTGAACGTCGTGAACAGCAAGAAGCTAATAACTTCTTGAATGACGAAGACGAAGAAGAACTTGCCGAACCGCCTCATGCAGGCACTGGTACTGGTGGACAGTGGCAGGGTGACGAAGAAGAAGATGACATCGAATTTGACGAAGCAGATGACTTCGAAGATGATGATGCCATGGAAAATTCTAATGATGTCCGTCGTAAATTCGATAAAATCTACAACCTGTACTCTGGGTTGAAGAACATCAATGCTGTAGGGGATGGTGAAGAACTGGTGCCATTCCTCCCTCGTGAACGTTGGGGAGAGTTCGGTGATTTACTGGATACCGTTCTTCCATGGTTGAACGACTTCAAAGACAAGTTTGAAACTTTCTTGTCCGAGCAGAACGCTGAAGGCGAAGAAGCTCCTGAGGTTGAAGATGACTTAGACGACCTCGATGAAGAATAAGCTTTAACCAGGAAAGCCCCACTATTTCTAGTGGGGCTTTCCTGGTTAAAAAGCAAAATAAAAACATGATATCACAAAACAGGGGATTTTTTACATAAATCCGCTCAAATTCTTCCCTTCTTCCGATAAGTATATCAGCAAGTGTTCTTGACTATCAAAAGGAAAAGTGAAATGAAAGACTTAATGTTAAACGCCTCTGTGAAGACACAGATGTTTGCAGCTGATTCAATGCGTCGTGCACGTGCAGTTGCAAAGGGCGAAAGCTCAGAGCGTGCTGACGTTGTTCAGACCGTTATCATCATCGGTATCTTCGTAATCATCTGTGTTGTTGTAGGTACAATGATTACAAACGCCATGAAAACTCAGGGTACCAAACTCAGTACCTGTATTTCTGGTGTAAACACCTCTACAGGTTGCTCACAGTACAGTAAGTAACCTTACCCCAACAGTAAAATACTACCAAGTATGACTGCTGCGGAAAAAGCAGGGAGAACAGGAATGTTCTCCCTGCTTTTGTTTAACCTCAAATAGATGAGATGAACAAATAAGAGAATGTTAACTAACATGAACAAAGCAATCATGTTGATATAGCCGGCGTACCAGCTAACAAAGAAACCTGTAGCCCAAAACATTTTGATATCAGCAAAGCCGACGCCCTTAGCTCCAAACATCAAAGCAATGAAGATCAAGCAGATGACTGCAGTATAAAGCCCTAAACTGGTCAACGCTATTTCCAAAGGAGACTGAAAGAGCGAAAACATGATCGTTTTAGTCTCAGAGAAAATTAAACCAACCCCACCGAATAAAGCCCCAACAATGATAGCTAAGGAACTGAACTCTTTTGGCACAAGGTGTAAGTTGATATCTGTTTGGGCAGCGAAAGACACAAAGTAAGTAAGAGTTCCGATCAACAAAGCGATAAAGCTATCTTGCGTGCCATGATAAACTGACAAGCTCACTCCAACACTTACTACCGAAGACCAGATAAGCATTTTGTTCCATGAGCCTTGTAAAACACCGAACTCTCGTGTGTTCCATGAAGAAACAAGGTCCTTCACAGTGTACAACGAGAGTCCGATGGTAGTAACAAGGATCGCTAACAGAACGTTAACGTATCCTAACATCAGCTGATGTGCTCTTCTCTTCTTGTATCTACGATGATCTGCTCAGCTCGGCTGGTAATGTCATCTAAAGCTTGCACAGTGCTTTTGCTACGCATCCAGGATCGGATACGCTTGTTCTCAACATCCACACCCCATGTTTTGTAGTAAATAGCTACCAGACCAGCAATGTTACGTTTACCATTAGGCAGTTTAGATGCTGTCGTGATGGAAGCCGACAGGATAGTCGATTCAATCAAATTGTCAAGATGTGCATCTGTCTGGTCTTCAGCAGGAAGAGGTAACTCAAAGTCATCGTATTCGATGGCTTTTTGGTTTCGTAGATTTACAACAGTGTTGATATCTTCTTTTTCTCTGTTTACCTCATCAACTGGAATGTTAAGAATTCGAGCAAGTTCTTCAGCAGTAGGGTTACGCTCTTCAGCTGCACGGAATTCATTGATAGCTCGGGAGTGCTTCAATTCTTTGTCTGCGATGGAACGGCCATAGGATTTGCGATTCAGGTCGTAAACCCATTTTTTGATACTGGTTCCCAGGTAAGCAGCAAAAGGAATAGAGGTGGAATCATCATAACGTTTGACCGCTTCTATTACCCAGAGATAAATCTGCTGTTGAGCGTCGTCATCTTCAGGAAGATGCTTTTTGATTGAAGACATCTGTCCGCGAAGGAGAACTTTAGCAAACTGACCATAATGCCTGCATAACTCTGACAGGTAACGCTGGTGGAGCTCGTCTAAACTGCGTCGACGCAAGTTGGCTTCTAATCTAATGCCACTAATTTCATATTCGGGGAACTCGACTTTCAGTTCCTTGACACGATTGTATGTGGTTTCTTTGTCACGAGAATAGATTTTATACAACCCATCCTCGTTCAAGTTAATCATATTCATTGGCTCTGATACCAGTTTAGATAACTCTGCTTTTGAAAGCTTACGAGAAGCTTTGAAATGAACCAGATGGCATTCTCTCAGAGGAGCGCGTTGCCATCCATCGTCTTCTAAGATTCCTCCGAAGTAGCGAGGAGTGTCTTTCAAGCTGGTCAAATCAAGAGTTGGGGAAAGAAGTCTCCACAACTCAAGTTCACGAGTAACAAAGCGGTAAGACTGGTTAGCTCCGCTAAGAAGAACTTCTTTCTCCACCAATTCATCTAACATTGTTAGCATTTGTTTTTTGGAGACTTTAGGATCAATAAGTTTAGCTTCGTCACCGAAACGACTCCAAATTTTTGTACTTGGATGCCACTGCCCATCAGCAAGTTTATCTAACAGGAGCGTATCAAGCTCAGTGTATTGTGCAACGTTCATTTCACGCTTTCAAGGTCAGGGTTCAAGGGTTCGGCAAAAGCAGGATGTTTGTCAGCAAGCTGGCTAAACACCTTATCTAAGAAAACACCAACAGAGTTAGAGTGTCGCTGTCGTGCCGGTTTTGTGTTCACACAAAATACCGCCATGTACATGGACGAGTTCTTCTCGCTGCGAGAGATTTGGGACAGTTCAACGTCACTCTCTAAAGAGCACTCTTTTGAGAGTGACTCAACATCACGGAGAAGTTGCTCTAACGACTTGCTGCTGCGTTCGAAGAGCTTAATATAAATAGGAATAAAGCTGTTATCGTTGTTCATAGGTGTGTCTATGTTAACTCAATCCTTGCGTTTAGTTCATTTTTAGGGGTATGTACCGCAAAAACGGTATTTTGCAGTCATCTAATTCAACAAAGAATCGACAATGCTTATTCCTTCGTTCTGAGACGATAGAGAATCATAGAGTTTATTAGCCAAGAAAGACAGGATATGAGCAATTACGAGCAGCAGCAAGGGGCTTTAGAGCGTCTTGGTATCCCAGTGCAGACTACGCCCCCTGAAGAGATAATGACTTCCGGGCAAGCCCGAAGTGTTCGTTTCCGCGTTTCTCGACCACAGGGTTACGCATTTGGAGATATTGAATCATTCATCTTTGAACGAGTACAGCCAACCTTAGATTATTACGCAGATGTTCTCCACCAGAGAGACTTAGCTGTACACAAGTTGGGTGAGGTCATTGATACACTCGAAGTCAATGTACTAAACCTTCAAGCTCAGCTTGATAATAAGCAGTACAACGAAGCTATTGGTCTTGCCGTAGATGAAGTTGAAAAAGATGATGAAACTGACGTACTCATCGGTCGCATTCATCAGCTCGAAGGAGAGCTCAAAGCTGCCCAGAGAAATCAAGATGTTGTTGCTTCAGCCCCTGTACAGTCACCTGAAGGAGAATACTATTCTCGTGAAGAAGTTGAAGGTTTCATTGCAACTGCTGTAGCGGAAGCTGAAGCAGCTAAAGAAGCAGAAATTGCAAGCCGAGGTTACTACACTTCCGAAGAAGTAGAAAAGATTTTAGCTGACGCGTCTCAGAACGCAGGTGTCTACACGCAAGAACAGGCTGACGCTCTCATCGCTGAAGCAGTCTCAAATATCCCAGCAGCTCCAGCTGTCTCTGATGACACTTACACTCACGAAGAAGTCGAAGAATTTATTGCAACTGCTGTAGCAGAAGCTGAAGCAGCTAAAGAAGCAGAAAAAGCAGCCGCAATTGCAGCAGTAGAAGCTGCTAAGACAGCTGAGAAAGATAAAGCAGTTGCTGCGGTTGAAGCATCCACCGCAGCCGCAGTCGCAACAGCTGAACAAAAAGCTCGCACAGAGGCAGAGGCAGCTCATACTGGTTACACTGAGGAAGAACTGACAGCTGCTGTCGCAGAAGCTGTTCAGGAAGCCGAACAGCGTATTCTTAATTCATTGCCAGAGGACTCCAAACCTCTTGATGAAATTGATGAACTCACTAACGAAGGCGACTTGAAACTCAGAGCAGAAGTGAAAACACTTAGCTCAGCAGTAGCCCAGCAAGATGCTTACATCAAAGACCTCGAAAACTATGTAGCCCAGATTGAAGGCCGTCCACAAGCTGAACCTGTTCCAGAGTCAGCAACAGGTCGTCCATTGCCTCAGATTCGCCCAGAGGACCTGTAAGCCATGGTTCATCGTATACAAGACTACAAACCCAGTCTGAGGCAACATGGTTTAGCTGTTGACACCTCAGATGCCAAACCAGCTTTGGCTTACGATTCTAATTCAGATATCGTAATGTTCTCTGAAGAGTCATGGTTCAAGATTTTTGCAGGGTGGCTCAAAAGCGGTGCGTTATTCTTAGTGTCTGCTGTTCTTATCTTTGCTGTGCTTTACACTACCTTAGCTGTGTCTCTGTTCTTTACCACTTTCGTAGAAGGCAAACCTGTCTTCGTCGCACGTGGAACGTTCTTAGGTGGAGAACCAGCTCTAACTGATAAAATTTTAGGTTCACGAACTGAGGCATCTGAAGATGATCCTCTAAACAGGTTGCAGTATGCTTTCATGGGTGTTCCTAATTCTGTCGTAGGCGAAATCAGTAGCGGACCTGTTGATACTATTTCTGCAGCTAATGGTCAGATTTCAATCTCTGGTTCAAGTTCACAATCCTATGAAGGTGTGCTGGTTGACGAGTCTGGACAGCCCCAGGACGTTTCCTCGCGTAAGCTTCAAGACGAGTACTTGGTCAAATGCATGAGCGGGGAATGCCAACCTGGTAGTTATTTCCTTATCAAAGGTGAGAGTATCTTCGGAGAAGTCCAGAATGTGAAAGCTGGTAACTGATAATGGATTTGAAAACATTATGGGTATCTGAACAAGAACTCAAAGGCATCTGGGAGGCTCTCCATGAGTTTCGTTTCAATCTGGCTGAGGTCAATCCTCACATTGAGAACATTCTTATCGAATGTGGAGTAGCAGAAAGCCGGGCCGAAGTTCTGTACCCAGCGTATGAAAGAATTGCAGTAAGTTTAGGGAAAGCTGACGGAGCCATCCCATTGAAACTCTCTACTGGTGAGTATGAGTTTCTTAGCAAAATACCTTTGAATCAAGAATTGAAAGAGATACTCTATTGACTTCCAAATTTCCTGTCGTTTCGGTGAATGTCATGAGGCAGATGTTTCCCCATCATCATGCTGAGGCTGAAGAAATTGCCACTAACGGTATGTGGTTTTACTCAGTTCAGGATGAGCAGTTCTTATCATATGTACCTAATGTGAATTTATGTATTAACGATGTAGCTCCACCTATGTATGCAGTAGAAAAGGATCAAGTCAATTTCACTCTTCGCAAATACGGTTCTGTATATGAGGTGAGCTTGAACAATGCTTTCCCTTCGAGTTTTTTACTGTCTTCTAACCTTCAAGAAACTATCGAAGAATATCTTGATGTAGATGAAGACTTACATGTAGCGATACTAAACAGTTTGACTACTCCGATAATGTTAGGTAGTAGCAAAGCATTAGAAAGATTGCTGTTAGCAAGCGATGCTGATAGTTATAAATTGTCTTCATTGAAGACTTTCATTCAGGAAAGGAACTGACCCTATGTTTGGTGACATCGAGACAGATATTCAAACCCGTATTCCTGACCGTCCGAAGCGTCCTGTACCTGACAAAATCTCAGACATGCCTGAGATTCCGTGGTTAGCATCTAACTATGTGCCTCAAGCCAATGGTCGCCCAACCACAAAATCAATCATTGCTCGATTGATTAAAACTGCTATTCCTGTTGTGGGAACTATTGCAGTCCTTGGCATCATTGCTGTTGGAGCAGCTACGCTCTTCTCTTTCTATTCATAAAACAATCTTTTTTGAATTCGGTCTAAGTCAACTTGACAAACAGTATTTCTTGGTGCTAAAGTTATAACACAAGCACCGAACGAAAGCTCCCCGCCCCTCATGACCGAACTATTAGATTCAAATCCTCAGCTCTCTGTAAGAGTAGTTCCTCCTTACAGAGAGCGCTGGGATAAAGTAGGACGACTTTACCGTCGACCTGACTTCATTCTACCAGAGAACTACCAGTCTCTTCCAGTCTACAAAGGACTTATCCAGTCAGGCGATCTTGTTCCCTCGATTACTAATGTGATTGATGTTAAGAACAATCCCTTCCTCACCGACTGGGCTGCTAAAATGACAGCCAAAGAAGCTGTCAAAATGGCAGTGCAGCACACTCGTGCCGTCATCGAACGAGAAGAAGCTGCTTTCAAATATCTCAAGGATATCCCCTATAAGCACATGACTTTCTGGGGTACTCAGGGAACTAACGTTCATAATGCTTGTGAACTTATCTCGCTCGGGCAAACCATTACTCATATGCCTCTTACGGAGTATGAAAAGGGATGCGTAGAGCAGTTCAGGCGTTGGTTGGATGACTTCCAGCCAACCTTCAACTATACAGAGATTACTGGTTTTGGTAAGACAAGAAACAAAGATTTAGGGTTCGCTGGCACAGCGGACTTCCACGCCACTGTGAACGGAGTAAATATTTTGGGCGATTACAAATGCACGACTGATGACACACTTGTCTTGATGAAAGACGGTTCACAGAAGCAAGCGAAAGACATCAAGGTAGGCGACGAAGTTGTCTCTTGGTCAGAAAAAGATGGCTTACAGGTAGACCGGGTTTCTTACGCCGGCTCCAATGGCTTCCAGCCTACTTATACTGTGGTGACAGAACTTGGTCAGTCCATTACAGTAACTGGTAACCACAAGTTCCTGAAGCGGGCTGCAGAGGGCATGGTTTGGTTAGAGAGCGAGAAGCTTTCCCGTGATGACCATGTGTACATTGTTTCAGGATGGTCTCACTCACCTTACAAGTCTGAGACCGAATGGCCTTTCAACAAACACCTTTCTCCTTACCTGTTCGGACTCCTCTGGGCTTTGGCTCACTACAATGATGTAGACTGGACTGATTCAGGTAAAGTGAGCTTCCCTGGCACTTCTCGTGCAGAACTTCTTGACGAGCTTGCTTCGTTTGGTTTCTTGAAATCTGCTGATGACCGTATCAGGGTAAAAACAGGTCTCCGTCGTGTCGCCAATAAAGCTAAACTCAGTATTGAAGAACTGTTGGAACTTATCAACAACCCTGTCATTCCTGACTTTGTTTTCTCTTCTCCTCTGATTTTCCAGACAGCATTCATGTCTGGTGTCCAGGAAGTGTTTGCTAATAAAGCCGTAAATGAAGACTTCTTCTTTGTTGAGCATCGTGAAATTGCCAGCTTGCAGTCTTTGCAGCAGCTTTACTTCAACAACGGCCAGGTGACTAAAATTGGAATGAACCCCAAAACTGGTCATCCTGTCCTGCGTTTGCCTATCCAGTCAGGCGAGCAGGTCCACATTTATGGGCTTGAAGAAGTCAAAGTAATCCGTGTTCGTGAAAACGCTGAACCTGTCCACACTGTAGCTATTGAAGTTGAGAACACCCACAACCATGTTACTGGTGGGGTGCTTACTCACAACACAAACCGCACAGGTGCCCACGCTCCTGTGGCTTTCCAGCTGGCAGCCAACAAGAACGTCGAGTTCATTTCACCTGATAGCAAAACTTTGGTATCTCCTCCTCAGACTGACCTCACTGCTGTGCTTCATCTTTCTCCTGATGCGTACACTTTCCAGGAGGTTGACTCTTCTGAAGAGATTTATGAAATGTTTGAAGCTCTGAGAATTCTTTGGGACTTCCAGGCGTTTGAGGGTACTTTGAAGAACCCTAAAGGCGTGTTTACTCGTACTTTCAAAAAGTTAGCTGATGTTTAAGCTATGGCACGTAAACCAATTCTCCCAGATGAAGAAGGCAACTTCACCGAAGCCCAGCTTCGAAGACTGAAAGACCGAGCCTGGAATTCAGCTGTCTGGCATTTGGGGCGTTCTCCTCAAACTGAACAGCAGATTAGAGATAAGCTGCGTAAGAAAATCATTCCAGCTGACATTATTGATGCGACTATTCAGCGACTTTTGGAAGCTAAGTACCTCAATGACAGGGACTATGCGGAAAACTTCATTTACAGCAAACGGAAGTATGAAAAACTTGGCGTGTCAGCTATCAAAATGAAGCTTATGCAAAAAGGGGTTGACAGAGAACTCATTGATGAACTTCTTTCTGAAGTGGATGAAGAAGATTTACGCGAAACAGCTGAAATTCTTGCTGAGAAAAAGATGCGTTCTCTTATGAGAGAACCTGACATTCAGAAGAGAATCAGCAAGATGGTCGCCTTCCTTGCTTACAGAGGATACAACGCTGGAATCGCTTACGAAGTAGCTAAAGAAGTGGTGAATCGAAATGCTGAAAATGACCCAGAATAACTGTGCCTGATAGAATAGAAGTAGAAACACACAGACACAGTAAAGGAAAAATCATGAGCGTTTTTGTTTCACACGATGGCGATGGTACCGAGGTATACGTAGCAACAGCAAAAGGTAAAGTTACCCAGTTAGAAGAAAAAGCTAACGCTGTCAATGCAACGATTGAAGCAACATATTTAGACTGGCCCATTAGTGGTTGGTTGAATAAAGATGAAGCTGTTCTGGAAGTAATTCGTAAAGCTCACGAAGACGGAACAGAAATTGAGGTTCGTATCGAATCTCAGCGTAAAAAAGGTATCTCACGTGAAACCCCTATCGATGAGCTTCGCAAGAATAATGCCAACAAGAACATTATCAAAAAGCTTGTAGCAGTAAACGGCTCATTCACTGGTGAAGCTCTCACAAACCCTGCAGATGACCCTGCAACAGGTCAAGCAACATCTGCTTTGACGAGTCCTCGTACAGAAGCAACCAGTTCAACTGGAGGGGCTGCAGTTGACAAATCAACTGTTCTTACAACTCTTCGCACTTTAGCTACTTCTCGTGAAGTTTCTGAAGCAGTTATCGATGCAGTAAAGGCTCAGGCTCTTATCGCTGGTGCAACTCCTATTGAAGTTGCTGAAGCATCAACCATTCCTGGAGAACAGCCTACCGCCGTGCAGAGTGCTTTCAGCAAGGAAGCACCTCCTTTCAAGGATTACAACAGCGACGGTAGAACAAACCTCGGTAATGCTACCGTGGCTTCTGGAATCAACACATACAACTATGTTTATGAAAAGATTCAGAAGCAGTCCAAAGCTGAGCCAAATGCTGACACAGTAGAGTTCTTTACTCTGCTTGTGCTTGCTATTGCTGACCGTATCCAGGTCGGTGCTTACGGAACAGGCTTCCGTGTTGACCGCTCTGCTGGTTCTCACACAAGAGCTCGTTCTTCTGTATTTACCATCATTGATAGCGGAGTAGATATTCCTCTTTCTTCCAGCGGAACACCTGGTGACAAAGAATCCGTTAACCAGTTTGTTCAGGTTGTCGGAAAAGCTGCTCGTCATAACTTACTTTCTGGAATCAAAGCTTCCATGCAGCAGGTTACGGTAGGAAGCTTGCTTGAAAGCTTGGATAAGTCTGAATCTTCGACAGAAGTAAACTCTGGCATTGTCTCTGCTGCTCCTGTAGTCATTGACAACACAGAGTCTGTTGCTCCTTCTTCTGTCCCTGAGCCAAGCTACAGTGAGCCTGAGGTGGAACCAGAACCTGCCTATGAGGCAGAAGAGCCTGCAGCTGCTCCAGAAACAGCCCCTGAAAGCTCTGTAGTCGTCTCTGACGGTACTGAATGGTTCCCACAGGACCTTCTTCAGCCAGGAGCTATCAACTCTTCTAACGCTCCTACAGAAGATTTGCTGGATGAGTTCAGAAGTTTCATTATTGAAGAAGTAGGTTTGCAGACTAAAGCTGAGCAGGCTCAGGTAGCTAAGCTCTTGTCTCACACTTTCGGAAAGTCCTACAGTAAGGCATCAAACATCCCTGATGACAAATTAGGAGATTTCTTGGACTTCTACGTAGCAAGCGGAAAAGCTAACTTCAAAGCAGTTCTTTCAAGCCTATAATATATAGCATGATAGTTATAGGAATAGACCCCGGTGCTAAATACACCGGGGTCTCCGTAAGGAATATTAGCACCGACGAGATTCTTTTGTCTTCAACTTATGTAAAGCCAAAAGAAACAGAGATTGTAAGCTGGGCGGTCGAAGTCAGTGCTCGCATTCAAACAGATGTGGCTGACCTTTTTCCAGAAGCAAAGATAGGCATTGAAGGGTTAGCGGCTCCCAGAGGCTACAACAATGGTAAGTTAGCTCCTCTTAACCCTAAATACCTTATCTTTGCGGGAATTGTTCTTGGAGCGGTAGCTCAGAGATTCAGTGATGCTGTAATCGTTCCACCCGGTCACAATGGTACAAGCCGTACAGGATATCCTGATGTTTTGTGCGGAAGGCGACCTAAAGATTTACCTGGTTTCGCAAAAGGTGCAGGAACACGTAACCATGAGAAATCAGCTTATGACGTAGCAGGGGAAGTTCCCTTCCTTGTCGCAAATAATTATGTTTTAGATGCTAAATCTGAGATATAGCATCTAAAAACGTTAGAATAGAAGTAACAAGCGTAATAAACTCAACCTTATACGCCTGAAACAAAACAAACAATCACAGAAAACGAAGAAAATCATGACATCATTCAACAAACATTTTGTATCTGGTCGTATCGGACGTAAGCCTGAACTGCGTTACACTCCTTCTGGAGTAGCTGTAACATCATTCAGCTTGGCTCGTCAACCACGCCGCTTGAACCCTCAGACCAACCAGTGGGAAGATGGTGAGCTGACTTGGTATGACGTAACATTGTTCAAGCGTCTTGCTGAGAATGCTGTAGCTTCTCTTGACCAGGGCTTGGAAGTCACCGTTATTGGTGAGCTTAAGGTTTCTGCATACAAGACCAAAGACGGTGAAGCTCGTCAGAGCCTCGAAATTGTAGCAGATGACGTTACAGTCAGCCTGGACCACCAGATTTTGAACGTAACAGACAAGTCTGCTTACGGTAACAAGGTTAGCGGCGGAACAAGCGCTCCTCGTGTAAACGGTGGCGGCTCATCCTACTCAGCACCAGCTCCTGCAGCTGAAGATGTTGACGCACCTTTCTGATAAGTAAATAAAACAGCCCCTCAACTTACGAGTTGAGGGGCTGTTTTTGATTTAAGGCTCTAAAACAGGTGCTACTTGACCAATTGTAAGTTACTCGGATAGAGATATAGTTCAAATCATGACCTGCAAACGCAGCGATTACTGAGCCAATATTAGAAAAGACATGATTAGCGAACTCCTTCCCCGTATTATTATTCTTGCAAGTATTCTGCTTGTAGGACTACCAATAGTCTTTGGTGTTATCAGCTGGCTGTGGAACTCGAAATACGTTCCAGCCCGTTTAGCCAAAGGTAAATTGGTCAAGCCGTTTGGAAAAATTGCCAGCGAAGTGAACAGTTATGTTTTCAAAGAAGACAAAGCAACTTTAGCCAAAAAAGGTTCCCCTTTGGCTCAAAAACTTCTTTCTTTGAAAAGCCTCCACATCCTGGGATTGACCGCTGGAAGCCTTGCCTACATCTTTACTGGCAACTTCTTGTTCCTCATCGTATTCCCTATTAGTTTCATCTTCGGGATAAGTCGTGCCTTACCTGTAATGAAAAAACGTGACAAGATTCTTGGCCGTATCTTTGCTATTGCTTCAAACACTATCAAGTTCTCGTCAGGTCCTCGTGGGAAGAATGCATCACATCCTGCTTTCTGGAATTTCATTACTGTTGAAGAGTGGATTTCGGACGAAGACCCTAAGAAAATGGTTATTACTTTCCCTGCTGGTCAAGGGCCTGACAAAAATGCTCAGAATGCGTTTGATAAGACTTTCACAGAGAATGTTACTGATGAGCATGACTGGAACCCAGTCTGGGACCTAACCCATGACAAGGTAACAATTGAAGCTGTAGACAAGTTGCCTACAGAGCTCAAATACCCAGGTTCTTCTAAATACTCTTGGAGTGAATTCCCTGTAGGTTTAGCTAAAAGCGGTATTGTCTCCTTCGACTTGAAGACTTTCCCTCACGTCCTGGTAGGTGGACCTTCTGGTACAGGTAAATCCGTGTTGCAGAGAAACATTGTATTCCACACAATTCAACACAATGACCGTTGGAGGTTCTTAGGGGTTGACCTCAAACGTGTGGAACTTACTCCGTATAACAAGTACAAGCAGACTGTCATGGGTATTGCTACTGAAGTAGACCAAGGTCTTGAAGTTCTGAAATATGCGTATAACGCTATGATGGACCGTTACAAGATGATGGAAGAAAAAGGGCAGAACAACCTTATGGATTTGGAAGACCCTCCTTACTGTATTCTCCTTATGGTTGACGAGGCAACCATGTTCCTTGGTGCTTCTGGTTCTAAAACTGACGAAGGTAAAGCTGAGGACATGATGAAAGCCGAAGCCTCTGACCTTGTAGGTAAGATTCTTCGATTGGGTCGTGCTGCTGGTATTCATATGGTTGTAGCTATGCAGCGTCCTGACGCCGTAGTGCTGCGAGGTGAGTTCAAAGCCAACATGGATGTTCGTTTAGCTGCTGGTCGTATGGACTCTACTCCTTCTTCCATGATTTTAGACTCTGGAGAAGCTGTCAACCTTCCTGGTATTCGTGGTCGAGGTCTTCTTCGTGTTGGTGGAAGTTTGGAGACTTTCCAAGGTTACTTTGCACTTCCCACTTGGATTGATGAATTCATTCTTGAAAACCCACATATTGAGCCTACTTGTGTAGCTCCTGGTGGACATCTTTACGAAAGATACCAAGAAAAGCTGGCTGCTAAAACTTCAGAGGTAGAAGAAGCTGCTGAGACTCTGGAAACTTCTGCTAAGAAAGCTCCAAAAGCTGACAAAAAGCCACGCAAAGCTCGCTTAGGAAAGAAGCCTCTGAAAGAAGAATCTTCAGAACAAGAACAAGAAATTGTTCCTGAAGTCGTAGCATCCGCTCCTTCTATTGCTAAAGCTGAAATCGAGGAAGCTCCTCGTTCTTACCCAGAACCTGATTTCATGAATCAAGCACCAGTTGAAGAGGTAGACGCAAACCATCAGAGCCTTATTGATGCTTTGAGTAAACGTCCAGAAGATACTGTCGTGGATGTCGATGACAGAACTGTACCTGCTTTTTTCAACGGACTACCTAATGGCAATGAAGAACCAGTTCATACTCCGGTAAACAAACCGACTATCGAACCTGATTTAGATTTGAAGCCAGAAGATTTCATTCTGGATGATTTTGATGACATGGACGACCTGGATGAAGAAATTCAAGAGGAGGTTTCTCCTCTTCCTGTTGAGGAAGAGCCAGTTAAAGCTGCTCCGCCGGCTCTTCTTTGGGAGTCTGCTTCACCATTCGATTCAAAGCCAGCACCCGCTAAAACCGTTTCTAAGCCTGTAGCAAAGCCAGCACCAGTAGTTGAGCCAGAACCTGCTGAAACCGCCCAGGAAGCCCCTGTACGACCAGTCAGACCTGTTAGCCCGTTTGCTTTCCCTGCCAAGCCAGCAGGGGCTGCTTCAAGCAAGCCTGTTGTTTCTCCTTTCCAAAATCAGGATGGGAAAAAAGAAACAAACTTCCCAAAACAGGGTAGCCCCTTTGGTTCCTAAACAGATAGGTATTAGGAAGTTGTTTATCTTAGAAAAAGTGAGTAAATAGAAATGGCAAGTCGTTCAAGAAAGTCCAGCGGGGGAAAATTAGGTAGCATTGTTACCTTCTTTGTAATTGGTGCGTGCATTATTGGGTTCTTTGGCATTCCAAGCGACCCCAACTTGAATGATATCCCGTCAATGTTGAAGTCAAAATCCTTAACTGTGGAAGCATGGATGAAGAACTGTGCACCAAACGCTATCAAAGGTGATTTTAGCCGTTGCACATTATCTTCCAACGTCCAACCAGGTACGGGCACTCCTGGGGTTCCTGGAACCAATCCAGGCACTCCAGGGACAGGTACAGAACCAGCTCCTTCAGAAGCAACCAACACATTGAGCTCTCTGACAGTAGCTGACCCTCAAAAAGTTTCCTATGACAGGGACGAGTGGAACCACTGGATTTCACAGGGTTCAAGCTGTTGGGACACAAGAGACCAAGTTCTTTATGAAGAAGCTGTAAAAGATGCCACTTTGGTTCTTGCTGACAAATCAGGTAAGACAGTAGCAGAAGTGGGCAAAGCCTGCTCTGTAAAATCAGGAACTTGGAATGACCCCTACTCCGGTACAACCATTACAAACCCTAAAGAACTGGATATTGACCACATGATTCCTTTATCCTACGCTGCTCAACATGGTGGACAGGCTTGGGATGAAAACAAAAAAGAACAGTTTGCAAATGATTTGACTAACCCAAATCATCTGAAAGCTGTGAAAGCAGGAGAGAATCGCTCTAAGAGCGACAAAGGACCAGCTGAGTGGAAACCAACTAATACTGCCAACTACTGCACATACGCTACAGACTGGATTGTTATCAGCAAGAATTACAATTTGTCAGCTTCAGCAGCAGATGTTCAAGCATTGAAAGACATGCTTGCTACTTGCGGATAACTAAACAATGACTGACACTTCTTTTTCTCGACGCAAGCAACATCAGATGCCTGCCTACCTTTCAGCTCCAGCTGGTTGGTTTCCAGACCCTTGGGAGCTTTCTGGTGAAAGCACTTTAGAAAGATGGTGGACTGGATTGATTTGGGCGGACAGAACACGTCAAATTGAAAAAACAGTTGATAGAGATAATGTATCAATTGTTGAAACAAAGGAAGAATCCTAATGATTAAAAAAGCCCTCAAGACGATCCTCATGGCCATCGGTATTGGCGTAGTGGTCCTGTTTATTTGGGAGGTATGGGGACGTTCAGGTAATATTGCTGGTTTCATCGGCATGTTATGGGATTGGTTCTATGCAATCTGCAGTGGAATTGTGCAGGTGTTCCGCCAGGCAATTGGTGACCTAAGAGCCTAACTAACACAAAACTTCCTTTGTGGAATGCCCTCCGAACTTAAGTTCGGAGGGCATTCTCAGTTAAAAATATCAGATTCCAGACTCGGTTCAATATCAGGGCCGATAACAATTCATATGTTTGTAAATTTAGCCTCGGCTTTCTGGTCTACTGCATTGGCTCTCAACCTTGCAGTCACTGGAACCTCAGCCATCCCAATTGACAATAATCTCGCAGATCAAAATATAGAAGACGTAATCTACTCTGCTTCTGCTGACACTACTGGTACGCAGTCTTTCACTGTTTCTGACAGTGTAAAAGCACCTGCAATAGAACGTGAAAGCTATAGCATCACAGCACCTCCTCCACCTCCACCACCAGAACCAGTTGTCGTAGAAACTCCAGTAAAGAGTAAGACCTCGGTAAAGTCATCCGCTGTTCCTTCTGCTCCTTCTGCCCCAGCAGTGACTCCTAACCCAGGTTCCGCCCAAGAAGAAGCTTGGAATCAAGTACAGGCTCATGGTTGGGGTCAGAGTGAATTCAACTGCCTTGTCTCCTTATGGAACAAAGAATCTGGCTGGAGAGTAAACGCTAACAATCCTTCATCTGGTGCGTATGGTATTCCGCAGGCTTTGCCCGGTAGTAAAATGGCCTCAGCAGGTGCTGACTGGCAAACCAACCCTGGTACCCAAATTAAGTGGGGTCTTGGTTATATCTCAGACAGATACGGTACACCTTGTGGAGCCTGGGGTCACTCACAGGCAAGTAACTGGTACTAAGTCAGCGTTCTATAAACTCTACAGTAAGCCTAAGCTTCTGTAGAACCTTGAATAACACTGAAACATCCATCTTAGGGTTGCCAGCTTCAATTTCAGTAAGTCGAATTGCTGGCACCTTAAGGACTTTAGCCAGGACCTTTTTATCCCAATTTAATTGCTCTCTTCGACGTTGGATGACACTACCTAATGTAACTTCATCCGAAACAACTCTTCGAAGTTTCGATACGTCTTCTGGTTTCACTCGGGAATGACCAATGTGAAGGTTCAGGCAATAGTCACACAGGTAGATGTTTGTCGCTGGGTCATTACGCCATTTTTCGGGAACTTCTTGTTCGAAACGATATTTCGTTTTCCAAGACCAAACGTTATTGACTTCTCTCTTACAGTGACGAGGGGCTGCAGAAACGTTTGGTGAAGGTGCTGGATGCTCAGCACATTTGTAAGAGCAGAACAATCCTTTCAACACTGTTGAATCTAATTTCTTCTTACAGGTTTTACAACGACTGCGTTTCGGGAATAACATTTCACTCATGCCGTAACTATCGGTATTTACTTATACAGGCGATTGTCAGCTATTTCCGATATGATTAGGGATCATCTATTATAGGAAGTCTAATGAACAGCTTTGACAAAATTATTTCTCTAATTCCAGACCCATCCTCTTTGCATCAAGAAGCACAAAACGTGGCTTCAGAAGATTCTGAATATGCAGAGTTCCTTCCAGAGGCTTTGCCCTCCTTTGATGTGTTCAAATCTAATGATGGTGGAGGTCAAGAAGGTAATATTGCTTTCTATAAAGAGGATGGTAAAGTCGTAGCAGCTCTTGTTTACGCTTTTGACCATGAATCTGAGCTATTCGTCGGAATGGACAGTGAAGCTTTAGTGAAAGAGCAGTTCATCTTCAACGGAGTTCCTGAAGTCTTTGCCCCTGTCTTTGGGGAGGCTTCTCCTTTCTTGTGGAAATTTGAAGAGTTCCCTACTACGTTTAGTACAGTGTTTGCCACTGCAGCTGCTTGGAACACCGATGGTAGTTGGTCTTATGCTGATTTGTCAGATAAGACAGACTTTGAAGACCATGAGCCTGTTGATGCGAAACAGCTGGCTAATTACTTCAAATACTCATTCAAGCCTTTTGAGTTTGTGGCAGAGTACAAAGCAGACGGTAATTAATTTCTCTTTATATTTGGTTTTTCATCAATACTCTGATAGTATGAATACGATGTTTCCTTTTAGGAAAATATCTGGTGGCCCTACTGGACTCGAAATCCGACCCAGCTATTTTACATTTAAGGAGCACGCAGATGGCAACATTTGAAGTGACAATTGAAAACATTACAGTACACCCACATCCTAATGCTGACCGTCTTGAGTACGCTCAGGTAGGTCTCTACAACGTAGTGGTGCCAAAAGGAACCTACAAAACAGGTGATGAAGTCTTCTACATCCCTGAGTTTGCAGTACTTCCGGAAGCCCTTATCGTAGCTTTAGGACTTGAAGGCAAGCTTGCTGGTAGAAGCAAGAATCGTGTGAAGCCAATCCGCTTACGTGGATTGTTATCACAAGGTTTAGTGGCTTCCTTGGATATTGCTGAGGGGAAATTGGACCGTACGGTGCGAGACCACTCAAAGCAGTTGGGAATCGAAAAATGGGAACCAGAAATTCCTGTTGCTCTTGCTGGCGATGTTACTCCTGCTCCAGAATTGGTGCGTTGGATTGACATTGAAAACATCAAGAAGTTCCCTGACATGTTCAAAGAAGGCGAGCTGGTTGTAGTTGATGAAAAAGTGCATGGAACAGCAACATGTGTAACTGTTGTGGATGCTTTAGCTGAGCCAACAGTTTACGTGACTTCCAAAGGAATTGGTTCCAGGAACCTTGCTTTGAAAGAAAACCCAAAGAATGCTTACTGGAGAATGTTCCATAAGTATGACCTTCTGGGTTTTGCTCAGTTCATTGCATCTCGTTTCGAGAACATTTCGAAAGTTGCTTTGTTCGGAGAAACATATGGTTCTGTTCAGGACTTGCATTACGGACTGAACAATGAACTTGGATTCATTCTCTTCGACATCCACCTGACCAGAACAACCAAAGAAGGTAATGTCGCAGAATGGGTCGACCCCGAAACAGCAGAGAAGTTAGCTGCTGAAGCAGGAGTGCCTTTGGCTCCTCGCTTGTACGAAGGTCCTTACTCTTTGGAGAAGATTACTGAATTAGCCTATGGTCCTGAGAAAGTTTCGGGAACTGAAGCTAACATTCGGGAAGGTGTAGTAGTTAGACCTGCTGCATTGAACTCTGATAAAATCTTCGAAGGTTCGCGTAAGATTGGAAAGTTTGTTTCCGATGATTACCTTACTCGTGCAGACGGTACAGAATACAACTAAATAATAAAAAGAGCCGCACCAAAAGGTGCGGCTCTCTTTATTAGCCGGCTTGACATACCAGTGGTAAGATAAGACTATGAAAACTTTACTTTTGATTCCTCAAGTGCTTTTCCATGCTATTTGGTTTTTAGCTATTGATGCTTTTATGGCTAGTGGAGGCAAAGGTCGAATTATTGATCCTTCAACAGGGTCTTACATGTACTCTTCTGAAGTGGGGTCAGCAAAATGATCGTCACTACATCAGCATGTATTGTCTGCCACAAAACTTCACAAGTTGAACTATCTCAAGATCAATACAACAGGCTGAAAAGCCGAGAACCCATCCAAGTAGTTCTGCCGCATTTCTCTGACGATACAAGAGAACTTCTCATTAGCGGCACCCACCCAGAATGTTGGGAAACTTTTGCCCCAGATGAGCATGAGGAAGAAGAAGATCAGCCTTTCAACAGCTGGGATGATTCAACTTGGAACAAAGTTCAACCTCCATTTTGAAACACGATAATGTTCATCTTTCTTTAGCCTATAAATGAGGGCAAAACTCCTCAAATGATAAGATTGTCGAATGGTTAATACAGAGTACGAAAACGCTTTAGCACATATCCGTAAGAACGGCCTCCACAAAGGTGACAGGACAGGAACTGGGACGACCAGTGTGTTCGGTCATCAAATGAGATTCGACCTCCAAGAAGGTTTCCCTCTCATTACTACAAAAAAAGTCCACACTAAATCAATTGTGCATGAGCTTCTTTGGTTCCTCAAAGGAACTGGAAACATCAACTACTTGAAAGAACACAACGTTCGCATCTGGAACGAGTGGGCTGATGAAAACGGAGACTTAGGTCCTGTGTATGGGGTCCAGTGGAGAAGCTGGCCAGACTACCACGGCGGAACCATCGACCAGATTGCTGAAGTAATCGAAGAGATTAAAACTAATCCTGATAGCCGCCGCTTGATTGTTGCAGCTTGGAACCCTGCTGCTCTTCCAGACCAGGCTCTTCCTCCCTGCCACGCATGGTTCCAGTTCTACGTTGTAGATGGAAAGCTTTCTTGCCAGTTGTACCAGCGTTCTGCTGACATGTTCCTTGGTGTTCCTTTCAACATTGCATCCTACGCTTTGCTTACTCACATGATTGCTCAGCAGACTGACTTGGATGTTGGTGAATTCATCTGGACTGGTGGAGATTGCCACATCTATGACAACCTTACTGAGCAGGTAGATGAACAGCTCACTCGTGAAGTACGACCATTCCCTACTCTCAAACTAAACAAAGCAGCATCTATCGATGACTATGTGTACGAAGACGTAGTAATCGAAGGCTACGACCCTCACCCTCTTATTCGTGGAGTAGTGGCTGTTTAATGACTACTCGACTTATTTGGGCCCAAACACCTTCAGGTGTCATTGGTGACGGCGAGAAACTTCTTTGGGAGTTGCCTGAAGATATGAAGTTCTTCGCAGAAAAAACACGACACACTACTGTTGTGATGGGTAGAAAAACCTGGGATTCGCTCCCTGCAAAAGTTAGACCTTTGCCTTCTCGAAACAATGTTGTAATTTCACGTACTGTTTCTGAACTGGAAGGAGCTACTGTATCAGATGATTTATCAGCAGTGCTTCAGTCTGGCAACAGAGAAGATATCTGGGTAATCGGAGGAAGTCAGATTTATAACCTTGCTTTGCCTTATGCCAATGAAGTTTACATCACTCGTGTTTACCTTGACGAAGTACCTGGTCATGTAACTGCACCAGACATTACTGACCAGTTTATTTTGCGTGAAACATCAGGGAAGTTACTTTCCTCCACTGGGATTGAGTACGCTTTTGAGACATGGACTCGTTGACTTTCTAAAATTGACTATAAGCAGTCTATGCAGTAAGATGTAAGAGTAAACCCAACAAGAAAGCGTGTTTTATGCCCATTTCAGCAGCGTACCAGCGAGAAGTATCCGCAAAACTTTACGTCCATGTGGAGGGTGAAGAGCCTTTTGAAGCGACAGATGCCGATCTTCTGAACTTTGGCTATGTCAAAATTGACTTGGACCAGGAAAAACTTGAAGAAGAGCCTCGAATCAAAGCTGTTCCCGAAGCAACAAAATCTGAGTTTGATGCGAAACCGTTCATTGAAGCTGGTCTTCGATTTGGCGGTAGAGCAGCTAAAGCGGCCAAAATTGCTAAAGATGTCACTGTCACTGTAGTTCGTGACAAAGTGAATGAAGCCAACAAGACAAACGAAGCCAACAAAAAGTGAATAACAGAAAAGCCCTCCAGTATTGGAGGGCTTTTCTGTTAGAGATAACAAATCATGAAAAAACATTCTGAATGCCGAGCTAAAGACCCTGCAACCTGCCGTCACCATGGTAGACTTAGCACCACAACGAAAGAAGATTTCATGACTTCATTTATCACGACAAATGTCAACAAGCTGGTTCATCTGACAGATGATGAAAAGCTGTACCTAACCAGTGAGCTCAAAGCAATTGATGCCAAGTCTGGCTCTTACCATCACGATTACAGCGAAGAACCTGCTCCTGTAACACGCGAAGGAGAAGCTGAATACTTGCAGACATATGACCCTTGGAAGTACGGTACAGACCCTGCAGGGTACTCTTACACTGCAGATAACATCATCTTCACTAAAGGCGATGATGGTAGGTTGAAAATTCTCCTCATTGAACGAGGCAATTTCCCTTACAAAGGATACTGGTGCCATCCAGGTGGCTTTATTGATGAAGGTGAGACCACTCACGAAGCTGCTGTTCGTGAGCTAAAAGAAGAAACCAGTATGGATGTATCTTCTGATATGGTTCACTTTGTCAAAAAATATGACAATGACTGGAGAGACCCACGCATGAAGCATATTGTCATGAATACCCATGTTACGTTCTTGCCTGAGATTCCTAAGTTTGAAGCAGCTGATGATGCTGCTGCTGCAAAACTTGTTGATGTCAAATCCTTGTACTCCGACTCTGATAGCTTACCTTTAGGATTTGACCACAAGCAGTCAATTGCTGATTCCATCTCTTATTTACTGCGTTAACGATTTGTAAACGTTACCTGTGGCACTCTCCTATTCTGCTGATGCTTCGCTAAAAGCCGATAGGATTGTAGTACACAGAAAGAACCTGGAATATTGACTATTCATGAAACACTAAGTGTCAGGCGTGGCAGTGTAGCTGCCACGATAAACATCTGTGTGGCTTTTTCTTCCTTCCCGATTTGCGGAGGTGTTGCTCATCATCTGAATCTGTGACCATCATTTCTTCCGCAACACAATCGAATCATCTATTAGATAAAAGGAAGGGTGTGCATCATGTCTATCTCTTATGATACTGATGTAAAATCAAACATCCAGCATGAAGTCAATGTCAACATTCGTCTTAGAAGCGAAGCCCCTGAGAAAGCGACCTTGTACGTAGGTCCCACAAACTCTGGGAAAACATACAATGCGTTGCAGTCACTATTCTCTGAGTATGAGAAAAAGCCTGCGGGTAAGTATGTTTATGCTGGTCCTCTTAGAATGCTTGCTTACGAAGTCTACGAAAAGATGGTTGATCGGTACGGAGCTGACAATGTTGGTTTCATCACTGGTGAAGAGCAGATAAACCCTGACGCCCCTTTAGTGGCATGTACTGTGGAGATGGTTCCAGAAGAGGGAGATTCTATTGTATTGGATGAAGCTCACTGGATTGTAGATGCTGAGAGAGGTCAGCATTGGACTAACATTCTCATTGGTGGTCGTTACAGAAACTTTCATGTTCTTACAGCTATGGAAGCGCTGAATGTTGTTGCTGCTCTTATCGAAGATGCACAGAATCTTGATTTGAAAGAATACAGTCGCAAAACACCTTTGAAGTTTAAAGGTAAACTGACTGTTTACAACGTACCTGACCGTTCTGCTGTTGTTTGCTTCTCCCGAAAAACTGTTTATGCTGTTGCTCGGATGTTAGAAGAAGCAGGTAAGAAAGTTGGAGTTCTTTACGGCTCTCTTCCATTGAAAGCTCGTAATGCCCAGATTGAAAAATACTTGAAGGGCGACTATGACATCATGGTCACTACTGATGTCATCGGTCACGGAATCAACCTCCCTATCGACAACGTTGTATTTGCTCAGTCTGAAAAATATGATGGTCACAAAAATCGTGACTTACATACTTGGGAAATTGCACAAATCTCTGGTAGAGCTGGACGATTTGGTTTATCAGCTGAAGGTTCAGTCTATGTTCTCTCAGGAAAAGATTGGTTTACAGAAGATGTTGACTTAATCAAAGAAGGAACAAATGCTGGAGCGGGCCTGGTCCCTACAGATTTGGATGTGAAAAAAGCAATCATCACTCCACGGTTCTCTGACTTGAACGTAACGGAACCTACAGATATTCTTCCTGCTTTGATGTCTTGGGAGTTAGAAGCTGCTGTACGGCTCTCTGAGCGTCCAATCATGCCTTCCACTCTGAACGACATGAAGCACCTACTTTATAGCGTCTCAGACCATCTGAACGCCCCTCTGTACCCAGAAGAGCAGGGAGAGTGGAGGATTACAACTGAGGAACTGTGGACTCTTATCTCGGGACCGTTCAACCCACAGGGCAACTCCATCAAAGTGATTTCAACCTGGCTGACAGAGAAAAATCGCACTAAGTCGCGTACCTTAGAAGAATACTTCAGAACAGTTATTTCTCCTCTTTACCATCCTGTGGTAGATGAAAAGAACACCATGGGTGACGAAGTAGCTCCTCTTGAACAAAGCGTTCATTGCATTGGTGAGCTGAAGATGGCTAACGTCATGTTCGAGACCACAGGAACTTTACTTTACAGTGAAATGATGGAATATGAAGAACGTCTCAGTGATGCAATCATTAACACTCTTCACCACGTAATTACTAAAGGTAGATACGGTGATTGTGTTTCATGCCACAACTCTTGTTCTCCATGGTTCAAATTCTGTGAAGACTGCTACTGGAACAAAAGATAACTGGTAAGAACGTATAGTTTGTTCCTTACCCCCTGGTATGTTATAATCAGGAGGTAAGGAACAAACTATTTAGAAACGGAGTTATCTATGACTCTTCCTATGAAATTTACTCTAGTCCGACATGGGCTTTCTGAAGCTAATCGTATCCAGAAGTTTATTCGAGACAAAGACACCACAACTCTCGCCGGCTTGGTCAACCCTACATTCCTCGACCGACATGATTCCACTGCTCGCCTTGCCAAAAAAGGTGTCAATCAGGCTGAGAAAACAGGCGAATGGATTCGTGAAAATCTGAACCCATTCGACCGTTTCTATGTATCTCCTCATGTACGTACACGTGAAACAGCAGCTCATTTGAAACTTGAAGGCGACTGGATTGTTGATGACCGTTTTCGTGAACGTGACTGGGGTGAGGTAGCTTCTCCTGATGAAAATCTTCATGACACAATGAGTGTTCTGTCCCGCCGTTTGAAGGAAATGAACGAATGGTATTGGAAGCCTCAAGGTGGGGAGTCCCTTGCTACTGGAGTTCGTTCTCGTGTAGAGCTGGTGATGACAAGTCTGTACCGAAGAGAGAATGTGAATAACGTCATTGGAGTCGCTCATGGAGAATTCATCAGAGTCGCACAGTTCGTTATCGAACGACTGACTCCTGATAAGTTCAACGAGATGGATGCAGACTCCAACTATAGAGTGCAGAACACCATGGTGATTGAATACTCACGACAGAATCCTAATAACCCTGCAGAGATTACTGAAAACTTCCATTGGCGCCGAGCAACCTGCCCTTGGGATGAAAGTCTTTCTTGGGACAACGGAGAATGGATTGAATTCCATACTGAGAAGCATTCAGACAAAGCACTTCTCGACTATGCCGAAAACTTTGACCGATTCTTCAGTGATGAATAACCATTCTGCACAAGGTAAAGACATGAATTCTTTGACTAACTCAGAAAGGTTCCTTCTTGCTGTTGCCTACTTAGAAGCAGTGCAGGTGGAAGATGATGAACAAGCCATTCTCATAAAGAACTCTGTATCAACAGAGGATTTCATGATGGGTATGACTGTGTTGAGTGAATCAATTTATACAGTTTATGAACAAAAAACTGGCGAAGGGAAAAAGCTTATTGCTTTCCTTCGCCAGTTTGGTCAAACTATGCAACAAAAAGATTAGTCATCAGCGTTAGGTAATGACCAAATTTCAACCAAGACATCAGGTTCTTGCAAAGAGACTCGTTCAAGGATTTCTTTTACATCTTCCCAAGCTAATCCGCCAATTCGGGCACCTATTCGGGGGACAGCAAAACCTTCTAAATTGTTAGTTTTGCAAAATAGGATTGCTGCTTCCAATGAACTCTCTACCCACTCTAACCGAGCATGCTTTCCTGGTCGGTCCTGGCTGGCCAAGTTCAGGATATAAAACTCTGGCTTGTCCTGCACCTGAACATATTGCATAGTTCCAGGAGTGAGCTGCTTAGTTTTACAAGCCTCCTTGTAAGGAGCTAATACCTGAGGAAATACAGTTGCGATAGCTTTAGCAATACCAGCACCCATAACTCCATATAAGTTCACTCCATGCCCAATCGCAGGTAATTTAGTATTGAAAATATCCCCAGTTTTGTGTTCAAATGCCATCAGTAAGCTGCTTTCCGTAAGTGTTGTACCAATCATACCATATTACGAATAGCCGATATTATAATAATGGACACTTCATCGCTCAATCCAACAGAACTCGTTAGAGTTGCTTCTTTCAATCTTCACAGTAACCCTGACTTGTATCATGAAAGAGTTGCAGGGGTACTAAAGGAATCCCATGAAAGAAATGTAGATATTCTTCTAATCCAAGAACTGTTAGCTTCTGAAAAAGATGTGGTCGTTGAGTCTTTCGCAAATGCTGGCTATGTTCATTCTTTTGTTTCTGAACCATCGGCAAACAAGAAAATTGGTTCGGAGGGTTCAAGCACTGCAGTGTTCTCAAAGCTACCAGTTGAGTTGAGCCGTTCCCTAAACATGACAGCTTTATCTGGAGCTCAGAAAGCAGCAACTGCTGTACTGTATGTAAACGGTCATGAAGTGCATGTAATTTCTGTGCATCTGGCTTGGGGTGCTGAGAACAGCTTCCTCAGGTTGAAACAGTCTATGCTCCTTGCCGACTATGCACGTCGAGCTAAGGACAAGAACGAAGATGTCATTGTTATAGCTGGTGGCACATTCAACGACTTAGCAGACGGTGACAGTGTTAGATATCTCAAAGGTCGTAAAGCTTCTGACGATACACAATCTACTTATTGGGTAGATGTGGCAGAAAACACTGAGTTAGAAAGCAAAGACACAACTCGACATGGAAGTCACTGGGGAATCATCTCTTCAGAGCGTACAGGCATCCTTGTACCTTCTGCTGTCCCTGAAAGAAGAGCTGACTATCTCTTTGTCCATGGATGGATTTACGGTCGTGCAGGCATGCCGTTAGAGCCAGAACTTTTTGGGGTGAGTAAGACTGTTCAAGGATATGAGCTGTCTGACCATTATGGTGTGCAGTCTCTAATCTGGCTTCCTCATAAGTTTTAGCATTAAACGAATAACCCCTCCAATCTAAATTGGAGGGGTTATTCGTTTGTTTAGAATTTACTGACGGAACAGAGAAATCAAACGTAAGATTTCAATGTACAACCATACAAGAGTTCCAATCAAGCTGAATACTGCAAGCCATTCCCAGCGAGATTCGATTTGGTTATTCACTCCGTTATTTACGAATTCAAAGTCTCGGACCAAACTGTAAGAGGCTAATAGCGTTCCAAGAATACCAATGACGATTCCGAAGATACCCAGGTCACCATATACACCGAACATGCTTTGTGACACGCCAGTGAGAACAAGACCAAGATTCACTAAGCTGAAAAGTAGATAGCTCACTCCTGCAATGACGAAGATTTTGTTCAACAGAGGAGTTGTACGGAATACCCCTTTGGAGAAGAAGAACAAAATTACCGCAAACACACACAGAGTTGCAATCACAGCTTGAGAAACAACCCCGGGAAAACGAGATTCCAGAATAACACTAATACCACCAACAGCTAACCCTTGCAGAGCAGAATAAGCAATAGTGGCACCAGGATTAGAAATTCGTTTGAAACCGACAACTAAGCCTAATACCAAAGCTCCTAAAGCACCTGGAATAGCCAGAGCTGGTACAGCCCAACCGGCTAACGCAGCAATCAAAAGCACTCCAAATGCGATTGCTCCACGACGAATTGTACCTTCAAAGCTCATGGTATTAGAAGCAACTTGCTGGAAAGGATTGCCCTGCTGAATACCAGGGTTAGTTAGCTGACCATTTGAGTTGTAATAATTTTGATTGCCGCCTTGTTGGAACTGCGGCGTGTTTTTAAATGTCGGGAAAGACATGTTTCTCCTTATCGATTGTTCCACCTAAATTATCGGTTAGGTGAGCAGGGACATCCAATACTGCTGGAAAGCGAAGAATACTAAGAAGGCAAACGCAGCCAAAGTTATCACTAAACCAATTTTACTGTAAAACTGCAAATCTGCATGTTTTGTATCCTGTACTACTGCTTTTAGCCCGAACCATGTAAGTACGCTGGTTACTATCCAAACACCACAACAGTATAAGCACAATGCTTGGATAACGTATAGAGCTTGTGAGGCTAACCAGAAGCAGAAGGCTAAAGCAAGAATGGTTCCCAACGCATTAGCAATCCAGATGAATCGGGGAAGTTTGACGAAGAATGAAATGAAGTAGACTATTGCGACTATGGTAAACCCGATCAGACCAATGATTGGGTTCGGGAATCCCCAAAAAGCTGCTGACTGAGGTGAAGACATTACTGTCGAGCAAGAAATTATGGGGTTAAAAGAGCAAGAAGTGACATAGTTAGGGTCCATTAATAGATGGAGTTTCTCAACTAAAATCGTAGAAGCTAAAACGACTCCCAGAACCGCAGCGATAAAACCAGTCCAGGATGTTAGCTTAGATGGTTTGACCAAAGTTTTCAAATAATTACTCATGATGAATAAGTTATCCGTTACTGAATGTCAATTTGACGACGCTGGTTGTTGGAGATTTCTTTCAGAGCATCCAACTCAGTTCGCAGCACACGCGACATGTCACTAAGTTCATTAGCAAGAGTGTCAGCTACCAAGTACTCAGTGTAAGCATCTTGGTTCATAATTTCTGCAATTGCTTCACGAGTTTTTTCAGTTCCACCAGAAAGCTGAATCCATGATCGCTTCTTACCCTGCTCGTAAACATACTTAAGATGAGTGGCAACACGCTTAGCTGTTTTATAGTCATTACGAACCTGATGGATTCGAATACGTAGATTAGTCAACTCTCGGTTGATGTTTGCCAAGTCAGAGAAATCGACTTCAGCATCAGGCTCATAATCAATGTTTCGCGTAGGAACTTTGTACTGCTGCTGAATGTTTACAGCTTTAGGAAGACCCGGCTTTTCAGGGTAGTTTTCCAAATCAACCTTTTGACCTCGGTAAGCGATGTCAACGGTGTTAACCGGCATTTGTGGTTCAGCCAACTTTACAAACTCCTAAATAGAAACATTATTGATACCCAGTATACTCCTTCTTCATAAACAGGCACAGTTTGGTGAGCATTCCGATAGAGAATGTAGTGTGTTATACTGGCACAGACGAAAGGTTAGTTGAAGCATTATGATGGGTCCTGCTCATTCTCTATCGGGAGCTGCTGTTTGGTTAGGAGGCACTGCCACCTACTCAATGGTCACCGGTAATGCCATCGACCCAGCAATCTTAGTCATGGGAACTGCAGTGTTCTCTGGGGCCGCTTTAGGTCCTGACCTTGACTCTTACACTTCCACCGCCACACGAAGTTTTGGTATCTTTGGTAGAATTCTTTACTACCTTACCAATGGTCTCAGTATGATTGTTCATGGTGCAACCAGAACACATAACGACAAGCCAGTAGAGAATGGCCACAGAACCTTCATGCATACCATCGTAGGCTCTTTGCTTATGGGTCTTCTTGTTTTGGGTCTTACTTCAATTCCTGGAACTACTGAGATTTTTGGTAAGACCTTTGCAACAGGTCAGCTGTTTGCTATTGGTATCATGGCCTTCTTCCTACACCTCGGGCTTGCTGGTCTTTTCTCTAAGCAAATCAAGAACGCAAAAAAGACTTTCGGACCTTACCTGCTGATGGCTGCAAGCTTAGCTGTCACCGCTGCAACTGCAGTCTTCTTACCTACTTATGAAACAGGTTACCAGTGGCTTGCAATTGTAGTCGCAGCTGGATGGTACACCCACATTCTTGGTGACACCATCACTAAGATGGGAACACCAATGATGTGGCCTTTGAAAATTAGAGGAAAGCGTTGGTATGATGTTGCTCTTCCTGCAGGATTGCGTATCACAGCAGGAGAATGGCAAGAGACTAAGATTCTTACCCCTATTTTCTGGGTAATTGTTGCATATGGTCTTATCAGCAATGTTCTCCTTCTTGCTTTTGATGTGAACCTTCTGCAGGCAGTTGGCCTTGTAAGTTAATCGTAGTCATAATAAGAATAGCCCCTCTTCTTTTTAGGAGAGGGGCTATTCTTATTACACACCTTACATAAAGCCGAAACGCTCAAGTTCAGCTTTGACAACTTCAGGTCGCTTAGCTTGTTCCATAGCTACACCAGCTGTGATGGTCTCTTTTCTAACCAAGTCAACAAGAGAGTCTTCAAGGGTGAAGCATGAAGGGCTGGATGCCATCTGAGCGTGAAGCATCTGCATCTTACCTTCCTGGATGATTTCAGAGAAGTTCAAGTTAGACAACATTACTTCACGGGCAGCAACCAAATTACCCTCTTTGTTCTCTACCAAGCTCTGACACATAACACCCAGAAGAGACTGAGCTAAACGGCCACGGACTTGAGGCTGTTCGTCAGCGTTGAAACCACCGATGAAAGAGTCAATAGCTTCAGTTACTGAACCAGCGTGAGCTGTTGTGATAACTAAATGGCCTGTAGTTGCAGCGTGAAGAGCTGCTTTTTTGGTTTCGTTGCTCAACATCTCACCAATGAAGATGACGTTAGGCTTTGAACGAAGAGCGTTCTCCACTGCTGATGGGTAATCAGAAGCATGCACACCAATTTCACGCATTGTGAACACTGTTGCATCTTTAGGCTTGTGATGGAACTCGATTGGGTCTTCAATAGAGTAAATGTGAAGATTTCTGTTTGTGTTGATGTAATCAATCAAAGCTGCAATGGAAGTCGTTTTACCGGAACCAGTTGGGCCTTCAATGATGATAAGACCAGACTTACGGTTAATCATATCAATCATAACATCAGGCAGATAAACATCCTCCACCGTTGGAATCTTTGAAGGAATCAAACGGAAGGTACAGGAGATTCCAACAGTGGAACGACGGAAAGAACCACGAACACGCCAAGTACCTGTGTCGAATGCGACAGTAGTGTGACCTTTCTCACCGAACAGTTTTTCAGGGTCATCCACTTTCATGTCTTCATAACCGTCAGCATGTTCCATCCAACGCAAAATTTCTTGCTCTGTAATGATGTCAGTCTCAGGGTTAGCAAATTTCTTCAGACGACCAGAAGATAAACGCCACATTCCAACTCCAGGATGTACGTGGAGGTCAGACACTTCGTTGGCGCCACAGTCATCAAGAAGCTTGAATAAGAAATCACGACTTCCATGAAGAGTGTCTGGTTTCTTTGAAGAGAAAGCAGGCTTCTTCTGCGGAGATTTAGCCTGACCTGCCACTGGAGCTTTAGCTGTGGAAGGACGAGGAGGAGAAGATAAACCAGGAGCTCTGGCTGGTACAGACCCTCCTACGGCTTGTTTGGCAGGGAATCCAGGTGCAGTGGGGGCTGCACCCAGTCTTGATGGTCCTGCAGGAGGCAAAGGGGTACTCATTCTTTCCTTACTTTCTTAGATTCATGTCGTGTTATCGGACGAAACGATAACACGTTATTCAAATTCACCAATAACAGTGACGATTTCTTCTCGGTCAGTAACCCCAGCAGCAATCAAACGGTGTGCATCCTGAGCGAAAGCCGAACCTACAGCTTCAGAAGCTGCCTGCTTGATAGCAGAAAGAGGACTGTCTTGCATCATGACTTCAATGATTGCATCATTGATGAACATAATTTCGTGGATAGGTACACGACCTTTGTACTTAGTGTCAAGGTCAACACCGTCCCAGTCAGGGTTCAAGCGGCGAATCAAACGCTGTGAGATAACTCCACCAACAGCTGACAGGACAGACAATGGTGAGTCTCCAGCAAGTTCAATCAAACGAAGAAGAGCGAAGATGTTGTCGTCAGCGTGGATTGTGGACATAACCTGACGACCAGCTTTAGCCTGACGAACAGCTGCGGCAGCTGTAGCACGGTCACGAATCTCACCAAGGAACAGCGTGTTGTAGTCAGCACGAAGCAGCTTGGAAAGGAGTACGTCGAAACCTGCACCGTTGTCTTCGTCAATCTCAAGCTGTACAAGGTTAGGAAGTCTACGCTCAACAGGGTCTTCGATTGTCCAAACCGTACGAGTTTGCTTAGCTACGTGCAGGAGAGCTCCGTGAGCAGTGGTTGTTTTACCTGAACCCATTGGTCCAGCAATCATAATAAGCTTGTAAGGCATTGCAAGCAGACGGTAAACTAAGTCTAAGTTGTAATCAGCAAAGTCTAATTCGTCAAGCTGCTTCAGGTTACCTGTCAAAGGCAAACGCATGACGAGAGCCTCACCACCGTCTTCCACGCGGAACAGAACAGCACGTGCTTTACGCTTTTCCCCGTCAAGCATCAACGTGTAGATAGTTTCTTCTGGTTCAAAAGAACCACCAGAGGAAAGCTCAGTAGCAGCTTTCAAACGACCCATAATAACACGAGCAGGCACGCCTTCAACATAGTCAAAGTCTCTCATCTGACCGTCAACACGTATACGGGCACGAAGGTTACGAGTTTCTCCATCGATAACAATGTGGAGGTCAGATGCGTCAAGCTTCAACGCGTCCAACATTGTTTCCTCTAACCAGACGGCAGGGTCAACATCTCGTTTTTCGGTGTTCACATGCTGAAGACGTAGACGTTCTTCACGAGCGTCGTAACCTTCTTGTGTTTTCAAACTAATAGGAGCGTTGTTCTCTGGTCCTGTAACGAACCCTGTTTCTGAGCTTGGCTCTTCAGTCCTTAAACGTGAGGTTTCGTATCGTGATTCGGAACGAACAGGAGTTGGCTCTTCTTTGCGTCCGAAAAGACCACCCAAGAAAGAACGTTTTTCTTCGCGGCTTTCTGAACGGATAGGTTCTTTGCGAGAAGGCAAGTCAACTTTTTTGTCAAAGTCTGGTCGAGGGGTAGAAACTACAGCTGGTTTAGGTGTCTCTGCGGGAGGAAAGCTTACTGAACGGGAAATTTCAGGAGCCTGGATAGGAGCTGGTTTTGGAGCTGGTCGGACTTCTGTCTCTACATAGTTGTCAGCACTGTAACCCAACTCACGAGCCTGGTCACGGTCCACGACAAGAATTTCACGAACAACTTCTCTTACAGGAGCTGCAGGCTCAGCATGAACTTCTTCAACAGGTGCTTCTACCCACTCATCAGCTTCAGTAGAAACTTCTTCTGGGTCGTAGAAATAATCTTCTTCATCGTCATCAATGAGTTCATCAGTTTCAGCATGCTGAACTAAGTCATCTTCATCGTCAAGCTCAGCTGAAGCTGATTCTGGATAGTAGAATTCATCCTCATCGTCATCTTCAACAGTGACAGGCTCTACCTGAGCATCTTCGTCTTCTTCAAAATCATCAGAAGCTTGGAAGAAAGAATTTTCTTCGGTAGAAACTGGTTCTTCACCAGCATCAGAGGATTCAACTAAGTGGTCGAAAGAAGTCTCTGGTTCTACATCAAAAGTTGCTTCACTGGTAAAAGAAGTCTCTTCGACAGTAGCATCTACTTTTACAGGGGAGTCCACTTCTCCAATAGAAGCGGGTTCTTGATCTTTGCGGCTCTTCGGAGTAGCTACTCCATAACGCTCTAAATACTCGTCAAAATGCTTGTTGAACACCTCCAACAAGTTCTCGCGGTCTTCACCTGGGGAGTTAATTCCAGTGTTATCGTTACTCACAGTTATCCATTCCTTGACTCACTTCAAGGGCTTTATCAGCCAATACTAAATCAAACAAACCTATCGGCCACCCTTAACCCGAAAACAAACCGATATTCACTACGTCATCCCATCTGCCTACGAAGAAAGAAAATAATGGCACTGTTGTCGAAACCTGAGACTAAGAAGGAAACCAAAAAGGAATCCAAGAAACAATCCAAACAGCAAGCTGTTCTGGATGCCAATGGTGTTCCTATTAAAGAAGGGCCAAAGTTCGTCTGGGGAGCTGGAAAGAAATCCAAACCAGATGTAGTAGCTCGTGCGATTAGATCACTTGCCATGGTAATGCGAGTTGGAGAGTCTGAAGCTCGTGCCCTGGAAATTGTTGGAGAACAATTCAAGCGTTACACCATCGGTAGAGCTTTTATTAAAGCTGCAGATGCCATGCGTGAAGACGGAGCTGGCTTCAAGCAGGCTATCTTGCATGAAAATGATATCTTCCCACGAACTGTAAAAGAGCTTATCCAAGCAGCCCCTACTGCACAAGCTATGCAGACTAACTTGGAAAAAGCTGCGAAACTTGTAGCAAACAGCCAAGATGTGAAGAAGAAGCTTATCATCAGCATGATTCAGCCTGGAATCATGCTCATCATGTGTATTGCGTTCCTTTTCATTGCAACCGCGTTCATCATCCCAGGATTCTCCCAAATCTTCACCCAGTTGAACGCCGAAGAGCCAACAGCATCTGTCATCGTTAGACAGGCAGCTGAAGTAACAAAATGGGTGATTGGTGCATTGATTGTCGTTATCCTACTCTTGGTAGCATTCTGGTTTGTCTACGGCCGTCGTTCAGACAAAGTACGTAGAAACCTCGACACTTTTGTTCTCAAAATTCCGTTGATTGGTAACATCATCCAGTTGGCAGCCACCAGCCGTCTGTTTGACCTTCTTGCTTTGAACTTGCAAATTGGTATGACAGAGCCAACAGCTTTGGAGTCCGCTGCAAAGGGTGCTGGTAATGAAGCCATCAAGAATCACTGTATCAACCATGCAGAACGTATGCGTGAAGATGGTGTGCCGTTGAAAGAGTTTGTGAACTCCAAACTGTTCCCAATTTCTGCCCGTTACATGGTTGCTGCGGCACCATCAGTGCGTCAGGAAATTGAAATCATGACAGAACTTGCTCCTGAATACCGTGCAGAAGCTGACACTCAGGTAGATGGTTTCCAGAAAGCTGCCGAGCCAATCATGACTTACATCGTTTACGGTGTAGCTGGTCTTCTGATTGTGGCTATCGTTACTCCTATGTATGCCATGTACCCAGCATTGATGGACTTCGGAGACCAGGCAGACGGTTCAGCACCATTGCCTCCAACCGGATAACATTTTCATAAGTAAAGCCCCAACCAGATACTTTGGTTGGGGCTTTACTTATGTACTGGGACAAGGACTACGTTTAGGCCTGAGTGGCTCACAAGGCTCTTATAAGCTGGGTAAAAAGCTATACCACACACAGTGCAGGATAATCTCTTTTAGAGCATTAGAGAGCATTTCGCCCTGTCAACTTTCGCTCATAAGTCAATCATATTTAATGTCTTTTGGTTTCAGGTTAGGGTTATTTGCGGGGACCGATAAGTAGAGCATGAAAATCTTCCCTGAAAGTGACACCCAAGAAGCCTGTCGTACGCCTTTTAGAGCGATTTTAAAAAATGAAAACGGAGCAGCTGACTTAGCCAGTGTCATCACTGGTGTCATTGTCATGGGTATTGCAGGCTCTGTTGTTGCAGCTACGTTGTTAGGCGCTGTTCCGTGGTTTCAGAACAATGCAGCTAAACAGCAGTTATCTAACATAGTGATAGCCCAAAACACTTTCGCAAAAGTTGATGACGAAGGTGATTTCACCCGTAATATTGCTGACTTGGTTGACACTGACTCAGCAGGGGTTGTTCTTGAGTCAAACAACGTAGATTGTTATGCCGCTTTCAAAAAGTCAGGTTCTGGTAAATCCTATTACGTGACTAACAAACAAACAGCTCCCCAATTAGTTCCTTCAACCTGGACAAGACCTGCAAACTACCCAACCAATTGCATGTGGCCAATCAAACCTACTTCTGGAGCTGGATTAGATTACGGCTTCAGCTCACCTGTTTCTGGCGTGGTAGAGACTGAGCTAAATTTGAAAGCTGATAAAGCTTGGACAGGTTACTACGTGATCGACATTCCTAAAGCTGCTGATGAATCAAAAGTTCAGCCTTGGGTGCAGGTCGGTTCCGGCGGGGTAAACGATGTCGTAGAGAACTCTTCTACGACAATTAGGACCCAGACTGTCAACGGATCAAACAACTGGATTGTTCGGAGAAGTGGTGGAGCTGGCCCTCAAAGCTATGGAACGGCTAAACCTGGTTTGCATGTTGTGGCATTCGGTATCGATGCCCAGTCAAAGCCTTTTATGTCCATTGATGGTGGTCCTATCGTAACTGAAGATTGGGCTTTGCATTATGCCCCTGACAATGTGCGTATCAGCCCTGACAACGCTTATGGGAAGAGCTTGAGATTAGTTCTTGTGCCAGGTAATTATGATGCGTCTAAACTTAAAGAGCTGCAAGAGCAATACAGGGTTCACTAATTTTGAGTAGCAACTCCATGTTTTGCCGATAGCCTCAACATGCCTGATGAAAAATTAACCCCGACACCTCCAGAGGTCCCTTCTTTCAGTTCTTACAAGCCTAAAACGGATGTAGTAGAACCTAATCCAGCTGAGCCTGACATTCGTATCCCTACTGAAGACGAACCTTTGTCTGGTGAAGAGCTAAAAGAAGAAGTGCTTTCAGAACGATCTGAAGCTGGAGAAACAGAAGATGAGCTGAACGAGCATAGCGACGACCTTTACGGTGGCCCTTGGGAAATTATTCAGTATACCGGAGTAGCTCGTACAGCAATATGGGCAGTTTTGACTGCCGCACTCTCTGGAGCTGCAGCTTTCTTCTTCGCACCAGGTCCTTCCTGGATTATGGTGACAGTGTTTGCCTTCTTTGCAGGTGCGATTGCAGCTGTGGATAGTAAAACCCATCTCATCAAGAATCGTCATTCTTTGATTACTGCTGCGGTGTCACTTCCATTAGGAATCTTCGTCGCTTCTCAACTCGGATGGTGGAATCTTCTCGGTGGAGTTGTATCTGCCATCGCAATTATGGGTACATTGCTGCTACTTGTTATCTTTGTAGGTTTTGGCTCTGGAGGAGATTTGAAATTCTCTCCTATCCCTGCTTTTGTTCTGGGAGTCATCAATCCATTCTTAGCAGCTCTTTGGTTCTTCTTATCTCTTATTACCACAATGGTATTGCTTGTGACTTCGAAGAAGAAAGAAATTGCTTTTGGAACAGGAATGGCAATTGCTCTACCTATCGCAATCATCGCTACTAAATTCTTCTTTGATGTAGCAGGTCTCCCTTATTTGGAAAAAGTGTAAAAATAGCTTCACCCCCATTTTAGGGGACAAAAATCATGCGTTATAGCCACAAAACGCGGGTTTTTGTCCCCTTTTTTGCGGACAAGAAGGTATTTTACCATTTTCAGAAAAATATTTCCATGTTTGCGTATTTTTTCTTCAAACATGGCCGATAAGGTTTTATGTCCGAATCGGTAACGATTACACAGACACAAAACAAACCCCCTTACTTGAAAGAGAAAGAACTTAAATGTCTATTCTTGCTACTGCAAAAAACAAGGCTGCTTCCGCTAACGTGAAAGACGCCTTCAAGAACGAAGCCGGTGCTATTGACCTTGCTTCCATCATGGTTGGTATTATCGTAATCGGTCTTATCGGTGGTGTAATCGCTGCTACAGTATTCGCCGTTATCCCATGGGCTCAGGACAACGCTGCAAAACAGCAGCTTGACTCTGTAGCTGCCGCTCAGTCCGCTTACATCGGTCTTTCCTCTGACTCAACCACAACAGCTGGTACAGCTAACGGTGGTAAGGTATCATTCGGTACCGACGCTCAGCTGAAGGCTGCTAACCTGTTCGACAGCACCAACGCTAAGACAACTATCGTTGCTTCTGGTACTGGTGAAGCTGCTCACTACGGTGCAGCAACTACTTCTTCTTCAGGTGCTGTATTCTACATCGGTGACCGTAAGACACAGCCTACCAAGGCAGTTGCTACTACTCCTACACCTGCTGCTGCTGCAGCTGCTGGTTTGGGTAACACAGCTTACTAAGCCTTTACCGAAGGGGGACCCTGAACATCGGGTCCCCCTTCATCTTGCCTGATTTGCTCTTCGTAATAAAAAATCTCCCTATCCTCTCTAAGAGAAAGAAACAAAATGTCACTTATTTCTGCTGCTAAAGCAAAAGCTGCTCGTGGGAACATGAAAGAAGCTTTCAAGAACGAAGCCGGTGCTATTGACCTTGCTTCCATCATGGTCGGTATTATCGTAATCGGTCTTATCGGTGGAGTTATCGCTGCAACCGTTTTTGCTGTCATTCCATGGGCACAGGACAATGCAGCGAAACAGCAGCTTGACTCTGTAGCTGCCGCTCAGTCCGCTTACATCGGTCTTTCCTCTGACTCAACCACAACAGCTGGTTCAGCTAACGGTGGTAAGGTATCATTCGGTACCGACGCTCAGTTGAAAACTGCTAACCTGTTTGACAGCACCAACGCTAAGACAACTATCGTTGCTTCTGGTACTGGTGAAGCTGCTCACTACGGTGCAGCAACTACTTCTTCTTCAGGTGCTGTATTCTTCATCGGTGACCGTAAGACACAGCCTACTAAGGTTTCTGACAATGGAACAGAAGCTCAGGCTGCTGCTGCCGGTGTTGCTGGTAAGACAACTGGCGTTGTAAAGCCAGTTACTCCTTAATTCCCCTTGAGTTATTAAATAACTGTTGCCCAAGAGATAATCTCTTGGGCAACAGTTATTTAATAACTCATTAGGTACCAATCTAAGTGGAGTCCTCATAAAGGAGGACAGAGACCGATACTGGTTAAGTCCAAACAAATTATTCGCTAAACGAAAGAACTCATGTCTATTAAGCAAAAAGTCAACCAAAAAAATTTATCTAATGCCTTCCGCAACGAACAAGGTGCTATTGACCTTGCTTCCATCATGGTCGGTATTATCGTAATCGGTCTTATCGGTGGAGTTATCGCTGCAACCGTTTTTGCTGTCATTCCATGGGCACAGGACAATGCAGCGAAACAGCAGCTCGATTCTGTTGTAGCCGCTCAGGCTGCTTTCGCAGGTTTAGAAGCAGATGCTGCTAAAGGAGTGAACACTGCCGGATTCACATATTCCGCTGGTGGGACTAACCACAAGAAAATTGTCGCTTCTACTGGTGAAGTGCTTTTCGATGGTACTGACGCTGACCTTTACATGACTTCTTACAATCAGGATGGTAAGGCTTATTACATTGCCGCTGCCAAGTCTGCTTCTGGAAACATATTCTTAGTCCGTGACACTAAAACTCAACCAGGACGTGCAGAAACTGCAACAAATAACACTGCTGAGAAAGTTGTTCGTGCAGCTTTCCCACCCTCACCTGCTGCAGTAGAAAACATTCGCTGATAAAATTAGTTTTCTGAGAAATGGCCTGGCTTAGCTGGGTCATTTTTTGTTTAACCAAGCCATCGTGTCATTTGTAACGAATACAATACATCCCTTGAAAGGAACAAAATGGCTTTTGACATTGATAAGTATGCTGCCAACTCAGAGAGAGTTGGCTGGAGTGATCTTGATTTAGATTATTTTGATGAACATCCTCTACCTGCTGACACGCTACGGGTTCTTAGGTATATGGCTGATGTCGAATATCACACTGTTTGTTATACAAGAGATTTGCTGACAACTCCTTCGCATAAAGAGCCTGAAATTGCTACTTTTATGACTATGTGGAACCGTGAAGAGTTTTGGCATGGTGAAGCTCTGGCTGCTGTGTTAGCTAAGCACAACATCATTGTTGACTACGACCAGTTGAAAGCGAATCGACTTAAACTTGGGTGGCGTGATTTTTTTGACCCAATCAAACAGGGAATGCTGGGTAAAATAGTTGGAAAAGACTTTGTTGCAGTACACATGTCTTGGGGTGCAGCAAACGAATGGTCCGCTGTTACTGCTTATAAAAGAATGGCTGAGTTGGAGGGTGACCCTGTTTTGGGCGAACTCCTAAAACGTATAGCAAAGCAAGAGACTAAGCATGTGGCTTTCTATGTATCTCAAGCTCGGGAAAGATTGTCTGACAGCGTAAGAGCCCAAAAGCTTACCAGAACTCTATTATCAAAATTCTGGGCTCCTGTAGGTTCCAGTATTAGCGATAGAGAAGACACCGTATTTGTCTTTGACCGACTAATGAATGGTGAAGAAGGTCGTAAAGCTGTAAAACAATTAGACAACCATATCAGCAGCCTTCCTGGCATGAATGATTTGAATATCTTCGAAAAAGCTTTGGATGATTTAGGCGTACGTTGATAGTTTATGTACAAAATTGTAGATTTTGGTATGACATCCGATAACTTTTTTAGTCCAGAACGAGCTGTTCTGTTGTATGAGTAGGGAAAAGTTATGTCAGTAGTGTCAAAAGCCAAAGTTAAAGCAGTCCAAGGTAATGTTAAAGAATCGTTTACGAACGAACAAGGTGCTATCGACCTTGCTTCCATCATGGTCGGTATTATCGTAATCGGTCTTATAGGTGGAGTTATTGCTGCCACAGTATTCGCCGTTATCCCCTGGGCTCAGGACAACGCAGCCAAACAACAGCTTGATTCTGTAGCAGCTGCTCAATCTGCTTATGTTGGTTTGTCAGCTGATGTAAACGGTGGCTCTAAAACTTCCTTTGGCGGAGCTACTATTCTCACTATCATCGAAGCTGGAGTTACTAGCTACGAATTCCGTGAAACAAACGCCACAACATTGCAGGCTTCGATGAAGGCAGTTGGTAACGATGGGAAAGTTACTGAAAAACTGTTTGATGGTACAGGAGTCAATTTGTCTATTGGTAGCATCGGTACCGGCTCTGGAGCTCACTATGCAGCTGCGGTAAAATCCTCTTCGGGCAGTGTGTTCTATATTACTGACACCAAAACACAACCTACTAATGACACGAAAGCAGTAGAATCCGCTAAAGCTAAAACTTGGGTAAAAGTGGTTGTAGACAAAGTATCGTAATACGCATTCTAAGAGCTTACAAAGGAGCTGCTGAGCATCTGGGTGTTTATGTAATGGTAGGTGCTTAGAAGACGACCTCCGCCTACTGAATGGCTATTGACCTGTCGTGATGCAGGTCAATAGCCATTTAAGGTAGTGTCCCCTAAAAAGAGGACATGTGACCGATATACCCTTACTGTAACCGTCCCTTTCTAAACTTCCAAACTATACAGGATTAAAATGACTATCAAAGACAAGATGCACCAACATGACCTAAAGAGAGCGTTCCGCAACGAACAAGGTGCTATTGATCTTGCTTCCATCATGGTGGGTATCATTGTCATCGGTTTGATCGGTGGTGTAATCGCTGCTACAGTATTCGCCGTTATCCCATGGGCTCAGGACAATGCAGCTAAACAACAGCTTGATTCTGTTGTTGCTGCAGAGAACGCTCATGCAGGTCTAAGTGCAGATGATGGTCCTGTATACTACTTTGATTACAACCCCAGTAGATATGATGCTTCCCTCCCTGGAGCTTACAAAGATAAAGTTCTTCTTCCCGCTGGTATCGCTAAAGCTAATGCTTTAGCAGGAGTGACTCCAAAAGGTGGAGCTTGCTTTGTAGCAGCAGTGCTTTCTGATAGCGGCAATGCTTTTGTTCGTAGCGATACGTCGCAGGTAATCAAAGTAGCAAACTATGATTTTGACAAAGACTACACGCTTGATGCAAAAGTAGGTCCTCTTTACCAGCAATGCGACCCAATCTACTGGGCTGACTAAAACCAATGAGTATGCATCAAAGATAATGTAAACCTGTAAGATTTCTTAGATTTTTTGCAAATGGTGGACATCTCAATACTTTGAGGATGTCCACCATTTGTGTATTCATCTTGTATTAGCAAGAAGTGACTAGGTAGATATTCTCTACTGGCTCCTGCTCGTTGTTTCAAACTAAAAGCCGATAATCATGGCATACAAACTATTTCCCTCTTGATTTTGAAAGTAACTGATGCTGAAAACTTCTTCGCTGCAGAACCTGCGTAAGTTCTTTACTAAGAACTACCATGGATATGTTCGTACCCGTGGAGAGTCAGCCATGGATACTCTTCTTGGTACAATGATTGGTGTTCTCTTTCTTGCTGTCATCACAGCAAGCTTTGCTGGTATTTACATGGCTTATACTGTGTCTACTGCAAAAGCTCAAGAGAATACAGAACGTGCCAACTTAGCTTCCAGTTTATCTGCAGCTGCTCTGAACGGTCTCTATGTAGATTCAAGTTCCGGTCGATCCATTGCGACATCTGCCGGCTGGACTGTAACAGCTCAAGGGAAAACTCCTTTGAGCTCTGCGGCACCTGGAACAAATGCAGCCTATGCCAAATACACTTATGCAGCTAAAGCACCCATTCAACCTAATAGTCCTGTGATTGCTTCACAATGGGGTGTCTTAGAAACCAGTGGCACTGACCGTGGGCTTGTAAAAATTTACACAGCCATTCCAAAAGCTGGTCAGGTTGTGACATGTGATTGGACACAAGCCCCTGCAACTCTTTCAAGTTCATGTGTTGTCGTGTATGATGTGCTGTCTTCAATTGTAGCACCTCCTTTGGCTTACAACATCTACCCTGACGTAAATTGGGAGCAAAGCGTTCGAGTTGCTCCTTGGACAACTACACCCAACTTCTACGGTGCTAATTGGAATTCTTTCACCACCAGTAAAGTCGGTACGACAGACGTAACTTCCATGAAGGGTAACCCAGATGGTTCCAGGACAGTACGTTTTGTTGCGTTACTGAAAGATTTAGACCCTAACAAGAAAGTGTCTATTGACTTCCGTAAACCAGGCGAGGAATCATTCTTTGGTTATACCTTTACTCCAACAGCAAATGCTGGTGAAACAGGAAAACTGGAAAGAGCAGTCTATGGTGTTTTCGTGGCACCACCAAACACTACTTTGGTTGATGTCTATGTAGACACTTATGTGACTGACCCTCAGCAGTCAACAGACCCTACCATCCAAGGTTCTCGTTTCTTCGTTTACCAAGCCATCCCTGACGCCTGAAAGCAATAGAACTCATGTCATTATTCTCACGTATTAACAATGCTCGCAATGAAGAAGGCTCTTTACCTGCAATTATGGGTGCAGCTATTCTTATCTCTGCAACTGCTGTTTTATTGGGTGCTTTCGCTATTGCTACAACAAGAAACTCAGAGGTTAGCATTTCCAAGACCAGTTTGAATGCAGCTGTTTCCAACTGTGAAACAACACTTAGCTCTTCTGTCCAGAAAACTTTCTACCAGGATGTGAACTCTGGCAAATCCAATCTATTAGATATGGGTGCCGGTGATGCTACTGCAACTACAAACTTGAGCCTAAAGAACCAAGCAGAAAAGTATTGCAACTATGATGCAATCAAAACTACAGTCAGAGTAACTGCTGTCCAGCAGTATGTTCCTTCTGATTCAACTACTCCTGACAGTATCAAAGTGACTTTCAAAGCCGAATACAAAGGTGCGAACACCACAACCGTAACTCAGGTTCGCTACCTCAAATACCCTGTTCTGGCATCAGCTCAGAAAGTGGCAGCAGACTCTTTCATCTCGTCATATGACGCTGAAGGGAACGCTGTCTGGGTCAATCTTTCCGAATAAACCTTCACAACGTTGTCTTTTGGTTCTTCTTCCTTTTACAACCGATAAGAATATAGACAACACCAGCCAAACTCAGCTTAGGGAAATACATGTTATCTAATCTCCGTTCAAGAATTGAACGTGTGAAAAGCGAGCGGGCTGAAGCGTTACCAGCTGCTATTGTCACAGGTATTGTATCTTCAATCATCCTGCTTGGATTAGCAAGTGTGACAGCTACAGTCGTGACTCAGCAAACAAACGCAGAAGTAAGTGCAGAAGCTAATACCTCTGCTACTAACATCGACGTTTCGCTGCGTTCTGATTCAACCGCCGCCACTGCAATTAAAGCCGTCTCAAACAAATCTGTTAAGTTCCATGTTCCTTCAGCTGCAGGAACTAACAGCAATGAATGTAAACTTATCACCTGGACAGTGAACGGTACAAGCCTTGACCGTGTACTGACTGTTTACTCTGGTACCAAAACAGTCACTGGTCAAGTAGAGTGTGACCCAGCTTCTACTGTTGTGGTGTCAAACAAGCGTACATTGTCTTCTTCTTTGGAAGATGGTAGCAACCTTCGTTACTTCAATGCTTTAGGCCGTGAACTCACCGCTCCTTCAGTTGGAACTGTTGTTCCAGTTGATCCTGCCGCTGCAGCTCCTTCTTCAGAGCCTGCTGTAAAAGCTGCATGGAACTCTACTAAGGTTGCAAAGATTTCCTACAAGTTCACAATTGTTGCTAAAACAGGAAATGTAACTCGTACTGTAGAACAGTCTGCTTCAACACCTCTTTACTCTACTCCTGAGCAGAAAAAAGACGCTGAAGTTCAAGACTCTCAGGTACAGCGTCCAGCAAAGATTACTACTGCCAGCATCTCTGCCCAGCCAGTAGTATTGGGTAGCTCTTACACTGTGAAATGGAATAATGTTGTCTGTCCAGTTGACACTATTCGTTCATACACTGTGTACCAGAGTGATACTCCTATGGCACCTCAGGCAACTAACACTTTGACTTTGACTCAGACCAATGAAGCTGTTGACTATGTAGATTATGGTGTAGTTACTACATGTACTCGTGGTAAGCTCAGCATTGCTTCAGAAATGTCAAACGTAGTTTCCGCTGATGTTGTTCCACCTGTAGCTGTTGTGACTATCACAAACCAGCCTGTTGCTACTGCTGCTGCATTGAATTCAAACTTGACTGCCAGTGCAACATGTGTTGGTGCTGATGGTAAGACTTACGGTACACCACGTTACGTGGTGGACAGAACAGTTGCTACTTCTGGTGGTATCAGCAAAACAGGAACACTTACTTCTGTCAACCGTGCAATCAACTCTATGTTCATCACATACGAAGGAGCTCAGTATCAGCTGAAAGTTACTTCATGGTGTTTAAGTGCATCAGGTGCTCAGTCTGCAACTAATGACTCTGAAACGGGAAGACTGTTTACCACAGTATTGAACAAGCCTGAAGTTCCTATTTTCATCGACCCTGAGAACGCTCAGACTAATGTCCCTACTGTAGTAAACCTTACGTGGTCTACGGTAACCTGTGCACCAGGTACAATTCTTACTTATAGCATGGACAAAACAGTCGACTACGGTGCCACTATGGCTTCTCCAGGTAACATTGTCAACTGGAGCGGTATTACGACTCGTAGCGTCACAAACTATGAAGGTAACAAAGTTGGTTATACAGTTCAAGCTCGTTGCCAGGGTTCTTCAACTGCAGTAGCACCTGCTGTTTCTGCTAAAGATTCTGTATACTTTACAACACTTGTAACAGCTCCTTCTGTAGCTCGTAACATTGACAACAATGGTTACTTCCGCATGAACTGGACACCACCAGCTCGTGAATGTGCTACTGGTGTGACATTACGTTACCGTATCGTTCAGACTAAAGCTAACAATGTGGCTGGTCAGTGGATTACTGGAGCAACAACAGGAACTTCTGGTCCTGTACCTAACGGAACTCAGGAACAAGGACATCCACAGTGGGCTTACATCCAAACTATCTGTGATGGTGTAAACGCTGACTCTGGATGGCAGGGTACTCAAACAACTGCTGGAGATAAGTGGATTTCACGTATCGACGCTAACCTTGACGGTGCTGTAACTTACTGGCGTAAATTCCTTGGTACAGCTCAGTGTGGCTACGGTACAAAACCACAGTCATTCTCCTTGTACATCGCTGCTAACGGATTCAACCCAACCTGGGGTTCACGCCAGCCTTACGCTCCAGATGGAAGCTACGTAACAACTTCTAGAACTCCTGTTGCTGGTGGAAACACCGGATGGTTGAACTTCGATGTGAATGGAAACCGTAACACTCACTGGATTGATGATGCTAACGGTGGTTACCGTTACTGGTACGACAACGGTAGAAGTGGTTATGCTACTAAGCTGCAAGACGGCGGACGTAACATCAGTATCTACTACTACAACATGGCATCATTCAGTGACAACGTAACATGGTGGTGGATTGGTTCCTGTGGAACTGAGTTCGCAAGCCAGACTTCCAAGGGTGCAAACAACTTGAACCCTGGAGTTCCAGCTAACCTTGGAGTAGGTGACCCATACTCCCGTTACAACGGAACTGGTACTGGTTTCAGCCAGACAGCTACAGGTAACGCTGCAATTAGATAACACCTAACGTGTGAGGCTCCTAATCCTAAACAGGAGAGGGAGCCTCACACGTTTTGATCTATCCCCCTTCTATCATTCTAAGGTATCACTGCTCCTCATGAAACTTCGCCCCCTTCACCTGAAAGATGCTCTTAATGAAAAAGGGGAATCTTTGCCTGGAACAATTGTAGCCAGTCTTATTTCATCAATTATCCTTGTCGGAGTTGCAGGAGTAATTAGCCTGGTTATGGTTCAAAAAGTTGAAGCAGAGAACCAGATGAAAGTAGATACTTCTTCTGCCTCAATTGATGCTGAGTTCAAATCAGATGTAATTAACGCCGAAACAGTTCTTCCTGTGTCTTCTTCTGAGATTAGACTGCATGTTCCTTCAAATGATGACACTTGTAGAATGGTTGACTGGAAAATTGCGGATGGGTCACTAACTCGTACTTTGTCTGTTTACCAGGAGATGGTGGTTGTTGATGGGGATATGGAATGTGACACGAGTTCTGAAAAACTGGTTGATTCTAAAGTACGAACTCTCAGTCAGAACGTAACAGACAAAAGTTCTATTCAGTACTACAATGCAGTTGGTCGGGAGTTGAATCCTGCCAGCCCTATCAGTTTCAAGGAATCAGTATCTGCTCCTGACCCAGAGGCAGGGGTTTCTGAAGAGTGGGATACTGTTGAGGTACGTCTTGTGACCTTCCAAATTGAAGTAAAGTCTGATAAAATTGAAGAATCGCATAAGATACAGGTACGTAACGCAGCGTAAATCCTTATAAAATCAAGGTTCCGAAAAAAGTTTTAAAGTTTTTTCGGAAAACAGGTCTTTTTTCTTGACATGGGACCGATTACTCTGTTAGTATCTTACTAAGACATCAAACACCGATGTAAAACTACTAATCACGAAAGGAAGGTGTTGTTCACATGGCTACTCAGCTCATCACTCGCACACCTTCCATCACCATGCCCTTGCTCCCCGCCGGTCAGCGATTTAATAAGCCAGCGAAACAGGTTGAGCGAACAGGGTATCATCACAATACCTGGCAGACTAAGTAACTATAACTGAATAGCTTGAGAAGTAAAAATACTTCTTGACAGTTTAGTTCCTGACATGTAAGATGAATGTCAGTTCACTTTAGCCGGTATGGTCCAATGGACACGACTCAAAGCTCCTACCTTTGAAATTCAGGTTCGATTCCTGATACTGGCACGAAGAACAGGTATAAAGCTTGTTCTTTTATATACCAGTTTCGTATAATGGTAGTACAAGAGCTTCCAAACCTCTTAGCGTGGGTCCGATTCCTACAACTGGTGCGAACAGGGTAAAACCTGGACAATGTAACAAAATATAGGGGTGTAGCTCAATTGGCAGAGCAACGGTCTCCAAAACCGTAGGCTGCAGGTTCAAATCCTGTCACCCCTGCGAAACCTGAAAAATACTGAAAAAAGAAGTTGACAAACGGAAAACAGTGTGATAAGGTGGAAAGGTAAAGATTTTAGTTTCAACTACTGAACATGTTCGGCAGGTTGTTTAGTCTCCCAATAGGAGAGCGAGAGTATTTTGAAAATTACACAGAGTTTATATAATATGGAACTAACTATAATATGGCGGATGAGCTATGCTCGAAATTCGTCCTCTATTGTAGGGCATTCCATCCTTGGAGGCCAGGGTAACAACCACCAGCTGCATTTTGGCTAAAGTTGTTTAGCACTGGAACCTCCAAGTTATGCCACTTTAGCTCAGTTGGTAGAGCATGCGCCTGAAGAGCGCAGGGTCGTCGGTTCAATCCCGACAGGTGGCACCCTTTTTCAGCTTCGGTTGAAAATGTGGTGGTTTGTAACATGAAGGCCACTTATGCTCCAGTATCCCAATGGCAGAGGAACATGGCTAAGAACCATGACAGTGTGGGTTCAAGTCCCACCTGGAGTACAAGCTTGATAAAAGCTTACGGTGATGAAATGTATTTTTCAAAACCATTTCGGAGTGTGGGGCAGTGGTTAGCCTGCTTCCTTAGGAGCGAAGAGGTCGCAGGTTCGAATCCTGCCATTCCGACAAAACTGGTTAGTTATCCCAGAAAGGGCGTAACTGAAGTCCCATGCACTTCTTATCACCAGTATAAAAATGGATAAGGCTACAACACCAGTAGAATCCCCGGGGGCGGGGAGAAGCATTGTAACGGAATGTACGCAAGCGGCATGCGACCTCGTTTGGGGCGAGGGAGTCGGGAGTTCGAATCTCCCCATTCCGACTGAAAGCTTTCATAGCTTTCTATTTGGGTTTATCGTATAAAGGCTATTACTCTTGGCTCTTACCCATGAAATGAAGGTTCAAGTCCTTCTGGACCCACGATACGACACGATAACGTCGTCCTACTTCAAGTAGGTGCTTAGCGAGAAGGTCTAAGTCACAAAGGTTATTGCAGGGTCCTCGCTCTGAGTAAGCAGACATCCTTTACACGGAAGTTGTGCCGAGTTTGATTCTCGGGAGGACCACCATACAGTTAGAGGACGGGTGCTGTATGAACCGCCTAGGATATGGACCTCTAACACTTGACAGTGGGCAAGTTTCCCAAGCATGCGAATGGCAACGGCATGCCCCACTAAATGGGAGTGTTGAGCAACTGGTTGGCTCGACGGACTGTAAATCCGTTCCCTTCGGGGCTTGCAGGTTCGAATCCTGTCACTCCCACGCAACAACACATGCCTGTGAAGCTCAGATGGGAGAGCGTCCGGTTGAAGCCCGGAAGGTTGTCGGTTCGACCCCGACTGCTGGCACAACAAGATAGCTAAGTGTACGTGAGGCTAACGTATAACTGGTTATCTTCTG
>Ga0308158_10000284_pt1 | contig 101370 bp, 93 predicted proteins | sample PhyBR2_FD_201038 | JGI IMG/M metagenome (GOLD analysis project Ga0308158, IMG submission 201038) | Phyllosphere microbial communities from UC Gill Tract Community Farm, Albany, California, United States - DLSLB.R2 | ecosystem: Host-associated > Plants > Phyllosphere > Unclassified | place... | reverse complement strand
GAATTACGTATGTTCACTCCAGAGACTTGGTATTCATTTAGCGTCTTGCGACGTTAAGAATCCATGTCTTCGAGTGCCCACACAGATTGTCTGATAAATTGTTAAAGAGCAGTGCAACGCGGCTTTCGCTCACCGTTGCGAGGTCCCGTATAATACGTTTTCCTCATCCAGAGTCAAGCGTTTATTTTTCGCTTTTCTCTGTCAGAACTTCCGGAGAAGTCCTTCTGACCCGGCGGCTTGCGTGCCGTTGTTCCGTGTCAGTGGAGGCGCATTATAGGGAGTTATTCCGGGCTGACAAGAGCTAATTTCAAAAAATCTTTCAAGCGTCTCTTTTTTGTGCAAACCCGCTATCCGTTGCCAGTTTTTCAAGCGATTTGAAGCCGTATCGCTGCAAAACGGGCAGCAATTGTACAGTCTCCGGCGTTACGTCCATGCAGTAAGCGATGTTTTCATCAGCCGATTTAGCATCGGGTGCATCATGCTCAAGCAGCCATGCCGTTCGGCGAGCAATCGCCGCGCCGGAATCCACCAGCCGCGTTCCTTCCGGTAGCACCTGCAGCAGCTCCTCCTGAAGAAGCGGGAAGTGAGTGCAGCCGAGGACAACGGTATCCGGCGGCTCCGCCATCCGTAACCACGGGCGAAGAATACGGCGTAATCTGTCGAGAGAGACCGGTTCGCCATGCAGCTTCGCTTCGGCTATCTCTACCAGCTCAGACGAGCCCAGCAGTTCAAAGTGACATTCATTAGCAAAGCGCTGAATAAGCTCGTGCGTATAAGGACGCTTTACCGTACCGCGGGTTGCCAGCAGGCCAACAACGCGGTTGGCGGTCAGGCGTGCCGCAGGCTTAATGGCGGGCACAACGCCTACCACCGGGAAGCCGAACTTCTCGCGCAGAGCAGGAAGGGAGACGGTGCTGGCCGTATTACAGGCAATCACCGCCAGAGAGAGCGGATAGCGGGCCTGAACGGCGGTGACAATCTCCACCACGCGCTCAACGATAAATGCTTCTGACTTCTCCCCGTACGGGAAGGCAACGTTATCAAACGCATAGATGTAATGGAGGTCCGGCAGAAGACGCCGGATCTCATCATAGACGGATAGCCCACCGACGCCGGAGTCAAACACCAGCACGGTGGGTCGTGGATCAGAAGGTGTAGCTGCCAGAGACGGTGTATTCTCGTCCTGCAGTATGGTAGCCATAAACTGTCTCGTAATCTTTATCGAACAGGTTAGCTATTTTACCACGAACGGTGAACTGTGAGGTGATCGGATACGACACTGCTGCATCCCATAAACTGACGCCGCCCATCTTGACCCGCTGATAGGTGGTGTAGTCCGTATCGTAGCGCGTGCCCAGATAGTGATAGGTTACGCTCCAGTCCAGATCGTAGACCTGCCAGTCGAGCTGATACTTCACCTGCTGCTTCGCACGGCGTGCCAGCGGCTCGTCAGTCACCGCATTACGTGAATCGACATAGTCGTAGCTCAAGCTGTGTCCCAGCGGGCCGGTATCGAAGGATGCCGTCGCTTCCACACCTTTAATCCGCGCCTTGCCCACGTTGTAGTACTTCATCGCGCCATCGTCATAGTCGATGAGGTTGTCTACGTCGTTACGGTAGCCGGAGACGCGCCAGTTCACACCCGACGTCAGGCCTTCAAAGGCCCCTTCCCACTGCTTGCTCTCTTCCGGGTTGAGATCGTCATTGCCGTAGAAGCCATGCAGCTGGCCGAGGTTCGGCGCTTTATACGCTGTGCCGTAGGAGGCAATAAAGCGATAGCCTTCGATAAACTCCCAGCCAGCGCTGCTCTGCCAGGTGCCGTGACGGCCAAACTGCGAGTTGTCATCGCTACGCACCGCGCCTTCCAGCGTGAAGTCACCCAGCTGCTGCAGCGCAGTCAGATAGACGCCAGTGTTACGCTGATCGTAACCGTCGGTAACGTAGTTGGTTCCCGGCTCGGTGCTCTGCTTCTGCCAGTCGATGCCTGCCCCGACGTTGCCCTGCCCGACGTCAACGGTATTCGCCCACTGTACGTTGTACTGTTTGATCTCATCCAGCGTGGCGTTGGAATCGTAGCGGCCCAGATGCGGATCGTAGTTAAAGTCTTTGCTGTGGCCATAGCTGGTCAGCAGCTGAGAGCGGAAGATATCGCCGTTAAAGCGCAGGCCCGCGTCCCAGGTCTGGCTGTAGAGCTGGCGCGTATCCACCAGCACGTCAGGCGTGAAGCTGCTGTAGTAGCCTTCGTAGTCGGTACGGTTGTCATAGCCGTAGCCGCGTACAAAGCCGCTCCACTCTTCAGAGAAGCTATGCTCCAGCGCACCGTACAGCGTCTTGCTCATAAACCCGTCGCGATCGGGCTGCGCCAGGCCACCGGTGTTCCCTTCAGCGCCGATATCAAAGCCTTTGGTATAGGTGTAGTCGCCCGCCAGCGTCACACGGGTGCTGTCGCCCAGATCCTGCTGCGTGCTGGCCTCATAGTTCTGATAGCCTTTGGATCCGATGCCTGCCGACAGCGTCGTGCCGTTTTTCTCACGCGTCGTGATGATATTCACCACCCCGCCGATAGCGTCGGAGCCGTACACTGCCGAACGCGGGCCACGAATGTATTCAATGCGCTGTACTAAGGCCAGCGGGAACTGACTGAGATCGGACGAGCCGCTGACGCCAGCCTGGTTGAGGCGTACGCCATCGACCAGGATCAGCACATGGCTGGAGTTAGTGCCGCGCACATAAAGAGAAGAGATCTGCCCCATACCGCCGTTCTGCGAGATATCTACGCCAGGTAGACGACGCATCACATCGGTTACGGAGGTTGACTGCCAGCGATCGATATCCTGGCGGGTGACAACGCTGACCGGTGCCAGCACCGTTTTTACCGGCTGCTGAAAACGGTTTGCGGTAACGACCAACGTGTCCGGATTGCTGTCCTGCGCCCAGCCGGAAAATGCCGTGACGGAGAGCGCCGTCATCAGCGAAGCTTTTTTTATCATTGTAAAAGCATCCACAATATAAGAAGGATGCCGCAGGCCCCATCAATAGCACGCGATGATGAAAGCCAAATGCGACGTATACCGGCAGGTCTTCGGGCTTGGAGATTTTGCAGAGTGATGACTTCCCGCCTTGCGGCAGTGTCTGCTTTCGCTATCACTCCAACTCTCCTTACCGCTGCGCGTCAGCCCCAGATTTTCACTGGATTCCCTTTTAACTCACAGGACCGGAGCGTGGATGCTACCTGTAGGTACTTATAGATGTCCAGACTGCTAAGAGAAGAAAAGTAAAAACGCTGGGACTGGACAATACGCACGCAATCCCTACAATCCCCGCGTAATCTATTTTCACTCAGGACGCATCATGACCCCCGAACACCTCCCGATAGAACAGTACGACGCTCAGCTGGCCGAAAAAGTGGTCCGTCTGCAAAAGATGATGACGCCCTTTTCCGCGCCTGCGCCGGAGGTGTTTCGCTCTCCTGTAAGCCATTACCGGATGCGGGCCGAGTTTCGTATCTGGCACGATGGAGATGACCTGTACCACATCATCTTCGATCAGCAGACCAAAAGCCGGATCCGTGTAGAGAGTTTCCCAGCCGCCAGCGCCCTGATCAACCAGTTAATGGCTGCAATAATGGACAGCGTACGGGGTAATAATGTCCTGCGCTTTAAGCTGTTCCAGATCGACTACCTGAGCACCCTTAGCGGCCAGGCCATCGTGACCCTGCTGTACCATAAAAAGCTGGACGAGGCGTGGCAGGCCGAGGCGCAGGCCCTGCGCACTGCGCTGCGGGCGCAGGGCATGGACGTGCATATCATTGGGCGGGCGACCAAAACCAAGGTGATGCTGGATCGGGACTACGTCGACGAGCGCCTGCCGGTGGCGGGCCAGGAGATGATCTATCGTCAGGTAGAGAACAGCTTTACCCAGCCTAACGCGGCGATGAATATTCAGATGCTGGAGTGGGCGCTGGACGTGACCGCAGGGTCAACCGGCGACCTGCTGGAGCTGTACTGCGGCAACGGCAACTTCTCTCTGGCGCTGGCGCGCAACTTTGATCGCGTGCTGGCGACCGAAATCGCTAAACCGTCGGTGGCAGCGGCGCAGTACAACATCGCCGCCAACCAGATCGACAACGTGCAGATTATCCGCATGGCGGCAGAGGAGTTTACCCAGGCGATGAACGGGGTGCGTGAATTTAACCGCCTGCAGGGTGTCGATCTGAAGAGCTATCGCTGCGAGACGATTTTTGTCGATCCGCCGCGCAGCGGCCTGGATAGCGAAACGGAGAAGATGGTGCAGGCCTACCCGCGTATTCTGTACATCTCCTGCAATCCAGAGACGCTGTGCCAGAACCTGGAGACCTTCAGCCAGACGCATCAGGTTGAACGCCTGGCGCTGTTCGATCAGTTCCCCTACACGCACCATATGGAGTGCGGGGTGCTGCTGACCAGAAAATAAACCTATCGCCTGCTGAAAACGCCGGATGGCGTTACGCTTATCCGGCCTACTTCAGAGTCCTAACTCTTCATCTACTCTGTCAGCTCGTACTTGCGGTTACGCATGCGGTAGCCAATCCAGAACACCAGCACCACTGACAGTACGGCAGGGACAAAGTTAGAGCCAATAGACGGATACTCAGCCCGCACTACTGCGCTATAGAGCAGCACGCCTAAGATAAAGCAGGCGGCGGCCAACGCCGGTAGCCCCAGCGGCATGGTGCGATTTTGATAGCGTTGATGCAGACAGTAGACCGCCAGCACCAGCGAGATAACCGGGAACAGCGAAAACGGCACAATCGAGCTGAAAATCGCCGTAAACGTGCCGTTAATCGATAAGCCAGCGATCAGCGCCAGCAGTAACGTACCTTTATCTTGACCTGACTGTTTCATTACTCGTCCTTCACTCATCGGGTTGGTGCGACATTCTTTCCTGCTCACGGCGATACCAGTAGTAAGCGCCTTTCGAAATCATCCTCAATTGCAGCACCAGGCGCTCTTCTAGCTGCCTGCGCTGCTCCGGACCCACGTCCAGCGCTTCTGCGCCGGCGCTAAATACAATGGTGACCATCGCTTCGGCCTGTGCCTCGGTGAACGATCGCGGCATATGGCTTTCGAGTTCAAGATAGTCGGCAAGTTCCGCGATGAAGTGCTGGATCTCGCGGGCTACGGCAGCACGAAAAGCGCTGGAGGTGCCTGAACGTTCGCGCAGCAGCAGGCGAAACGCGTTGGGGTTATTGCCGATAAACTCCATAAAGGTAGAGACAGAGGTGCGGATCACGCTCCCGCCTTTGGCAATGCGCTGGCGCGCCTGGCGCATCAACTGGCGCAGCATCAGGCCGCTCTCGTCGACCATGGTCAGGCCAAGCTCATCAACATCGCGGAAGTGGCGATAGAATGACGTTGGGGCAATGCCCGCCTCGCGCGCCACTTCGCGCAGGCTCAGGCTGGCAAAGCTACGCTCAGCGCTTAGCTGACTAAATGCCGCTTCCACCAGCGAACGCCGGGTTCGTTCTTTTTGTTGCGCTCTAACGCCCATCACAATGTCTGAATCCTTCCAAAGGCCTGCTGGCACTATACCAGAGATAAGCTAATCGGTTTGCCTGGCTTTGTGAATGATTCTTTATGAATGATTGTTTACAAGCTGTTGCACCATTAATGACGTTAATGCGCGCGCAAGCAGAATAAAAAAATAGCACGGCAAAAAAACAGAGCGATAATTGGGTTATGCCCTTAACGATGTTAGTATTATGTTGTTTTTATGTATAAGAACAGGTAAGCCCTACCATGCCACACACTTACGATTACGATGCAATAGTGATAGGTTCCGGTCCCGGTGGCGAAGGTGCTGCCATGGGGCTGGTGAAACAAGGTGCCAGGATCGCCGTCCTTGAGCGATACCATAACGTGGGCGGCGGATGTACCCACTGGGGCACCATCCCCTCGAAGGCGCTTCGCCACGCGGTCAGTCGGATTATCGAATTTAATCAAAACCCTCTGTACAGCGACCACTCCCGCCTTCTGCGCTCCTCTTTTGCCGACATCCTCAACCACGCCGACAGCGTTATCAATCAGCAGACGCGCATGCGCCAGGGGTTTTACGAGCGTAACCGCTGTGAAATTCTGCAGGGCGATGCCCACTTTGTTGATGCGCATACGCTGGCGCTGGAGTGCCATGACGGTACGGTAGAGACGCTGACGGCAGAGAAGTTCGTCATCGCCTGCGGCTCTCGCCCCTACCATCCGGCAGACGTCGACTTTGCCCATCCTCGCGTTTATGACAGCGACTCGATCCTCAGCATGCAGCATGAGCCACGCCATGTGATCATCTACGGTGCAGGAGTGATCGGCTGTGAGTACGCGTCGATCTTCCGGGGAATGGATGTCAAAGTCGATCTGATCAACACCCGCGATCGCCTGCTGGCATTCCTGGATCAGGAGATGTCGGACTCGCTCTCTTACCACTTCTGGAACAACGGCGTCGTGATCCGCCATAACGAAGAGTATGAGCAGATCGAGGGTACGGACGACGGGGTGATTATGCACCTGAAGTCAGGCAAAAAGCTTAAGGCCGACTGCCTGCTCTACGCCAACGGACGTACCGGTAATACCGATAGCCTGCAGCTGGCCAACGTCGGTCTGGACGCGGACGGACGGGGACTGCTCAAGGTCAACAGCATGTACCAGACCGCGCAGCCGCATATCTACGCCGTGGGTGACGTTATCGGCTACCCAAGTCTGGCCTCTGCCGCCTACGATCAGGGCCGCATTGCTGCTCAGGCGATGGTCAAAGGCGAGGCGACGGCGCATCTGGTGGAAGATATCCCCACTGGGATCTACACCATTCCGGAGATCAGCTCGGTCGGTAAAACGGAGCAGCAGCTCACCGCAATGAAGGTACCCTATGAAGTGGGTCGGGCGCAGTTTAAGCACCTGGCGCGGGCACAGATTGTGGGGATGAGCGTCGGAACGCTGAAGATCCTGTTCCACCGCGAGACGAAAGAGATTTTGGGGATCCACTGCTTTGGTGAGCGCGCGGCCGAAATTATTCATATCGGCCAGGCGATTATGGAGCAGAAAGGCGGCGGTAACACCATCGAGTACTTCGTTAACACCACCTTTAACTACCCAACCATGGCGGAAGCCTATCGGGTAGCCGCGCTAAATGGCTTAAACCGCCTCTTTTAACGCTTTGTCGAAATGGCCATCCATTGTTGTGCGGATGGCCTCTGCCAGCTGCTCATAGCGGCTGCGCAGCGGCGATCCCGGACGATACACCAGGCCAATGGTGCGCTTCGGCTCCGGCTTGATGCACGGCAGGTAAATCACCCCGTCGCGCTTGCGCTCGGGCGGCACGGCCAGCGCGGGCAAAAGCGTAATGCCGCTGCCAGCAGCGACCATATTACGCAGCGTTTCAAGGCTGGTGGCGCGGAAATGGGTATCTTCGTCTGCACCCGCCTCAAAGCAGAAGCCCATCGCCTGATCGCGCAGGCAGTGGCCATCTTCCAGCATCAGCAGCTTCTCACCGGCGAGGTCGGCCATCGGTACGCGGTCGCGGTTCGCCCACGGGTGATCCTCATAGATCGCCAGCATCATCGGCTCATCAAACAGCGGGACTTCGATAAAGGCTTCGCTCTCTTTCACCAGCGCCAGAATGGCGCAGTCCAGCTTGCCGCTGTCCAGCTGGGCCAGCAGCTGTTGCGTCTGCGCTTCGTGCAGATACATCTCCAGCTTAGGGAAAGTTTGGTGCAGCAGCGGAATAATCTGCGGCAGCAGGTAGGGTCCAACGGTCGGGATCAGGCCAATATGCAGCGGTCCAGACATGGCCTCCCCCTGCTGGCTTGCCATCTCCTTGAGCACTTTGACCTCGCGCAATACGGTGCGCGCCTGATCTACCAGCAGCAGGCCAGCCTGAGTAAACAGCACTTTACGGCTGGTACGCTCCAGCAGCATCACGCCAAGCTCATCTTCCAGCTTGCGGATCTGTCCGCTGAGCGTGGGCTGGCTAACGTGACAGGAGTCGGCCGCCCGGCGGAAATGACGGTGTTCGGCTAACGCTACCAGGTATTCAAGATCACGAATATTCATTATTCATCCTCCGACGCCACGATAGTTCATGGCGATAGATAGAATAGCAATCAATGATTATCCCTATCAAGCACTCTCTGACCCTGCATGCCATTTTTTGTATAAAAAAAAGCCGGGCACGGGCCCGGCGTCTCTTGCTACGGCGTGATTAAATCAGGCGGGCTTTGGCATCGTTAATGGCCTGAGCGACCTGCGTTGGCGATACGCCACCTTTCGCCGCGCGCTTATCCAGACAGGATTGCAGGGAGAGGATCGGATAGACGTCGTCGCCAATCACGCTGCTGAATTTTTGCAGATCGGCCAGGGCCAGATCCTCCAGCGGTTTACCCTGAGCGATGGCTTCCACAACGGCTTCACCGACAATATGGTGTGCTTCACGGAACGGCACGCCCTTCGCGACCAGATAGTCCGCCAGCTCGGTAGCGTTAGCATAGCCCTGCTGCGCCGCTTCCTGGCAGCGCGGACGTTTCACCTGAATGCCGTCCAGCACCAGCGCGGCCATGTGCAGGCAGTCCAGCCAGGTGTCGAGAGCATCAAACAGCCCCTCTTTGTCTTCCTGCATATCTTTGTTATAGGCCAGCGGCAGACCTTTCAGGGTCATCATCATGCCGGTCAGTGCGCCCTGCACGCGACCGCATTTGCCACGGATCAGCTCCAGCGCATCCGGGTTTTTCTTCTGCGGCATCAGCGAGGAGCCGGAAGTAACGCGGTCGGAGAGCTCAACAAAGCCCGCTTCACCGGTGTTGAAGAAGATGAGATCTTCCGCAAAGCGCGACAGGTGCACCATACCGATAGAGGCGTCAGAGAGCAGCTCCAGCACGTGGTCGCGGTCGGATACGGTATCGAGACTGTTACGGGTCGCACTGGCAAAGCCCAGCCAGCCCGCCAGCTGCTCGCGGTCAATTTCATAGGCCGTTCCTGCCAGCGCCCCGCAGCCCAACGGGCTAACGTCCAGACGCTTCAGGGCATCCTGCAGGCGGCTTTCGTCACGGGCCAGCATCTCAACGTAGGCCAGGCACCAGTGAGCAAAGGTTACTGGCTGCGCACGCTGCAGGTGGGTATAGCCCGGCATCACGGCATCCTGGTTCGCCTGCGCGGTCTCAACCAGCGCGCCCTGCAGCTGACGATTTGCCGCCAGCAGCTCGGCCACGGTGTCTTTACACCACAGCTTCAGATCGGTTGCCACCTGATCGTTACGGCTACGGCCGGTGTGCAGCTTTTTCCCCAGCGGGCCAACCTTATCGATCAGCTTGCCTTCCACCCAGCTATGGATGTCTTCGGCATCGCTCTCCAGGATCTGCTCCGGGTTAAGACGCACCTCTTCCAGCAGGTTATTCAGCGCCTCTTCTAGCTGCACTTGCTCATCGGCGGTCAGTACGCCTACCGTCACCAGCGCTTTGGACCAGGCCACAGAGCCGACGATATCCTGCTCGGCCAGGCGGAAGTCGAAGCGCAAAGAGTCATTGAACTGTTTGAACCGTTGATCCGCTGCCTGTGTAAAACGCCCACCCCAAAGTGCCATAACATCGTTCCTTTATTCGTTAGTTCCGCCGGGTGGCGCTGCGCTTACCCGGCCTACGGTCATTCAATAAAAATTTACGCTAAAATACGCGTGCCAATCGGCGTGCCGTTGAACAGCGCCGGAAGCTGCTCCGCGTGACGCCAGGAGGCGATATCCACCGGACGGCCCAGCGTGCGGGCGGCGTCCAGCGCGGCGTTGACCTTGACGATCATGCCGTCGGTAATAATGCCCTGATCGATCAGCTGCTCGGCTTTCGCCGCCGTCATCTCGGCGATGCGCTGGCCCTTGCCGTCCAGAATGCCGCTCACGTCGGAGAGCAGGATCAGATCCGCGCCGAGCGTTGCCGCCAGCGCCGTCGCTGCCTGGTCAGCATTGACGTTCATCAGCAGACCGTCGTCGGTCACGCCGATGGAGCTAATCACCGGCAGGAAACCGCCCGCCAGCAGAGAGTTGATCAGCACCGGGGAACCCGGCTGCGCCTGGCCCACGTGGCCCAGATCGTCATCAAGCTGGGTGACCTTGACGCTATCGCCGTCGCCCAAGAACAGGCCCACCGAGGCAATCTTATGCTTCTTCGCCCAGGCCAGCAGCGTTTTGTTGGCGGTGCCCGCCAGCGCGCCGGTAATAATGTCGATCTGGTCGGCAGGGGTCACGCGCAGGCCATTTTTCTTGGTCACCGGCAGGTTAAGCTTTTTCATCAGCTCATCCACTACGCAGCCGCCGCCGTGCACGATCACCAGCGGACGCTGATGCGACTCACGATAGTTAACCAGGGCGGTAAACAGACGCGCCAGCGCCTCTTCGCTATCCAGCAGTACACCACCGAGTTTGATAATTAATGGATTCATCATCACACCTTAAATAAGAGACTGCGTTTCAGGGTAGCCGAAACGAATATTTGCACACTGCATTGCCTGGGCGGCAGCGCCTTTGAGTAAGTTATCTTCCGCGGCGACGACAATCAGGTGCTCATCCTGTACGGCAAAACCGATATCACAGAACGGCAGGCCAACCACGTTTTTCAGCGCCGGCACACCTTTATCATAGAGGCGCACCAGCGGCTTATCGGCATACGCCTGCAGGAACGTGCCCGCCACCTGCTCTTTGGTCACGCCCGGCTTCAGGCGACAGGTAATGGTTTCAAGGATCCCACGCGGGAAGCTGCCCAGATGCGGGGTAAAAATCACATTCGTGCCAAGGTGAGTGGTGATCTCTGGATGATGACGATGGTTAAAAATGCCGTACGGCTGCAGGCTCACTTCACAGAAGCTATTTGAAATGGCCGCCTTGCGCCCGGCACCGCTGACGCCGCTGGTGGCGTTGATCACCGGCCACTGGTTGAGATCCAGCAGCCCGGCGTTGATCAGCGGCTTCAGCGACAGCTGCGCTGCCGTCGGATAGCAGCCCGGTACAGCCACCAGTTTCGCCTCTTTCAGTCTGTCAGCGCTCCACTCCGCCAGGCCGTACACCGCCTGCTCAAGCAGCTGCGGGTGCTGGTGGGTAAAGCCATAGAATTTTTCATAGAAAGCGGGATCGTTAACGCGGAACGCGCCGGAGAGGTCGAACACGATGCAGCCCGCCGCCAAAAACTGCGGGGCCAGGTCATGGCTGACCTCATGGGCGGTCGCCAGGAACACCACGTCGACACCCTCAGCAAACTCGCTGATATCGGACATCGGCTGCAGAGGCAGGTCGACAATACCTTTCAGCTGCGGGTGCAGATCGGAGATTAATTTTCCTGCATCATTGCTTTGCGCTGACACGGTCAAAGCGGTTATGGTCATATGAGGATGGCGATTCACGTAGCTTACAAGCTCTGCGCCCGCATAACCGCTAGCGCCTACAATCAGCGTATTCAACATCGGGTTCCTTTATGCTCAACGTTAATGTATTTTTATTCACATTTACTGCATGAATATTGATACTATCACGACCTAAGGTGTGTCAACAATGAAAATGAATTTACCGCCATTTATCGAGATCTACCGCGCCCTGATAGCCACGCCATCCATCAGCGCGACGGAAGAATCGCTGGATCAGAGCAATGCGTCTTTAATCAATCTGCTTGGCGGGTGGTTTGGCGACCTCGGGTTTAACGTAGAGATCCAGCCGGTACCCGACACGCGCAACAAATTCAACATGCTGGCCAGCATTGGCGAGGGCGCAGGCGGCCTGCTGCTAGCCGGGCATACCGATACGGTGCCCTTCGACGATGGGCGCTGGACCCGCGATCCCTTTACCCTGACCGAGCATGACAACAAGCTCTACGGCCTCGGCACGGCGGATATGAAGGGCTTTTTCGCCTTTATTCTTGATGCGCTGCGTGACGTAGACGTGACCAAGCTGAAAAAGCCGCTCTATATTCTGGCAACCGCCGATGAAGAGACCAGCATGGCGGGAGCGCGCTACTTCTCTGAGAACGCATCTATTCGCCCGGACTGCGCCATCATCGGCGAGCCGACCTCGCTACAGCCGATCCGCGCCCATAAAGGCCATATCTCTACGGCGGTACGGGTGCTGGGCCAGTCGGGTCACTCCAGCGATCCGGCGCGCGGCGTCAACGCCATTGAGCTAATGCACGACGCCATTGGCCGCCTGATGCAGCTGCGTGATTCTTTGAAAGAGCGCTATCACTTTGAGGCCTTCACCGTACCTTATCCGACGCTGAACCTCGGTAGCCTGCACGGCGGCGACGCCTCAAACCGTATCTGCGCCTGCTGCGAGCTGCACATGGACATTCGTCCCCTGCCGGGCATGACGCTGAACGATCTCAACGGCCTGGTGAATGACGCGCTGGCCCCGGTGAGCGAGCGCTGGCCGGGACGTCTGAACGTCGCCGAGCTGCATCCGCCAATCCCAGGCTATGAATGCCCGCCGGATCACCAGCTGGTTCAGGTCGTGGAAAAGCTGCTTGGCACCAAGACCGACGTGGTGAACTACTGCACCGAAGCGCCGTTTATCCAGACGCTCTGCCCAACCCTGGTGTTAGGCCCAGGCTCGATCAACCAGGCCCACCAGCCGGATGAGTATCTGGAGACGCGCTTTATCAAGCCTACCCGGGAGCTGATTACCCAGGTCGTACACCACTTTTGCTGGCACTAAACACGCTACCCTCTCTTACGAGAGAGGGTAAAACATCGCTGTTAACATAAGTTCTACTTATCTACTTTAAAGCGAATTAAATTTCGTAAATTACGCACGTTTATTCGTTTGCTGAACCGATTTCGCCGCAATTGACGCACGGGGTTTTACGTGGCTTTATAAAGAACAACTGAGAAAAATGTCCGGCAGATTTCAGATACAGGACATTTATAATTGAGATGGGGTGTCTGGGTTAACATGAACGAACAATATTCCGCTTTGCGTAGTAATGTCAGTATGCTCGGCAAGCTGCTGGGAGAGACCATCAAAGAGGCGCTGGGAGAGAACATTCTCGATCGCGTCGAAACGATCCGTAAGCTGTCTAAATCCTCACGCGCGGGCAACGAAGCCAACCGCCAGGAGCTGCTCACCACGCTGCAAAATCTGTCGAATGACGAGCTGCTGCCGGTCGCCCGCGCCTTTAGCCAGTTTCTGAACCTGGCGAATACCGCCGAGCAGTACCACAGCATTTCGCCGCAGGGCGAAGCGGCCAGCAACCCGGAAGTGATTGCCCGCACCCTCAGAAAGCTGAAGGATCAGCCCGATCTCAATGAAGGCATCATTAAAAAAGCGGTGGAGTCGCTGTCGCTGGAGCTGGTGCTGACCGCGCACCCGACAGAGATCACCCGCCGGACCCTGATCCACAAGATGGTAGAGGTCAACAACTGCCTCAAGCAGCTGGATAATAAAGAGATTGCCGATTACGAACGCCACCAGCTGATGCGCCGTCTGCGCCAGCTGATCGCCCAGTCCTGGCACACCGATGAGATCCGCAAGCATCGTCCCAGCCCGGTTGACGAGGCCAAGTGGGGCTTTGCGGTCGTGGAAAACAGCCTGTGGGAAGGGGTGCCGAACTACCTGCGCGAGCTAAACGAGCAGCTGGAGGATAACCTCGGCTATAAGCTACCGGTGGATTTTGTCCCGGTGCGCTTCACCTCCTGGATGGGCGGCGACCGCGACGGCAACCCGAACGTCACCGCAGAGATCACCCGCCACGTTCTGCTGCTGAGCCGCTGGAAAGCCACCGATCTGTTCCTGAAAGATATTCAGGTGCTCATCTCCGAGCTGTCGATGGTGGAGTGTACCGATGAGCTGAGCGAGCTGGTTGGCGAAGCCGGCGCCAGCGAGCCGTACCGCTACCTGTTGAAAGGCCTGCGCGGCCAGCTGATGGCGACCCAGGCTTGGCTAGAGGCGCGCCTGAAGGGCCAGCGCCTGCCGAAGCCAGCGGGCCTGATCAGCCAGAACGAACAGCTGTGGGAGCCGCTCTACGCCTGCTATAAATCACTCCAGGCCTGCGGCATGGGCATTATCGCCAACGGCGAACTGCTGGACACCCTGCGTCGCGTGAAGTGCTTTGGCGTGCCGCTGGTGCGTATCGACGTTCGCCAGGAGAGCACCCGCCACACCGAAGCGCTGGGCGAGCTGACCCGCTATCTCGGCATTGGCGACTACGAAAGCTGGTCCGAAGCCGACAAGCAGGCCTTCCTGATCCGCGAGCTGAACTCTAAGCGCCCTCTGCTGCCGCGCAGCTGGGAGCCAAGCAACGAAACCCGTGAAGTGCTCAACACCTGTAAAGCGATTGTTGATGCGCCGCAGGGCTCGGTTGCCGCCTACGTCATCTCGATGGCGAAAACCCCGTCCGACGTGCTGGCCGTGCACCTGCTGCTGAAAGAGGCCGGAATTACCTTTGCCCTGCCGGTTGCGCCACTGTTTGAAACCCTCGACGACCTGAACAACGCCAACGACGTGATGACCCAGCTGCTGAATATTGACTGGTATCGCGGCTTTATTCAGGGCAAGCAGATGGTGATGATCGGCTACTCCGACTCGGCGAAAGATGCAGGCGTGATGGCGGCCTCCTGGGCGCAGTACCAGGCGCAGGATGCGTTAATCAAGACCTGTGAAAAAGCGGGCATTGAGCTGACGCTGTTCCACGGTCGCGGCGGCTCCATCGGTCGCGGCGGTGCCCCGGCCCACGCGGCGCTGCTCTCCCAACCGCCGGGCAGCCTGAAAGGCGGCCTGCGCGTGACCGAGCAGGGGGAAATGATCCGCTTCAAGTACGGTCTGCCGGAAATCACCGTTAGCAGCCTGTCGCTTTACACCAGCGCCATTCTGGAAGCCAACCTGCTGCCGCCGCCGGAGCCGAAAGAGGAGTGGCGTCACATCATGGACGAGCTGTCGGATATCTCCTGTGAGATGTATCGCGGCTACGTACGTGAAAATGAAGATTTCGTCCCCTACTTCCGTTCCGCCACGCCGGAGCAGGAGTTGGGCAAACTGCCACTCGGCTCGCGTCCAGCAAAACGTCGCCCTACCGGCGGCGTGGAGTCCCTGCGCGCCATCCCATGGATCTTCGCCTGGACGCAGAACCGCCTGATGCTGCCTGCCTGGTTAGGCGCGGGCGCGGCGCTGCAAAAGGTGATGCAAGAGGGTAAACAGAGCGATCTGGAGACCATGTGCCGCGACTGGCCGTTCTTCTCTACGCGTCTGGGAATGCTGGAGATGGTCTTCGCCAAAGCCGACCTCTGGCTGGCGGACTACTACGACCGCCGCCTGGTTAAACAGGAACTGTGGCCGCTGGGCAGTGAGCTACGTCAGCTGCTGGAAGAGGACATCAAGGCGGTGCTGGCCATCGCCAACGACTCGCATCTGATGGCCGATCTGCCCTGGATCGCCGAGTCCATCCAGCTGCGTAACATCTACACCGATCCGCTCAACGTGCTGCAGGCCGAGCTGCTCCATCGCTCGCGTCAGGCGGAAGAGCAAGGTCAGGAGCCGGATCCGCGCGTTGAGCAGGCCCTGATGGTCACCATCGCTGGCGTCGCGGCCGGTATGCGTAACACCGGTTAATCTTATCCTTCTCCGCTTCCCCCGCAATCGGGTGGGGGAAGCGGCTATTTACGTTATCCCCCGCCTCGTTAAGGTTAACTTAAGCAACCCTGCTTAATCTTTGCGCGCTACTCCAGCGACTTTGATAAGGCACGTTTCTGTTATGCTCTCTACATCTTCCCCGGCCAAGGCTGCTTTTAGCTGGAAGGCCTTACTGTGGGCCTTGCTCTTCGTCTGTTACTTCTCTTCCGTCCTGCAGGTCGCCATTATTATCACCGGCTACAGCGGCTCCGTGGGCCTGCGCGACTCCCTGCTGTTTAGCTCCCTGTGGCTTATTCCGCTGCTGCTCTTTCCGCGACGGATCCGTACGACGGCAGCCATTATCGGCATCATTCTGTGGCTCCCCTCGCTCGCCGCGCTGGGCTATTACGTTATTTACGGGCAGGAGTTCTCCCAGAGCGTTCTGTACGTCATGTTTGAGTCCAACACCAGCGAGGCCAGTGAATTTCTGCGCCAGTACTTCAGCCTGAAGCTGGTGCTGGTGGCGCTGGGCTATACGGCGGTGGCTATCTTCCTGTGGACGCGCCTGCGTCCGGTCACGGTGCCGACGCCGTGGCGCTGGCTGGTTTGCGTTGCCATCCTCTACGGGCTGATCGTTAACCCGATCGCGCATAAGGTGTTGATGCAGAAGAAGAGCGTTAAGCGGGCGCTGATCAGCCTCTCAGGCCGCCTTGAGCCCGCCGCCCCGTGGCAGTTTGTCTCGGGCTACGTCGAGTATCGCCATCAGTTGGCGAGCTTGACCAAGCTGTTAAGCAGCAACAATGCTCTGCCGCCGCTGGCGAACCTGCAGGACAGCTCCGGCAGCGCGCCGCGCACGCTGGTGCTGGTGATAGGTGAGTCAACGCAGCGTAACCATATGAGCCTCTACGGCTACCCGCGTGAAACCACGCCGGAGCTGGATAAGATGCATAAAACCGACAAGAACCTGACGGTCTTCAACCACGTGGTGACGTCGCGCCCCTACACCATTGAGATTTTGCAGCAGGCGTTGACCTTTGCCGACGAGAAAAACCCGGATCTCTACCTGACCAAACCGTCGCTGATGAACCTGATGAAGCAGGCCGGGTATAAGACGTTCTGGATCACCAACCAGCAGACCATGACCGAACGCAACACTATGCTGACGGTGTTCTCGCAGCAGACGGATAAGCAGTTCTATATGAACCAGCAGCGCACCCAGAGTGCCCGCGAGTACGATACCAACGTGCTGGAACCGTTTAAGAAGGTGCTGGCCGATCCTGCACCGAAGAAGTTCATTATCGTGCATCTGCTGGGTACGCATATCAAATACGCGTACCGCTACCCGGAACAGTGGAACACCTTTGATGGCAAAACCGAGGGTGCACCGGCAGGCTTAAGCGAGGAGCAGCTGGCATCGTATAATGCCTATGATAACGCTAACCATTTCAATGACCACGTGCTGGCTAGCCTGATTAACGACTATAAAGCCACCGATCCCAACGGCTTCCTGCTCTACTTCTCCGATCATGGGGAAGAGGTCTACGATACGCCGCCGCATAACATTCAAGGGCGCAATGAAGAGGCCCCGACGCGGCATATGTATACCATCCCGTTTATTCTGTGGACCTCGCCGTCATGGCAGGAGACGCACCCGCGCGACCTGGCCGCCGACGTCGACCGCAAGTACAGCAGCTCACAGCTGATCCATACCTGGTCCGATTTGGCAGGGCTGCGCTACGATGGCTTTGATCCCACCCGGTCAATCACCAGCCCGCAGTTTGTGCAGGCCACGCGCTGGATTGGTAACCCGTACAAGAAAAACGCCCTGCATGATTATGATGCGTTGCCGTTAGACACCGTGCAATAACGCCTAAAAAAATCCCCGCATAAGCGGGGATTTTCATATTTAGCGTTTAGCGCAGATCGAAGCGGTCAAGATTCATCACCTTCACCCAGGCGGCGACGAAGGCCTTCACAAACCTCTCGTGGCCGTCATTGCTGGCATACACTTCCGCCAGCGCACGCAGGATGGAGTTAGAACCAAACACCAGGTCAGCACGCGTAGCGGTATATTTCACCTCGCCACTCAGGCGATCCCGCCCCGCAAACAGCTCAGCGCTATCGTCGGTCGCCTTCCACTCGGTACGCATATCCAGCAGGTTAACAAAGAAGTCATTGCTGAGTACGCCTACGCGCTGGGTAAAGGCACCGTGCTGGCTGCCGTCGACGTTCGCGCCCAGCACGCGCAGACCACCTACCAGCGCCGTCATTTCCGGTGCGGTCAGCGTCAGCTGCTGCGCTTTATCAATCAGCAGCGACTCCGTGGTCGAGGTATCCAGCTCGGTGCGGTAGTTACGGAAACCGTCGGCAATCGGCTTCATCAGCTCGAACATGTCGATATCGGTCTGATCCTGACGCGCATCCACGCGACCCGGTGCGAACGGCACCTCGATGGCCACGCCTGCCTCTTTCGCCGCCAGCTCAACGCCGACCACCCCGGCCAGAACGATAATGTCCGCCAGCGAGGCCTTGTTTGCCGTGCGCTGAATGGCCTCCAGTACGGGCAGAACGCGAGCCGCCGTTGCGTTGACCTCCCAGTCACGTTGCGGAGCCAGCGCTAAACGCGCTCCGTTTGCGCCGCCGCGCTTATCGCCACCGCGGAAGGTAGAGGCAGAGGCCCAGGCTACCGACACCAGCTCGCTTACCGAGAGACCGGAGGCGGCAATCTCGCCCTTCAGGCTGGCAATATCGTCCTGAGACGGATTAAAGATCGCCTGTGGCAGCGGGTCCTGCCAGATCAGATCTTCTTTTGGCACTTCCGGGCCGATGTAGCGCGCTTTTGGCCCCATATCACGGTGCGTCAGCTTGTACCAGGCCCGGGCAAAGGCTTCGTTGAAAGCCTGCGGATCGTTCAGGAAGCGACGGGAGATCTTCTCGAACTCGGGATCGAAACGCAGCGTCAGGTCGGTCACCAGCATGGTGGGCTTACGCTTTTTCGCCGGATCGAAAGGATCGGGAATAATTTCCGGGGCATCAACCGCTTCAAACTGGATCGCGCCTGCCGGACTGCGGGTCTGCACCCACTCATATTTGAACAGGTTCTCAAAGAAGTAGTTGCTCCACTGAGTTGGCGTCTGCGTCCAGACCACTTCCAGCCCGGAGGTGATGGCATCCGCACCGCTGCCGCTGCCGTAGCTGCTGCTCCAGCCCAGACCCTGCGCTTCGATAGGCGCGGCTTCAGGATCGACATCAACGTGCGTCGCCGCCGCCGCGCCGTGGGTTTTGCCCAGCGTGTGGCCGCCTGCAATCAGCGCCACGGTCTCCTCGTCATTCATCCCCATGTTGCCGAAGGTGGCACGAATGGCGGCGGCGGCCGAGATGGGCTCACCGCTATGGTCCGGGCCCTCCGGGTTAACGTAGATCAGCCCCATCTCGGTTGCGCCCAGCGGTGCTTTTGCCAGCGCTTCAGGGTGGCGATGCTTCAGCCAGGTTTTTTCGTCGCCCCAGTTAACGTCCAGATCCGGCTCCCAAACGTCTTCACGTCCGGCACCAAAACCAAAGGTGCGGAAACCAGAGTTCTCCAGCGCCACGTTACCGGCCAGGATAAAGAGATCGGCCCAGGAAATTTTCTGTCCATACTTCTGCTTAACCGGCCACAGCAGACGACGCGCCTTGTCCAGGCTGACGTTATCGGGCCATGAGTTGAGAGGGGCAAAACGCTGCTGGCCGCGGCCCGCACCGCCGCGACCGTCGATAGAGCGATAGGTCCCCGCGCTGTGCCATGCCATACGGATGAAAAGACCGACGTAGCTGCCCCAGTCGGCAGGCCACCACGGCTGTGAATCGGTTAACAGCGCTTTGAGATCGCCTTTCAGCGCAGCGTAGTCGAGTTTGCTGAATTCGTTACGGTAGTCAAAATCGTCGCCCAGCGGATTAGAGCGGTTTGAGTGCTGGTTCAGGAGGTCGACGCGGAGCTGTTTCGGCCACCAGTCACGGCTGGTTGTCCCTGCTCCGGCGCTGCGGTCGGCACCGCCCTGGTGAAACGGACATTTGCCTGTGGAAAGTGTGTTATGGATATCGTCTGATGCACTCATCTATCTGCTCCCAATATGGTGTTACCGCTACGATATACACCACTCTTGATAAGAGATAGTTGAATTCATCCACAGATTTAATAGTTAAATCCGTCTGTTTTTATTAGTAATTAAGTGGCAGATATGGGTTTTGACAATGGCATTCATCACCCGAATCAATTGGACAATAAAAAACCGCCGAAGCGGTTTTTACAGCGCGGGACGTACGCCCAACGTGTGGCAGATAGCGTAGCTCATTTCAGCGCGATTCAGGGTATAGAAGTGGAAATCTTTGACCCCTTCGCGGCTCAGGATCTTCACCATGTCCATAGCGATGCTTGCCCCCACCAGCTTGCGGGTTTCGGCATCGTCATCGAGGCCGTTAAACATCTGCGACATCCAGGCCGGAATACGCACGTTGGTCATGTCGGCAAACTTTTTCGCCTGTTTAAAGTTAGAGACCGGCAGAATGCCGGGAATAATCTCGACATCAATGCCAGTGGCCGCGCAGCGGTCACGAAAACGCAGATAGCTTTCGACGTCAAAAAAGAACTGGGTAATGGCCCGACTCGCACCGGCGTCGACTTTACGCTTCAGGTTCAGCAGATCCGCCTGGGCGCTTTTGGCCTCTGGATGCACTTCCGGATAGGCGGCCACAGAGATATCAAAATCGGCAACGTCTTTTAACAGCGCAACCAGATCGGCGGCATACATCTCTGGTTTACCGCCATTGGGTGGCAGATCGCCGCGCAGAGCCACAATATGGCGAATACCGTTGTTCCAGTAATCCTGGGCAATAGCGCGCAGTTCATTGCGGGATGCGTCGATACAGGTCAGATGCGGCACGGCTTCAAGGCCGGTACGATCTTTAATGCCCTTGATGATGCTGTGCGTGCGGTCGCGCTCGCCGGAGTTTGCGCCGTAGGTGACCGAGACAAACTTCGGTTTCAGGCTGCTTAAGCGATCGATGGAGTGCCAGAGGGTCTGTTCCATTTCACTGGTGCGCGGCGGGAAAAACTCAAAGGATACGTTAATCTGCCCCTGCACTTCTGCCAGGCTCTGATTCAGGGCTTCCCGCTGGTTGGCGTGAAAAAAGCTCATACCTTACCTCATCAATCGCATGTCTTGGTTATTGTCGTGTAAACTTCTATACGTTTAGACGTCCAGATGCCAAAATGACGTAAAAGCGGGCAAACGTCAACAGAAAGATTGGGGTAAAAAGTGAGTACTACTCAGGTAGGCCGAGAAGAATTCATTAGTCGCTTTGAGCGTTAGCAACAAAAAGCCAGCCTGCGTTCAGGCTGGCCAGCGTATTATGATTTTTTTACATCTTTGACGCGCATACCTTTAAGCTGTTCATCAGTGACCGTATGGCCTGCTTTAAAATAATCTACGATAGCGTTAGATACATAGTATCCGCCGGACGTATTTCGCGCTTTGCCCTCGGTAAACGCTGTAAAGCCATCGCCTCCATCGGCCAGGAAACTATTAGTGGCAATATGATAAACAGTGGAGTCCTCTATGGGCTTGCCGTTTAGCGTCAGGCTTGCCACCCGTTGCCCTACCGGTTTACTGCTGTCGTATTGCATCTCCAACCCTTTGGAAACCTGCAACACGCCATTACTTAAACCAGCGCCGTGTTCCATTAAGCTGCGCAGCTGTTTTCCCGTCAGATCCATAGTAACCAGTTCATTAGGGAACGGAAAAGTGCTAATAACACTTCCCATGGTAACCGCACCCGCAGGGATTTCATTGCGTATACCGCCAGAGTTGGTCAATGCCAGCTGGGCATCTTTTCCCGCTGCAATCAGAAGCGCATCAGCGGCCAGATTACCCAGAGAAGACGACTCGCCATAGGCTCTGGTCAGCTCGACAGGTGCCTCAGCAACCGGCTGCTGTACCACTTTATCAAGCTGTTTATTCCAGCCATCAATGATCTGTTTCGTTTGCGGATCCGGCTTCCACTCATCAGCATAGAGAGTCTTCAGCGTGAAATTCTTCACCGTAAATTGATGTGGTTTCTCTTTGTAATCCAGCACCAACTTACCAACATCAATACCACCGCTGTCGGTTGAAAGGATCAGCGTCTTACCAACTTTAATCGGCTCAGGTGTTCCAACGTGTGCATGCCCGGTAATCAGGATATCCAGCCCTTTCACCTGGCCTGCGGTCTGCACGTCTTTATCCAGCGCTCGACGCACATCGGTGCTGCCATAGCTGGACTGACGCGCAGGTACGCCTTCATGAATTAATGCTACGGTAAGATCAACTTTACCTTTTAACTCATCGATATAATGCTGCAAATATTTAACTTCATCCCGTGCCTCAATGCCGATGCGTGTTGAAGCGGATACCGTGTCATTAAACGCAAACTTACCGTGCAGGCCGATAACGCCTATTTTCACGCCCTCTTTTTCAATAATCGTATAAGGCGTGTCCCAGAGCATCTTACTGCTGTTCTGATAGAAAATATTACCTTGCACCACCGGGAATTTCGCCTGGCTAAGCTGTAACAGCGTGTTGTCCCAACCATGATCAAATTCATGATTGCCCATTGTGACGGCATCAAACTGCATGGTATTCATGATATCGATAATAGCCTTGCCCTTTGTCAGGCTGCTGATATACGGACCGGTAAAATAGTCGCCAGCATCAAAGAACCATGTCGCCCTGTTTTTGGCCTTTTCCTGCTTAACCAACGTGGTGATATTAGCCCAACCACCAATATCGCGTTTACCGTCGGCAATCCACGGTACTTTATAGGGTTCGACATGAGCATGAAGATCGTTAGTATAGATAATAGTCACATCTTTAGCGCATGCCCAGAACGGCAGTGTCAGCAAAATACTGGCAGCAATTACATTTACTTTCATAAAACGGCTCCTTTCTGTCATATAAATACTGCTACATTACGTTCTGAAGCGCTTTGTTATGTGAAAGAAGTCACAACCATTCGGGATAATTACCGGTAAAAATCAACGATGCTTTGAAATCGTTGGTGACGCAATGGGTCCTCTATTTATCATTAACGCCTGTAAAACATTTGGCTGCCGTAATTTAGGACGCGCAGCCTCGCCTGATTATATTTGGCCAGATTATCGATTGGGTTATCCGGCTCTGCATTGCCGGGCCTGCGGGAGTTATCCCCCTCTATTTAATGACCAAGAGTTCCAACCTTGGGTATCAACGTGTTTATCGCAATACGCCAGAGACTACGGCCATTTTTGCCCGCGCTGCTATCAAACTGATATTATTCATTATGGGCATAATCCTTCAGGAACACAGCGCATTCAATGTCAACACTGTAAGAGCGTCTGGACGCCAAAACAGCAGCCTCTGAAAAGCTACGCTTTGCCAGAAACGATATGCACCATCCCCCTTATCATATCCTTTCAGGGCGCACGAGCCGATCAAAAACTCTATTTTCTGCTGAGCTTCGATTCTGTGAGTGGTAACGTTATTCATACTTCCAGTAATTTCACTCCGCATCAGGCAGGTCCGTCGTTGCACTACCGCTGGAAAGGGAGCGCGCCTGCTCAGCCCGAACATAGCGATATTATTCAGCGCGTGTCGCTAAGAGAGAGGCAATTTTTACAGCGTAGCCAGTTTGATGATATCCAGTACGGTGCTGCTTCACTAAAGCGCAATGCTAATGGCAGCATCCTCCGTCCTGTTATTACCGCACATGGCCATTTTCGCGTATTGAAAGTTCTGTTTCCAAACGTCAAAACGCATGTCGTTGCTCATGATTGTTTTTTGCGCGGCGCAGCGATCACTGCATGGGCAGAGCTGTTTCGCCATCGCCGCGCATCATTGTGGTTTATTGATGAGGAAATACATGACGAGGCATGCCAGGCGCCCTGGCAGCTATTGGGCAAAACGAAGCAGGGATGGTGGCAAAACCAGTGGCAGCTCTGGGGACAGGGAAATAATCGAAAGATGATCTGTCCGCTAACAGAGTGCGTTCAGGAAGATGGCGCAACGCTAAGCATGGCGGCCAGCCGGCGTTTTACTGCCTGGCTACAGCAGCAGCCGGAAATCCAGCAAAGTGCCCGATTCTCTGCGGCCCGCGTTACCACCATAATAAGTGATTTGGCAGCCACATATAATTTGTTACAGCGTTGTGCACCATAACGCCTGTGTTTATGGTGCACATAGACAGCGACCTACAGCAGCTGCGCCAGGCGGTTGATGTCCGACTGAATAGCGCCTGCGGTGACGTCGCGCCCCGCGCCTGGGCCACGGATCACCAGCGGGTTATCGCGATACCAGCGGCTCTCAATGGCAAAGACGTTATCGCACGGCAGCAGTGCCGCCAGCGGGTGCTCGGGACGCACCGCCTCTACGCCAACGCGCGCTTTGCCGTTAGCGTCAAAGCGTGCCACGTAGCGCAGCACCAGGCCCATCTCACGCGCGGCTTCCAGACGCTGCACCATCTGCTCGTTCAGCACGTCGCCGTTTTCAAAGAAGTGATCCACCGATCCCTCTTCGCATCCGGCAGGCACCAGCGACTCAACGCGCACCTGATCCGGCTCGATGTTATACCCCGCCTCACGGGCCAGGATCACCAGCTTGCGCATGACGTCCTTGCCGGCGAGATCCACGCGCGGATCCGGCTCGGTCAGCCCCTGCTGCCAGGCCTGATCGACCAGGTCAGTAAAGGGCACGGTGCCGTCAAACTGCAGGAACAGCCAGGAGAGCGTTCCGGAGAAAATGCCGCTGATAGAGAGGATCGAGTCACCGCTGTCGATGAGATCGCGCACGGTATGGTTCACCGGCAGGCCCGCGCCTACGGTGGCGTTGTAGAGCCAGCGACGGCCCGTTTTTTCGAAGGCATCGTGGATCTGGCGATACTTGTCGCTGGTGCTCGCGCCAGCTAGCTTGTTGGCGCTGATAACGTGAAAACCGTGGCTGGCAAAGTCGAGGTACTGATCGGCCAGCTGCTCGCTGGCGGTGACGTCGAGCACCACCAGATCGTCATAGGGGTGCGCCCGCATCCACAGGAACAGGGAGTCCTCTTCGTGCTCCACCGCTTCGTCATTAAAGAAGGCCAGCGCGCGGCTGGCGTCCAGCCCCTCATAGCTCAGCAGGCTGCGGCGGCTATCCACTACCCCCGCCAGCACAAATTCAAAGCCGGTGCGGGCGGAAAGCGCGCTCTGCTCGCGGGCAAACAGCTCCAGCCAGCGCGAACCGATGTTGCCTTTGCCGAACAGCACCAGGCCAATGCGCTTTTCGGCGCGGAACAGCGACTGGTGCAGGCCCTGGATCAGGCTTTCAGTGGGGCCCACGCGCAGCACCGCCACCAGGCTAATGCTGTCATCGGACTGCCAGATAAACTCTACCGGCTGGCCCTTCAGCTGCTGCCAGAAGCGATGGCTATGGAGTGGGTTACGGCACACGCCCGCGCCAACCAACGCCACCAGCGCCAGCCCCTGGCGCAAACGCAGTTCGCCCGGCAGCCCGGCTTCGTCGAGCAGCTTAAGCGCGCTGTCGACGACCTCTGAGGTGTAGCAGAGCTGAAGCAGGTTGCGGTCGGTATGCACGCCTACCGCCAGCGGACGCAGCTGGGCGCGCTTAAGGATCAGGTCGATCTCTTTATGCGCCAGCTTGAAGTCCTGGCTCGGTGGCACCTGAAACTCAATCAGGCAGACATCATCGTGGCTGGTGACGATGCGTGCGCCCGTCCCGGAAGCCAGTACGCGCTCGATGCGCGTAGAGCCCTGATCCGGGTTATAGCTGCAGCGCAGCTGAAGATCGATATCGCTGCCGGAGACCGGCTGTAGCGTGCGGGCGTGCAGCACCGGCGCGGCCAGGCGGGCCAGCTCGCTGGCTTCGTCGAGACGCAGCAGCGGCAGCAGGCAGGCATCTTTTACCTTACGCGGGTCGGCGCTGTAGACCCCGGCCACGTCGCTCCAGATGGTCACGCGAGAGACGCCGCCCAGCGCGCCAATCTGCGTTGCCGAGTAGTCAGAGCCGTTACGGCCCAGCAGTACGGTCTCTCCCGCATCGTTGCGGCAGATAAAGCCGGTCACCACCAGCCGTTTGCCGGGGTGCTGCACCATCAGCTGTTGCAGCAGCGGATAGGAGAGGCCTTCGTTAACCTGCGGCTGAGCAGAGCGCTCGGCGCGTAAAAACTCCCGTGCGTCGAGCCAGGCGGCGTTCAGCCCCTGCAGATTAAGCACGGCGGACATCAAGCGCGCGGACCAGATCTCGCCGTGGCCGACCACCTCGGCATAGACCGCATCGGTAACGCCGCCGTCGAGCAGGCCCGCGAGACGCTCCAGATCGTGAATAAATTCGCTGATTAACCCATCGGCTGTCTCAGGGGGTAATAATCCACTGATAAGCTCGGACTGATAGCGCCGCAGCGCCTGTTGAACCTGATGCGCAGAGAGCCTGTCGGTCTGGCTGAGCTTCAGCCAGCTGATCAACTGGTTGGTGGTGCTGCCGGCGGCCGAGACCACCATCATATCGCCAGGCTGCGAATACTCCGCCATGATACCGGCGACGCGCAGGTAACACTTCACATCCGCCAGACTACTACCACCAAACTTATGCAGTTGACGACCCTTCGCCCCTGCCTGCGCAATCACACTCATGTTTACCCCTTGGCTGCGATCCGGAATGCATTTTCCAGATCGGCAATTAAATCTTCACCATCTTCAATACCGGTCGAGATGCGTAGCAGCGTCTCGGAGATGCCAGCAGCGGCGCGTGCTTCGGCGGCCATGCCCGCGTGCGTCATGGTCGCGGCATGGGAGATTAGACTCTCCACTCCACCCAGCGACTCCGCCAGCGTAAACAGCGACAGGCCGCTTAAGAAACGACGCAGGGTCTGCTCATCGCCGTCCAGCTCAAAGCTCAGCATCGCCCCGAAGCCTTTCTGCTGGCGGGCGGCAATCTCATGGCCCTGGTTTTCCGGCAGCGACGGGTGATAGAGCTTCTTCACCAGCGGCTGCGTCTTCAGGAACTCAACGATCGCCTGAGCGTTTCGCTGGGCCACTTCCATACGCGGCGACAGCGTACGCAGACCGCGCAGCAGCAGGTAGCTATCAAACGCGCTGCCGGTTACACCAATATTATTCGCCCACCATGCCAGTTCGGTAACGGTCGCTTCCTCTTTGGCAATCACCACGCCCGCAACCACGTCGGAGTGGCCGTTGAGGTACTTGGTGCAGGAGTGCAGCACCAGATCCGCCCCCAGCGCCAGCGGGTTTTGCAGCGCCGGGCTGAGGAAGGTGTTATCCACCACGCTCACCGCACCCGCTTCGCGTGCCAGCTGACAGATTTTCGCAATATCCACGACGCGCAACAATGGATTACTTGGACTTTCGATCAGCACCAGCTTCGGCTGTTCAGCCAGCGCCGCCTTCAGGGCCTGCTCATCGTTTTGATCGACAAAGAGAACGCGATAGCAGCCGCGCTTCGCCAGGCTATCAAACAGACGGTAGCTACCGCCGTAGCAGTCGTGCGGGGCCACCAGCAGATCGCCAGGCTTCAGGTAAACCGTGGTCACCAGGTGGATAGCGGACATGCCGGTATTGGTCAGCACGGCCCCCGCTCCGCCTTCCAGCTCCGCCAGCGCACGTTGGACGACATCACGCGTTGGATTACCGCGGCGGGAGTAGTCATGCGCGCGCGGCTCGTTGAAATCGGTGAAGTTATAGGTGCTGGAGAGATGAATCGGCGGGACAACGCAGCCGTACTGCTCGTCATCATTCAATCCGCTACGCACTGCAATGGTGGCCTGTTTACGCGTCATGTGAAGGCTTCCTGGCTTAATGGATGAAAAATCAGGCCACAGAATAGCATTGTGACGATAGACGTCAATACATCTGGACATCTAAACTTCTTTGCGTATAGATTGAGCAAACTGAGAATAACCGTTAAAATTATCTGCATCAGCGCACATCCCCGGAGCCAATACTCCGTGTCACGGTGGCGTCTCTACGGTAAACTACGCGAGATTACGGCCCAGTCCCTGCGTTTAGTCGGGTTTTGGCCATTTATTAATGAGAAAGAGGATTAAGGTATCTCATGGCTGAATGGAGCGGCGAATATATCAGCCCCTACGCTGAGCACGGTAAGAAGAGTGAGCAAGTAAAAAAAATTACGGTTTCCATTCCTCTGAAGGTGTTAAAGATCCTCACCGATGAACGTACCCGTCGTCAGGTCAACAACCTGCGTCACGCCACAAACAGCGAGCTGCTGTGCGAAGCGTTCCTGCATGCGTTCACCGGCCAGCCTTTGCCGAACGATGAAGACCTGCGCAAAGAGCGCAGCGATGAAATCCCTGAAGAGGCGAAGATTATCATGCGCGAGCTGGGCATCGACCCGGACACATGGGAATACTAATAGAAAAGGGGCTTCGGCCCCTTTTTGCTGGTTGTCATACGCCGGGTGGCGGCTGACGCCTAACCCGGCCTACGCAAGAGCTAATTCTGCCATGCAATCATTTCATCCAACCGCTTCAAAATATCGGCGAAGTAGCTCTCGTTAATACTAAAATCACCTTTGACCTGAACACTATCAGCATGTGCTTCTGGTCGAAGCTCATATTCAATAATCACACCGTCAGTGCCAACCCCTTTTCTGATTATCATATTCATCTGACGCCGTTCGCTGCGAAACTCAAAGGGATTTATCTCACGCCGGGCGATAAGTGCATCATAATGAGCAGAAAACTGCTTACGCAGCGTCTGTAACTCACCTACCGTAAACTCAGCCTGGAATTGTGCGGTGAGTCCGGGAACTGAAAATTCAATAAAGGACTTAATCCAATCCCAACGATGATGTGCGGGGTCAATTTCGTTATCAATCATTCTCTCAAAAGGAGATATTTTAAAAGTAAGCTGTTCATTTTTAAGATCAAACATGGATAGGCTCCTGTCACCCTTCAAAAATACATGAAATGGGTAATCGTCCAGTCAGATTCCCTTACCACAACTTCCAGGGTGTATTTTTTATACTCAGTAGCAGCTGTTTTACGATATAGCTTGTACATCTCAATTTCGTATCTGCACAGCCCTTTAACCTTACGAGGATCGGCCATGCGCTTACCGTAGCGAATAGCTTTTTCTTGAATATACAAAGGAACATATCGACCCGGCTCCAACATGTGCCTGGCAGCCGTTTCGGTCATTTTCAAATTACGAGCAGACAAGCCAAGCTTAAGTCTGTTTCGTAAAAATAAAATAGTGCTTTTGCTAAGCTTAGCTGTAATAGCTGTTCTTGTACCAGCCTCGAACAAGGCGCGGCCAGTACGGAAAATGCGGAAGACACCAAAAGCGAGCAGCGCAATATCTGTTGGATCAATTAAGGGTGTCTCAAGCGGGGCCTCTTCAAGTCGAACAAAATGACCGTGAGTGTCATAAACTTGCCAAAGGCCAGGAGCTTGAACGACAGTGTATCCAATGCAGATGCCGCTGGTCTCGTCTAATATTGGTTGAGCATTACGCGGTAAATGATGCGGTCTAAGCTCAAAGAATTCCCCTTGTGGTAACCTTGACTCAAAAGTGTAATACCGTCCTGGTTCATGTCTTTCTGCCGCTCCTGGTATCATTCGCATTCCCTCTTTGTAACGTTAGCTCTTTATAGTGCACAGGAAGATAAAACGAGCGCTCTCCGGTAACTGCCTGTCTATCTGTCAGCAAACTGCAACCTGATTTACTACTCATTCCGAGTGTAATCCTATTAACTGAAGAAGTTTTTGAGGGAAAGTGCTTATGTTCATGATTAGCCAGACCAGCAAATGGGTAAACACCGGTCAAGATGAAATTATGGGTAGTAATGACAGCCAAAATTCAGGCACAAAAAAACCGCCCGAAGGCGGTTTTTTCTAAGCAGCGGATTCTTACTTGCTGCCTGGGATGCTGAAGCGCTTGTTGAAGCGGTCAACACGGCCACCGGTAGCAACGTCACGCTGCTTGCCAGTGTAGAACGGGTGGCATGCGCCGCACACGTCCAGGTTCAGATCGTGACCCACGGTTGAATGGGTTTTGATCACGTTACCGCAAGAACAGGTTGCAGTAATCGCAGTGTAATTCGGGTGAATACCTTTTTTCATGGGAGAAACCTCAGTTAAGGCCGCATCGCTCTTCCAGCCCTAACGCCGGACACCATGCGAGATAATTAATTTAAGCTCTGGCGGCAGAATGCAACACCAAAGGCGGCGAATCATACAGAAATTAACCGCCATATGCAAACAGATCCGCATCTGCCTTCTCACAATGTGTATACTATCCCGCCAATTTCAAGTGCATGGATAAAAAAATGCCCGTTGCTCACGTTGCCCTACCCGTCCCGCTGCCCCGCACCTTTGACTATCTGCTGCCCGCCGATCTGTCTGCCCGTGCGGGCTGCCGCGTGCGCGTGCCGTTCGGCAAGCAGCAGCGGGTGGGGGTCGTGGTCTCGGTAAGCGACAGCAGCGAACTGCCTCTGGCCGAGCTAAAGAGCGTGGTGGAGGTACTGGACAGCGAGCCGGTGTTCTCTCCTTCGGTCTGGCGATTGCTGCTGTGGGCGGCGGAGTATTACCATCATCCGCTGGGCGACGTGCTGTTTCACGCCCTGCCCGTGCTGCTGCGCCAGGGAAAACCCGCCAGCGCCGCACCGCTCTGGTACTGGTTCGCGACAGAGCAGGGCCAGGCGGTGGATATCAACAGCCTGAAGCGCTCGCCAAAGCAGCAGCAGGCGCTCTCCGCCCTGCGCCAGGGAAAAATCTGGCGGCATCAGGTCGCGGATCTGGAATTTAACGATGCGGCACTACAGGCGCTGCGCAGCAAAGGCCTGTGCGAGCTTAACAGCGAAACGCCTGCGCCCCGCGACTGGCGCGAAGGCTATGCCGTCAGCGGCGAGCGTCTGCGCCTCAACACCGAGCAGGCGACAGCCGTGGGGGCGATTCACAGCGAGGCCAATACCTTCTCCGCCTGGCTGCTGGCGGGCGTGACCGGCTCCGGGAAGACCGAGGTCTACCTGAGCGTGCTGGAGAACATTCTTGCCCAAGGCAAGCAGGCGCTGGTGATGGTGCCGGAGATTGGCCTGACGCCGCAGACCATCGCCCGCTTCCGGGAGCGGTTTAACGCCCCGGTAGAGGTGCTGCACTCGGGCCTGAACGACAGCGAGCGCCTGAGCAGCTGGCTGAAAGCCAAAAACGGCGAGGCGGCGATTGTGATCGGTACCCGCTCGTCGCTGTTCACCCCGTTTAAAAACCTCGGCGTCATTGTGATCGACGAGGAGCATGACAGCTCCTATAAGCAGCAGGAGGGGTGGCGCTACCACGCTCGCGATCTGGCGGTCTACCGCGCCCACAGCGAGCAGATCCCGATTATCCTCGGCTCGGCCACGCCCGCGCTGGAGACCCTGCACAACGTTCGGCAGAAGAAGTATCGAATGCTGCGCCTCACCCGGCGGGCAGGTAACGCGCGACCGGCTAATCAGCACGTCCTCGATCTTAAAGGCCAGCAGCTGCAGGCAGGTCTCTCCCCGGCATTAATCAGCCGGATGCGCCAGCACCTGCAGGCTAATAACCAGGTGATCCTGTTTCTCAACCGCCGCGGCTTTGCTCCGGCGCTGCTATGCCACGACTGCGGCTGGATCGCCGAGTGCCCGCGCTGCGATCACTACTACACCCTTCACCAGGCCCAGCACCAGCTGCGCTGCCACCACTGCGACAGCCAGCGCCCGGTGCCGCGCCAGTGCCCCTCCTGCGGATCCACGCATATGGTTCCGGTGGGATTGGGCACGGAGCAGCTTGAGCAGGCGCTCACCCCTCTCTTTCCCGGCGTGGCCATCTCGCGTATCGATCGCGACACCACCAGCCGCAAGGGGGCGCTGGAGCAGCATCTGGCGGAGGTGCATCGTGGCGGCGCGCGTATTCTGATCGGCACGCAGATGCTGGCGAAGGGGCATCACTTCCCGGACGTCACCCTGGTGGCGCTGCTCGACGTCGACGGGGCGCTGTTCTCGGCTGACTTCCGCGCCGCCGAGCGTTTCGCCCAGCTCTATACCCAGGTTTCCGGCCGTGCCGGACGCGCAGGCAAACAGGGCGAGGTGATTTTACAGACCCACCACCCTGAGCATCCGCTTCTGCAAACGCTGCTCTATAAAGGCTATGACGCCTTTGCCGAGGAGGCGCTGGCGGAGCGGCAGACGCTCCAGCTGCCGCCGTGGACCAGCCACGTCATCATCCGCGCGGAAGATCATAACAACCAGCAGGCCCCGCTCTTTTTACAGCAGCTGCGCAATCTGCTGCAGGCCAGCCCGCTGGTGGATAGCCACCTCTGGCTGCTCGGCCCGGTGCCTGCGCTCGCGCCAAAGCGCGGCGGTCGCTACCGCTGGCAGCTGCTGCTTCAGCACCCCTCGCGTATTCGCCTGCAGCATATCGTCAGCGGCGCACTGGCGCTGATTAATACCCTGCCGGAGGCGCGCAAGGTGAAGTGGGTGCTGGACGTGGATCCGATTGAGGGTTAGCGAGGCCAGGGATGCGAGTCGGATCGAAAAATTCAACCTTCATCACAATTTTCCTGAAAATACTGTAACCGTACTGATAAACGATCTGCTAAAAATGTGGGTAATGTCGCACATAAGGGATGCGTCTGCGCTTATGCCAGACATGCGAGGAGAAAGAGTGAAGGTGAAGAAAGAGGTTGCTGCGGCGACCATGAAAGATGTGGCCCAGAAAGCGAAGGTCTCTACGGCAACGGTGTCCAGGGCGTTGATGAACCCGGATAAAGTCTCCCAGGCGACCCGCAACCGCGTTGAGCAGGCGGCGCTGGAGGTGGGCTATTTGCCACAGGCGATGGGCCGCAACATTAAACGCAACGAATCGCGCACGCTGTTGGTCATCGTGCCGGACATCTGCGATCCCTTTTTCAGCGAAATCATTCGCGGTATTGAAGTGACCGCGGCCGAGCAGGGCTATCTGGTGCTGATCGGCGACTGCGCCCACCAGAACCAGCAGGAGAAGACGTTCATCGATCTGATCATCACCAAGCAGATTGACGGCATGCTGCTGCTCGGCTCGCGCCTGCCCTTTGACGCCAGCATCGAGGAGCAGCGTAACCTGCCGCCAATGGTGATGGCCAACGAGTTCGCGCCGGAGCTGGAACTGCCCACGGTGCATATCGATAACCTGACGGCGGCCTTTAATGCGGTTAACTACCTGCTGGAGCAGGGACATCAGCGGATTGGCTGTATTGCCGGGCCGGAGGAGATGCCGCTGTGCCACTACCGCCTGCAGGGCTACGTCCAGGCGCTGCGCCGTTCCGGCATCACCGTTGACCCGCACTATATCGCCCGAGGCAACTTCACCTACGAGGCGGGGAGCAGTGCCATGGAGCAGCTGCTGGCGCTGCCGAAGCCGCCTACGGCAGTATTCTGCCACAGCGACGTCATGGCCCTCGGCGCGCTCTCCTGTGCGAAACGCAAAGGTCTGAAAATACCTCAGGATCTGTCTATTATTGGTTTCGATAATATTTCACTGGCCCAATTCTGCGATCCGCCGCTGACCACGGTCGCCCAGCCGCGCTTTGAGATTGGCCGTGAGGCGATGCTATTGCTGTTGGATCAGCTACATGGCCAGGTCGTGAGCAGCGGATCGCGCCTGCTGGATTGTGAATTGATCGTCCGCGGGTCGACACAGGCGCTTACGTAACTGCGTCTGCTTTCAGACTTCCGCGTCTGGTCAAAGCCCCGTCGCTTAAGTAACATGACGGACCAATAAACGAATGAATACAGCGAAACGATAGTGGCCCAACGAGATTATGTACGCCGCAGCCAATCGGCTCCTTCGCGGCGAAAAACGAGCACCTCAAGGAAGAAGCAACGTACTACGCCTGCTGTCTCGCCTGCTATGGTGGCGATTGCAGCCGCCGTGCTGGTGGCCTTTCTCGGTGGCCTTTACTTTATTACCCATCACAAAAAAGAGGAGTCCGAGACCCTGCAGAGTCAGAAGGTCACGGGCAACGGGCTACCGCCGAAGCCGGAAGAGCGCTGGCGTTATATTAAAGAGCTGGAGAGCCGTCAGCCGGGCGTACGTGCGCCAACCGAACCGTCAGCGGGCGGTGAGGTGATGAACCCGGATCAGCTGACCAACGAGCAGCGTCAGCTGTTGGAGCAGATGCAGGCCGACATGCGCCAGCAGCCTACCCAGCTTAACGAAGTGCCGTGGAACGAGCAGACGCCTGCTCAGCGCCAGCAAACCCTGCAGCGCCAGCGTCAGGTGCAGCAGCTCCAACAGCAGCAAACTCAGCAGCAGACCCAGCAGCAATGGGCCGCCGCTGCGCCAAAAACCCAGCCGCGTTTGACGGAGCAGCCGCAGACCCGCACGGTGCAGAGCGCGCAGGCACCACGCCAGACGCAGCAGCCGAAGCCCGCAGCAAACAGCCAGCCGTATCAGGATCTGCTGCAAACCCCGGCGCATACCGCTGCCGCCGCGCCGAAAACGCAGCAGGCTGCCCCGGTCACGCGTGAGCCGGAAGCGGCGAAGCCTGCCGCTGAGAAAAAAGATGAGCGTCGCTGGATGGTGCAGTGCGGTTCGTTTAAAGGCGCAGAGCAGGCGGAGACCGTCCGTGCTCAGCTGGCGTTCGAAGGCTTTGACTCACGCATCACCACCAACAACGGCTGGAATCGCGTGGTGATTGGCCCGGTTAAAGGCAAAGATAACGTCGATGGCACCATCAATCGCCTGAAGCTGGCCGGTCACGCAAACTGCATTCGTCTCGCCTCCGGGGGTTGAAACCCCTAAAATCCCCCCCATCTATAATTGCATTCTGCCCCGTACACCGTGCGGGGCGACTCATCTGATTGCAACAAAGGGGTCTGCTCGTGACAACAATTGTAAGTGTTCGCCGTAACGGCCAGGTCGTGATTGCCGGTGATGGCCAGGCCACGCTGGGCAATACCGTAATGAAAGGCAACGTCAAAAAAGTGCGTCGCCTGTATAACGACAAAGTGATCGCCGGTTTTGCAGGCGGTACCGCAGATGCCTTCACGCTGTTCGAACTGTTTGAGCGCAAGCTGGAGATGCACCAGGGCCACCTGGTAAAAGCTGCCGTTGAGCTGGCAAAAGACTGGCGTACCGATCGTATGCTGCGCAAGCTTGAAGCGCTGCTGGCGGTGGCAGATGAAAACGCCTCGCTGATTATCACCGGTAACGGCGACGTTGTGCAGCCTGAAAACGACCTGATTGCTATCGGCTCCGGCGGCCCGTACGCCCAGGCCGCCGCCCGCGCCATGTTAGAAAACACCGACATGAACGCGCGCGACATTGCGGTGAAGGCGTTGGATATTGCAGGTGATATCTGCATTTATACCAACCACTTCCACACCATCGAAGAATTAAACTCTAAAGCGTAAGGATCTCCCATGTCTGAAATGACCCCACGCGAAATTGTCAGCGAACTGAACAAACACATTATCGGTCAGGACAATGCCAAGCGCTCTGTTGCCATTGCCCTGCGTAACCGCTGGCGTCGTATGCAGCTCGACGAAGAGCTGCGCCACGAAGTGACGCCGAAAAACATTCTGATGATCGGCCCAACCGGCGTCGGTAAAACCGAAATCGCCCGCCGTCTGGCGAAGCTCGCCAATGCGCCTTTTATTAAAGTAGAAGCGACTAAATTCACCGAAGTTGGCTATGTCGGTAAAGAAGTGGACTCGATTATCCGCGATCTGACCGATGCCGCCGTGAAAATGGTGCGTATGCAGTCTATCGAGAAGAACCGCTACCGTGCGGAAGAGATGGCGGAAGAGCGCATTCTCGACGTGCTGATCCCCCCGGCGAAAGATAACTGGGGCCAGGCTGAACAGTCTCAGGAGCCTTCTGCTGCCCGTCAGGCGTTCCGCAAAAAACTGCGTGAAGGCCAGCTGGATGACAAAGAGGTAGAGATTAACCTCGCCGCCGCGCCGATGGGCGTGGAGATCATGGCACCGCCGGGCATGGAAGAGATGACCAGCCAGCTGCAGTCGATGTTCCAGAACCTGGGCGGCCAGAAGCAGAAGCCGCGCAAGATTAAGATCAAAGACGCCATGAAGCTGCTGATCGAAGAGGAAGCGGCCAAGCTGGTGAACCCGGAAGAGCTGAAGCAGGATGCCATTGACGCCGTTGAGCAGCACGGTATCGTGTTTATCGATGAGATCGATAAAATCTGTAAGCGTGGTGAATCCTCCGGCCCGGACGTCTCCCGTGAAGGCGTCCAGCGTGACCTGCTGCCGCTGGTAGAAGGCTGCACCGTCTCCACCAAGCACGGCATGGTGAAAACCGACCACATCCTGTTCATCGCCTCCGGCGCGTTCCAGGTGGCGAAGCCGTCGGATCTGATCCCTGAGCTGCAGGGCCGTCTGCCGATCCGCGTTGAGCTGCAGGCGCTGACCACCGAAGACTTCGAGCGCATCCTGACCGAGCCAAACGCCTCTGTTACCGTACAGTACAAAGCGCTGATGGCTACCGAGGGCGTCAACATCGACTTTACCGATGACGGTATCAAGCGCATTGCCCAGGCCGCATGGCAGGTGAACGAGACCACCGAAAACATCGGTGCCCGTCGTCTGCATACGGTTCTGGAGCGTCTGATGGAGGATATCTCCTACGACGCCAGCGATCTGAACGGTGAGTCGATCACCATCGACGCCGCTTATGTGAGCAAGCACCTGGATGAGCTAGTAGCAGATGAAGATTTGAGCCGTTTTATCTTATAATCGCGCTCAGCACGTTTTCATTACTGTTAATGGGGCTATATAGCCCCATTTTTATTGGCTGGATCCTATGACTGAATATACCCTGACGCGTACCCAGGCCTGGCTGGAAAGCCTGCGACCGAAGACCCTTCCCCTTGCGTTTGCCGCGATTGTGGTGGGCACTGCGCTCGCCTGGTGGCAGGGCCACTTTGATCTGCGGGTGGCGGTGCTGGCGCTCATCACCGCCGGGCTGCTGCAGATCCTCTCGAATCTGGCTAACGACTACGGCGACGCGGTAAAGGGCAGCGACAAGCCGGATCGTATCGGGCCGCTGCGGGGGATGCAGAAAGGGGCTATCACTCTGGCACAGATGAAACGTGCCCTGCTGGTTACCGTCGCGCTCAGCTGCCTCTCTGGCCTGACGCTGGTTCTGGTGGCGTATCAGACGGTAGCGGATTTTATCGGCTTCCTGGTGCTGGGCGGGCTGTCAATCATCGCCGCAATTACCTACACCATTGGCCGCCGCCCGTATGGTTATCTCGGCCTGGGGGATATCTCGGTACTGCTCTTCTTTGGCTGGCTCAGCGTGATGGGCAGCGGCTATCTCCAGGCGCATACCCTGATCCCGGCGATGTTCTTACCGGCGACGGCCTGCGGCCTGCTGGCGACGGCGGTGCTTAACGTCAATAACCTGCGGGATATCGACAGCGATCGCGCTAACGGTAAAAACACGCTGGTGGTGCGTCTGGGGCCGCTGAACGCCCGCCGCTATCACGCCTGTCTGCTGCTGGGGGCGCTGCTCTGCTTCGGTGTGTTCAACCTGCTCTCGCTGCACAGTCCGTGGGGCTGGCTGTTCATTCTTGCTGCGCCGCTGATGGTGCGCCAGGCGCGCTATGTACTGCGCGAGCGCGACCCTGCCGCGATGCCGCCCATGCTCGAACGCACCGTCAAAGGCGCACTGCTGACTAACCTACTGTTTGTGGTCGGCCTTGTGCTAAGTAAGGTGTGTTAAGTAAGGCGCTGCTTTACCTGACAAATATCAATTAACAATTGATGATTTTGCCAACAATGCACTATGCGCGATATACTGTGAGTTCTCGCAGCAACTAAACGTAAATCCTATGAAATACGATACTTCCGAGCTTTGTGACATCTACCAAGAAGATGTCAACGTCGTGGAACCGCTGTTCTCCAACTTTGGTGGGCGGTCGTCGTTTGGCGGACAAATCATCACGGTGAAATGTTTCGAGGATAACGGGTTGCTTTACGATCTGCTCGAACAGAATGGCCGTGGTCGCGTTCTGCTGATTGACGGCGGGGGTTCCGTTCGTCGCGCACTGATTGATGCCGAGCTGGCACGCCTTGCTGCCCAGAACGAATGGGAAGGCCTGGTGGTCTACGGCGCGGTGCGCCAGGTGGACGATCTTGAAGAGTTGGACATCGGTATCCAGGCGATTGCCGCGATCCCGGTGGGTGCCGCAGGTGATGGCATAGGTGAAAGCGATATCCGCGTGAACTTTGGCGGCGTCACCTTCTTCTCCGGCGACCATCTCTATGCCGATAACACCGGCATTATCCTCTCCGAAGATCCGCTCGATATCGAGTAATAAAAAGCCGGGTGGCGCTTCGCTTACCCGGCCTACTTAAGATTGATCATTACGCGAAAGATTTCGTGGTGTAGCAAGGCGGCAAACGAAGGCATCCCCAGGAGCGTAGTAAACTACGTGACTGGGGTGGCAGAGTGCAGCCAACACCGCTACGGCGCGAAAGATAAAGCGTAATTAGACTTCTTCCATGCGACCTAGCAGCGCCTGTAAGCGATCCTGCCAGCCGTTCTGCTGTTCGCGCAGCTGATGATTTTCACGCTCCAGCTCTTCGCGGTGGTGGTGCGCATTCTGCACTTCCTGCGACAGGCCGTTGTTTTTCTCTTTCAGCTCTTCGATTTCCATCTGCAGTAACGTGATGGTGTCAATCGCCTGCTGTACTTTTGCTTCCAGTTTCTCAAACACTTCTAATGACATGGTCATACCTCTCCTGAATTGCAAGGCGACGCTTGAATATAAACGCGCACAACATAGCCCCGATTGTATGAAGCCCCGTCGCCCCTGTCCAGCGCCAGGGCACGTAGTTTGCGGTTTGCAACACTTTTCATCCTTCGCCTGGTTTACACCGCTCGGCTTCCCATGATTTGTTAATCGATTCGTTAATGAAATGATTCAGCGCACAATTACTCCTTACAATAAATATGTGCTCTATAGCGCGAAAACGCTCATTTTATTGACGCAGCACACACATTTTAAGTTCGATATTTCTCGTTTTTGTTCGTTAACGATAAATTAACACTATGTCTACAGACATCATGGTTGTCTTTGCTTGCCATGCTAACAATAACCATTACACACACTTTAGGATCCGATTATGAGTCAAACATCGACCTTAAAAGGCCAGTGCATCGCCGAGTTCCTCGGTACCGGGTTGTTGATTTTCTTCGGGGTTGGCTGTGTTGCGGCGCTAAAGGTGGCGGGTGCCTCCTTTGGCCAGTGGGAGATCAGTATCATCTGGGGTCTGGGCGTGGCGATGGCCATCTACCTGACCGCCGGGGTCTCCGGGGCGCATCTCAATCCGGCGGTGACCATTGCGCTGTGGCTGTTCGCCTGCTTTGACGGGCGCAAAGTCGCGCCGTTCATCGCCTCACAGTTTGCAGGCGCGTTTTGTGCTGCCGCACTGGTCTACGGCCTCTACTACAACCTGTTTTACGATTTTGAACAGACGCACCACATGGTCCGCGGCAGCGTCGAGAGCCTGGATCTGGCCGGAATATTTTCAACCTATCCGAACCCACACATCAATTTTGTGCAGGCCTTCGCGGTTGAAATGGTGATTACCGCTATTCTCATGGGCGTGATCATGGCACTTGGCGATGATGGCAACGGTATTCCTCGTGGCCCGCTGGCTCCGCTGCTGATTGGCCTGCTGATTGCGGTGATTGGTGCCTCTATGGGGCCGTTGACCGGCTTTGCGATGAACCCGGCGCGCGATATCGGGCCAAAAGCCTTCGCCTGGCTTGCAGGCTGGGGCAACGTTGCCTTTACCGGCGGCAAAGATATTCCCTACTTCCTGGTCCCGCTGTTCGGGCCGGTAGCAGGTGCAGCGCTCGGCGCGTTTGGTTATCGTAAGCTGATTGGCCGCCACCTGCCCTGCGACACCTGCGAGGAAGAAGTGAAAGAGCCAGCTACCACTGCCGCACAACACAAAGCGTCGCTGTAATGTGACTACGGGAAAAAAAGATGACTGAGAAAAAATATATCGTTGCGCTGGACCAGGGTACAACCAGCTCTCGCGCCGTGGTAATGGATCACGACGCCAATATCATCAGCGTGTCACAGCGCGAATTCGAACAAATTTACCCTAAGCCAGGCTGGGTTGAGCACGATCCGATGGAGATCTGGGCCAGCCAAAGCTCAACGCTGGTGGAAGTGCTGGCGAAAGCCGACATCAGCTCCGATCAGATTGCCGCTATCGGCATCACCAACCAGCGTGAAACCGTGGTGATCTGGGATAAAGAGACCGGTAAGCCTATCCACAACGCCATCGTCTGGCAGTGCCGTCGCACCGCCGACATCTGCGAGCATCTGAAGCGTGACGGCCTGGAAGACTATATCCGCGCTACCACTGGCCTGGTGATCGACCCCTACTTCTCCGGCACAAAGGTGAAGTGGATCCTTGACCACGTTGACGGCTCCCGTGAACGCGCTAAGCGCGGCGAGCTGCTGTTCGGCACCGTCGACAGCTGGCTGATCTGGAAGATGACCCAGGGGCGCGTCCACGTTACCGACTACACCAACGCCTCCCGAACCATGCTGTTTAACATCCACACCCTGGAGTGGGATGACAAGATGCTGGAGGTGCTGGACATTCCCCGCGCAATGCTGCCAGAGGTGCGTAAATCCTCCGAGGTGTACGGTCAGACCAACATCGGCGGCAAGGGCGGCACGCGTATTCCTATCGCCGGGATCGCCGGTGACCAGCAGGCGGCGCTCTTTGGTCAGCTCTGCGTTAAGCAGGGGATGGCGAAGAATACCTACGGCACCGGCTGCTTTATGCTGATGAACACCGGCGAGAAGGCGGTAGCCTCCGAGCACGGCCTGCTGACCACTATCGCCTGCGGCCCGCGTGGCGAGGTGAACTACGCCCTGGAGGGCGCGGTATTTATGGCGGGGGCCTCCATTCAGTGGCTGCGCGACGAGATGAAGCTGATCAGCGACTCGTTTGACTCGGAATACTTTGCCACCAAGGTAAAAGATACCAACGGCGTGTACGTGGTGCCGGCCTTCACCGGCCTCGGCGCGCCCTACTGGGATCCCTATGCCCGCGGTGCAATCTTCGGCCTGACCCGTGGCGTCAACTCGAACCACATCATCCGTGCAACGCTGGAATCCATTGCCTACCAGACCCGCGACGTGCTGGAGGCCATGCAGGCCGACTCCGGCATTCGCCTGCACGCCCTGCGCGTGGACGGCGGCGCGGTAGCCAATAACTTCCTGATGCAGTTCCAGTCCGATATCCTCGGCACCCGCGTTGAGCGTCCGGAAGTTCGCGAAGTCACGGCCCTGGGCGCAGCCTACCTGGCAGGCCTGGCGGTCGGCTTCTGGCAGAACCTCGACGAGCTGCAGGAGAAAGCGGTTATCGAGCGCGAGTTCCGTCCGGGCATCGAAACCACCGAGCGTAACTACCGCTACAGCGGCTGGAAAAAAGCCGTGAAACGCGCCATGGCGTGGGAAGAACACGACGAGTAATCCTCACCCCGCTCCCCTCTCCGCCCGGAGAGGGGGCATCCCTCCGCTCTCTCTGTGTTAAACTTTGCACAATTTCTTTAATGACGTTCTTTAACGACGAGTGTGCAATGAAACGAGAGCTTGCGATTGAATTTTCCCGCGTGACGGAAGCGGCCGCGCTGGCCGGTTATAAATGGCTGGGCCGGGGCGATAAAAACGTTGCCGACGGCGCGGCGGTTAACGCCATGCGCATTGTGCTCAATCAGGTCAACATTGACGGGACCATCGTGATTGGCGAGGGTGAGATCGACGAAGCGCCGATGCTCTATATCGGCGAGCGCGTTGGCACCGGTCAGGGCGACGCGGTGGATATTGCTGTCGATCCTATCGAAGGCACCCGCATGACGGCGATGGGCCAGGCCAATGCGCTGGCGGTGCTGGCCGTAGGAGACAAGGGTAGCTTCCTGAACGCGCCGGATATGTATATGGAGAAGCTGATCGTGGGTCCTGGCGCAAAGGGGGCTATCGATCTTAACCTCCCTCTGGAAGAGAACCTGCGTAACGTGGCCGCCGCGCTCGGTAAGCCCCTCGACGAGCTGACCGTGACGATTCTGGCGAAACCGCGCCACGATGCGGTCATCGCCCAGATGCAGCAGCTCGGCGTGCGCGTGTTTGCCATTCCCGATGGCGACGTGGCCGCTTCGATTCTGACCTGCATGCCTGATAGCGAAGTGGACGTGCTCTACGGCATCGGCGGTGCGCCAGAGGGCGTGGTCTCTGCCGCCGCGATCCGCGCGCTGGACGGTGATATGCAGGGTCGTCTGCTGGCACGTCATCACGTGAAGGGCGATAGCGAAGAGAACCGTCGCATCGGCGAGCAGGAGCTGGCGCGCTGTAAAGAGATGGGTATTGAGGCTGACAGCGTGCTACAGCTGGACGACATGGCCCGCAACGATAACGTAATTTTTTCTGCGACCGGTATTACCAAGGGCGATCTGCTCGACGGCATTACCCGCAAGGGCAATATGGCCACCACCGAAACCCTGCTGATCCGCGGTAAATCCCGCACTATCCGTCGGATCCAGTCCATTCACTACCTTGACCGCAAAGATACGGACGTACAGCGCCACATTCTTTAAGGTCATTTGATCAATCGAGCTTTCCGGCCCGCTCGGGCTGGAAAAGTTCGCTTTAAGCGACGAAGATAAGGTTATACAGAACAGGAGACGATCATGGCGGATTGGGTTACAGGAAAAGTTACGAAGGTTGAATTCTGGACCGACGCGCTCTTTAGTCTCACCGTTCATGCTCCCATTCACCCCTTCAAAGCGGGCCAGTTTGCCAAGCTGGGTCTGGAGATTGACGGCGAGCGCGTGCAGCGCGCCTACTCCTACGTTAACGCCCCCAGCGATCCGAATCTGGAGTTTTACCTGGTCACCGTACCGGACGGCAAGCTTAGTCCCCGTCTTGCGGCGCTGAAGCCGGGCGATGAGGTGCTGATCGTGAGCGAGGCGGCCGGATTCTTTGTGCTTGAAGAGATCCCCGAGTGTGAAACGCTGTGGATGCTGGCAACCGGGACGGCCATCGGCCCCTATCTGTCGATTTTGCAGGAAGGAAAAGACCTGGAGCGCTTTAAAAACCTGGTGCTGGTCCATGCCGCGCGCTACGCCGAGGATCTCAGCTATCTGCCGCTGATGCTGGAGCTGCAAAAGCGCTACGAGGGTAAACTGCGGATCCAGACGGTCGTCAGTCGCGAAACGGTAGCCGGCTCGCTGCATGGTCGCGTACCGGCGTTGATTGAGAGCGGGGAGCTAGAGCGCGCCGTGGGGCTGACAATGCGCGCTGAAGATAGCCATGTGATGCTGTGTGGCAATCCGCAGATGGTACGTGATACTCAGCAGCTGCTGAAAGAGACCCGGCAGATGGCCAAACACCTGCGCCGTCGTCCGGGCCATATGACCGCTGAGCACTACTGGTAACAAAGTGAACGGGCAGACGCTAACGGAACTTAACGTCCAGCGTCGCCTTACCAAACTTGTTTTCGCCCGGCGTGCCAAGAAACGCGCCGAGATCCACCAGCAGCATGACCATGATCAGCGTCGGGATAAAACGCCCCACCGCCCATGTCCAGACGCCGCCTAGCACATCCCAACGCCCGGCCAGCAGCATCCACGCCAGCACCAGCAGCAAGGCCCAGTAGCCGGACTTACCGCGATCGTGCAGCCGTTTTACCACCACGCAGGTGGTGGGCCAGAGCAGGCTGACCAGCGCAAAGGCTGCCAGCTGCAAATCCACCAGTCCGCTTCCCGCCAGCGAAAAGAGTGCCACCATCGACAGCGCCCAGAGCGCTATCCAGATCCAGAAGTCACGACGTCCAATACGTCCTTTAAATGAGAATAACCACTGCTGTATGGTCATGTAAGGTTCCTTATAATCGTAGTGCTGCGTAGTTTACCTTAGTCGGGTCAGCTTTTGACAAGCCAGACGGTTATCGTTTTAATCGGGATAGCTAAACAGAGGGAGAGATCATGAAAAGATGGAGCGTATTGCTGGCCTGGCTGGCGTTTTGCCTGCCTGCACTGGCGGTAGAGGTTCCCCAGGCGGCCACGGCCCCCTATCTGCTGGCGGGTGCGCCAACCTTCGATCAATCTATTAGCCAGTTCCGGGAGAAGTTCAACGCCGATAACCCTGGGCTGGCGCTCAACGAGTTTCGCGCCATTGAATCGCGCAACGATCGGGCGAACCTGACGCGGGCCGCCAGCAAAATCAACGAGTCGCTCTACGCCTCTACGGCCCTTGAGCGCGGCACGCTGAAGATCAAGTCGATGCAGATCACCTGGCTGCCCGTTCAGGGGCCGGAGCAGAAGGCGTCAAAAGCCAAAGCGCAGGAGTATATGGCGGCGGTATTACGCGCCTTTTCACCGCAGTTGAGCAAAGCCAACAGCCTGCAAAAGCTGCAGAAGCTGCTGAACAGAGGCAAAGGCAAAGCCTGGTATGCCGAGACCAAGGGCGCGTTGCGTTATGTTGCAGCAGATAACGGTGAAAAAGGGCTGACCTTCGCTGTTGAACCGATTAAGCTGACGCTATCTGATAGTGCTGAAGGTAACAATAAATGATAAAAAGCAAAGCCTTTGCAGGGATGAATCTCTATACTGTTTGACAACCATGCTGCCTGTAAACGGCAGCCATATTCCTTGATTCGCTGACAAAGCGTGGAGAATAAAAATGCGACATCCTTTAGTGATGGGTAACTGGAAACTGAACGGCAGCCGCCACATGGTAAACGAGCTGGTAGCTAACCTGCGTAAAGAGCTGGCTGGCGTTACTGGCTGCGGCGTAGCGATCGCACCGCCGGCAATGTATCTGGATCTGGCAAAACAGGCCGCAGCGGGCAGCCACATTATCCTCGGCGCGCAGAACGTTGACGTGAACCTCTCCGGTGCCTTCACCGGTGAAACCTCCGCTGAGATGCTGAAAGACGTTGGCGCACAGTACATCATTATCGGTCACTCTGAGCGTCGCACCTACCACGCAGAGTCTGACGAGCTGATCGCGAAAAAATTCGCCGTGCTGAAAGAGCAGGGCCTAGTCCCGGTTCTGTGCATCGGTGAAACCGAAGAAGAGAACGAAGCGGGTAAAACCGAAGAAGTGTGCGCCCGTCAGATCGACGCCGTGCTGAAAACCCAGGGCGCAGCCGCGTTCGAAGGCGTAGTCATTGCTTACGAACCGGTATGGGCTATCGGTACCGGCAAATCAGCGACCCCGGCGCAGGCGCAGGCGGTGCATAAGTTTATCCGTGACCACATTGCGAAAGCTGACGCGAAAGTGGCTGAGCAGGTCATCATTCAGTACGGCGGCTCGGTTAACGCCTCTAACGCAGCTGAACTGTTCACCCAGCCGGATATCGACGGCGCGCTGGTTGGCGGTGCTTCCCTGAAAGCTGACGCGTTCGCAGTGATTGTGAAAGCAGCGGAAGCGGCTAAGCAGGCGTAATTGATAGTGTAACGGCGGGTGGCGCTACGCTAACCCGCCCTACGGTAATGCAGGCCCGGTAAGCGTAAGCGCCACCGGGCTTTTTTACAGCTGTCCCAATACCTGATACCACAGATAGTCCAGCGGCAGCAGCACCAGATACGTCGCGACCGCCAGCGCCAGACAGAGCAGCATCCCCGCCCGCGCAGGCACCTTGCCTAACGCCATCGCCACCACGATCGGTGAAGCCTGGTACGGTAGCAGCGGCGTCGAGTAACCCAGCACCTGAATCATAATCGTCGACAGCAGCGGGAAACCAGTGGCATCAGAAAAGCTTTGCGCCAGGCTGGTATAGAGCGCCGGAACGCCGTTGGCGGTCATGATAAAGTTAAGCGCGGTGGTAATGCCGGTCAGGGCCGCAAAGCTGGTGAACGGGTTTTGTGGATCCAGCGGCATAACGTGCAGCAGCGCATCCCCTACGGCGCGGCCAATACCGGTTTGCGTCACCGTGATCGCCAGGCCCAGAATTCCCGCCACGTAGATACAGGTGCGGATATTTACCCCGGTAGCGAACTCCTCGCCGTTAATAAAACCGATACGCGGCAGCAGCGTAACGCAGGCCGCCGCCAGACCGGTCCAGGCCGGGCCAATACCGTGCCAGCTCTCCGTCACCCACAAAATGAGTACCACCGCCAGCATCCAGGCGAGCCGCTTCTCGTCCCGGCTCATCGGCGTAGCAGGTTCAGGATCGCGCGGTGCATGGGGCTTGCCGGGAAAGAGCCAGCAGATAAGCGCAATCAGGATCAGCCCCTTTAAAATACCCAGCACCGGCGTGTGCAGCAGCAGATAGGGAACATAGTTGAGATGGATACCAAACGCCCCTTCTGCCGCGCCGCTCATCACCAGATTCGGCACGTTAGCGGGCAGAATGGTGGCGGAAAGCTGGAAAGTGCCAAAGCCCACCGCCAGCGCCAGGCCAAACCATGCCCGCGATCCCTCGTGGATCCCGGCTCGCGCCGCCATTGCGGCAACGATGGGCATCAACAAGGCGATGCGTCCCATGTTAGACGGCATGACAAACGCCAGGGCGTAGCTCAACAGCACCACGCTGCCCACCATCAATAGCCACGAATCGGTCAGCCTTGCCGAAATGGCCCTCGCCGCCCGGTCCGCCAGCCCGGTTTTGCGGATCGCCACGCCCAGCACAAAGCCGCTAAAGACCAGCCAGAATGCCGATGAGGCAAAGCCGCCAAAGATAACGTCTGCCGGCGCGATTTTGCTCACCATGGCGGCGGCAAAAAAGAGCAGCGCGGTAATAAACTCCGGCAGCAGGGAGGTCGCCCACAGCACGATGGTGACGCCGATAATCAGTGAGGGAAGGAACAGAGGGTGCGTTAACCAGAGTGACATACCTGTCTCCTGCTATTTTTTCACCGAGTCTACGGCGACAGGCAGGTTCAGTAAACGCCATTAATGGTGGGGCAAAAAAAACGGCCCCGTAGGGCCGTTACGCTTAACGCTTGCTGATTTGGTCGAAGGTACCACCGTTGGAGAAGTGCTCTTTCTGGGCTTTTGTCCAGCCACCAAACTCTTCATCAATGGTGAACAGCTTCAGTTTCGGGAACTCGCTGTCATATTTCTTCGCTACGTCCGGGTTACGTGGACGATAGAAGTTTTTCGCGGCGATCTCCTGCCCTTCCGGCGAGTAGAGATACTTCAGATAGGCTTCGGCCACGGTTTTGGTCTCTTTCTTATCAACCACTTTGTCGACCACGGAGACGGTCGGCTCGGCGAGGATAGATTCGCTCGGGGTGACAATTTCAAACTTGTCTTTGCCCAGCTCGTTGGTCGCCAGCAGCGCCTCGTTCTCCCAGGCGATCAGTACGTCACCGATTCCGCGCTCAACGAAGGTGTTGGTCGCGCCGCGTGCGCCGGAGTCCAGCACTTCTACGTTCTTGAACAGCGCCTTCACGAAGTCTTGCGCTTTAGCCTGGTCATTGTTGTTGTGGTGCAGAGCATAGCCCCACGCCGCCAGGTAGTTCCAGCGTGCGCCGCCGGAGCTTTTCGGGTTCGGCGTGATCACCGAGACGCCCGGCTTAATGAGATCGTTCCAGTCGTGGATCTGTTTCGGGTTGCCTTTACGCACCAGGAAAACGATGGTCGATGTATAGGGCGCAGAGTTATCCGGCAGGCGCTTGATCCAATTTTTATCGATGCGCCCACGCTCGGCGATAGCATCAACGTCATAGGCCAGCGCCAGCGTCACCACGTCGGCTTCAATGCCGTTGATAACGGAGGTCGCCTGCTTGCCTGAGCCGCCGTGCGACTGGCGGATGGTGACGTTATCACCGGTTTCCTGCTTCCAGTGCGCGCTAAACGCCTTGTTATACTGCTCATACAGCTCACGCGTTGGATCGTATGAGACGTTTAAAAGCTGAATGTCCTTTGCCAGAACGCTGCCGGAGGCCAGCAGCAACGTTAACCCTACACCCCATTTGTTCATCGCTCACTCGCTTATAGATTAAATTGTGTTGTGATGAACTCAGCGTGCCAGAAAGCGAATCAATGATTAAAGAATAAAAAAAGATTGGCTATAACGTAGGGGAATAAAGATGGGGTGAGGCGAAAAAAAGCCCGGTGGCGCTAAGCATACCGGGCCTACGGGATGGCGATGTAGGCCGGGTAAGGCGCAGCCGCCACCCGGCGAAAATTACTGTTAGTAGAGTTTCTTAGCGCAATCCAGCCAGTCGCCTTTGAACGGACGCTTCATATTTTCGATAGCGTCGATGATGTCATGGTGCACCATCTTCTCGTTCTGAATACCGACGCAGCGGCCGCCGTAGCCCTGCAGCAGCAGTTCAATAGCGTACGCACCCATACGGGAAGCCAGAATACGGTCGTAAGGAACCGGAGAGCCACCGCGCTGGATATGGCCGAGAACGGTCGCGCGGGTTTCACGCTGGGTCTCAGATTCAATGTACTTCGCCAGCTCGTCGATATCGCAGATGTGCTCGGTAATCGCAACGATGGCATGCTTTTTACCCTTCGCGATCCCGGCCTTGATTTCGTTCACCAGATCTTCACGGTTAAACTCAACTTCCGGCAGGACGATAAACTCGCAGCCGCCGGCAATAGCCGCCGCCAGGGTCAGATCGCCACAGTAGCGGCCCATTACTTCAACGATGGAGATACGCTGGTGGGAAGAGGAGGTATCACGCAGGCGGTCAATCGCTTCTACAACGGTGTGCAGCGCGGTGAAGTAGCCGATGGTGTAGTCGGTCCCGGCAACGTCGTTATCGATGGTGCCCGGCAGGCCGATGCAGGGAAAGCCCATCTCGGTCAGGCGCTTTGCCCCCATATAGGAGCCGTCGCCGCCGATAACCACCAGCGCGTCGATGCCGCGTTTTTTCATGTTTTCGATAGCCACGGCACGGATGTGCTCTTCACGGAACTCCGGGAAGCGAGCAGAGCCGAGGAACGTACCACCACGGTTGATCATGTCAGAGACGCTGTAGCGGTCGAGCTGCACCATGCGATCTTCATACAGGCCAAGATAGCCGTCGTAAATGCCGCAAACTTCCAGACCTTCAGTCAATGCTGCACGGACTACGCCACGAATTGCAGCGTTCATGCCAGGCGCATCACCGCCACTTGTCAACACACCGATTTTCTTAATCATGACTACCTCTGAACTTAGGAATGCAAAATAAATTCTTGCCCGAAGCGACGCCCCTGGGAGTGAATGGCTATGCTGCGCATAGTATATCAATCTCCCTTGGCTGAATTGATTCAGGTCAGACCAAATGGCGGTAATTTACCCACAAAATGCTGGTCTGCTTCACCTTTTTACACCTTGTAACCTGTTCTTACGCCAGGAAATTCATCCTTGGGATACTACGGAACAAGGGTCCTGATGAATGATCACATCGGAACCCGGGAAACGGCGCAAAATCGCCTCTTCAACCTGCTCGGCCACCAGATGCGCCTGAACAAGCGGGAGATTGTCGTCCATTTCCAAGTGAATCTGAATAAAGCGGGTCGGCCCTGACTGCCGCGTGCGAAGATCGTGTGCTCCGCTGACCCCAGGCCAACGCGTAACGATAGCGATTATTTCCTGTTGCTCCACATCGGGTAGCGCGCGATCCAGCAGCGACTGAACCGCTTCATACCCCATACGCAGCGCGCTGTAGAGGATATAGGCTCCAATACCCAACGCGAAGAGCGCATCCGCCCGGTGCCAGCCATACCACGACAGGCCCAGCGCGATGAGAATAGCGCTATTCATCATAACATCAGACTGATAATGAAGCATATCGGCGCGCACGGCCTGGCTTTGTGTTTTTCGTACCACCCAACGCTGAAAGGTGACGAGGATCACAGTACACACCAGCGCAACCAACGTCACAATAATGCCGATCTGCGGCGCGTTCATTGGCTCGGGGCGAGCAAGATGCTGAATACCGGTTAAAAAGAGGAATAACGCCGAACCGGAGATAAACATGCTCTGTGCCAGCGCCGCCAGCGACTCGGCCTTGCCGTGTCCAAAAGTATGCTCATCATCCGCCGGCTGGAGGGAGTAGCGCACCACTAGCAGGTTAGTCAGTGAGGCGGCAATATCCACCAGCGAATCTACCAGCGCCGCCAGCACGCTCACCGATCCGGTGTACCACCATGCAAAAATTTTAATTACCAGCAGCAACGAGGCCATTACCGTCGCGGCAATAGCTGCCCGGCTCACCAGCTGCCCATACATTTGATTCATACGCACTCCTACCCGGACACGGGGAGTAGTATAACGGATGATAAATCAGGCAATGTGACAAAAAACGGGGCAGATGCCAGTGGTTTTACTGTTATTAGGCCTTAATGAGTGGCATGGCCTCAACCAGAACATCTCCAACAGAAAATGAGTTAAATGACTAAAACAACCAGCGGCCAGCCTCGGCTGACTCAATAAGCATGCTGACAGTGAGTGGTTCGGGTACGTGATGATCTGTTCTTAGATAGCGCGGAAGTATGGCATTGGGCAGAAAACGAATGCCTGCATTGGGAAAATAGCTGTTGAAGTTGAAGCCAGACATATCTACACCCAGCGCATCTCTATACTCTGCAAGAAATTCAGTTGCATCTTCAGGCAGTACACGCTTACTTCCTGTGCTGATGGACGTATCATCGGCCATCTCCCAGAAATGCTTTTTAATGAGATCTCTTACCTGTTCCGCTTTGTCTGGCATTACCGGTCTCCTGGCGCAACCTGTTGGCATCATTGTGCATTTTAAGAGATGGACAGAGGCTAACAACCTAATCTGAAAAATTTCATAATTTTTAGACAAAAAAAACCCCCTCATCATGAGGGGGAAGACAGGGATGGTGTCTATGGCAAGGAAAACAGGGTTGTTACTGGTTACTACTTACTACCGGTACTGCTACTCGATAACGTTAGTGGAGAATCCTGCTGCATTTTTGCAACGTCGCGCAGCTGGTTAATCCGCTGTTGGTGCTTGTCGTGTAAAACCGCCTGTTGCTCGGGCGTGAGCAGGTGATACATCTGGTTGCGAACCCGGGCCATTTCGACCTGGCGGGCAACCTGCTCCTGCGCCATTTTTTCTGCCTGAGCGCGTACGGCGCTTTCATCAAATTTTTGTGCGGTCACGAGGTCGTGCATCGTCTCGATTTCGCTAACATTAACAGGTGGCAGCTTGTGCCTCGCCTGCTGCATCAAATCACGCAGTTGCTGGCGCTGTTGCTCGGTTAAACTAATGCCGTCAAACATATGGCTCTGGGTGCTACGCGGTGCAAGCTCTTCAGAGCCGTGCCAGCTATCGCCTGTTACACCTTCAGCTGCGTGGCCAACGGTAGTTAACGTCAGCGTTGAGGCCATGACGGCAGCGGTAACAATGCGCATCACTTGCTCCCAAAATCGTTTGTGTCGCCAATCAACTGAACTCAGTCTACGATTCAGGCTGCAAACTAGCGTCAGGGGGTGTAAAACAACGTAAAGTCATGGATTAGCGCGCCTTGATGACGTAATTTCTGCCTCGGAGGTATTTAAATAATGAATAAAATTTTGTTAGTTGACGATGACCGAGAGCTTACTTCCCTTTTAAAGGAGCTGCTCGACATGGAAGGCTTCAATGTGCAGGTTGCCCACGATGGGGAGCAGGCGCTCGACCTCCTGGACGACAGCATCGATCTGCTTTTGCTCGACGTAATGATGCCAAAGAAGAATGGTATCGACACCCTTAAAGAGCTACGCCAGACACACCAGACACCCGTCATTATGCTGACGGCGCGCGGTAGCGAGCTGGATCGCGTTCTCGGCCTTGAGCTGGGCGCGGACGACTATCTGCCTAAACCCTTTAACGATCGCGAGCTGGTGGCCCGTATTCGCGCCATTCTGCGCCGTTCACACTGGAGTGAGCAGCAGCAGAACAGCGATAACGGTTCACCGACCCTTGAGGTGGACGCCCTGAGCCTGAACCCAGGCCGTCAGGAAGCCAGCTTCGATGGCCAGTCGCTGGAGCTGACCGGCACCGAGTTCACCCTGCTCTACCTGCTGGCGCAGCATCTCGGCCAGGTGGTCTCTAGAGAGCACCTTAGCCAGGAAGTTTTGGGTAAACGCCTGACGCCGTTCGATCGCGCGATCGATATGCATATCTCTAACCTGCGCCGTAAGCTGCCGGAGCGTAAAGATGGCCATCCGTGGTTTAAAACGCTGCGCGGACGCGGCTATCTGATGGTTGCGGCTTCATGATAGGAAGTTTGACGGCACGCATCTTTGCCATTTTTTGGCTAACGCTGGCACTGGTGCTGATGCTGGTCTTAATGGTGCCCAAGCTGGACTCCCGGCAAATGACGGAGCTGCTGGATAGCGAGCAGCGCCAGGGCATTATGATTGAGCAGCACGTTGAGGCGGAGCTGGCCCTCGATCCACCGAACGATTTAATGTGGTGGCGGCGGCTGTTTCGCGCTATTGATAAGTGGGCCCCGCCGGGGCAGCGCCTGCTGTTAGTGACCAGTGAAGGCCGGGTGATCGGCGCTGAACGTAGCGAAATGCAGATCATTCGTAACTTTATTGGCCAGGCGGATAACTCAGACCATCCGCAGAAGAAAAAATATGGACGGGTAGAGCTGGTAGGACCGTTTTCCATCCGCGACGGGGAAGATAACTACCAGCTCTACCTCATCCGTCCGGCGAGCAATTCCCAGTCTGATTTTATCAACCTGCTGTTTGACCGACCGCTCCTGCTGCTGATTGTTACCATGCTGATCAGCTCTCCGCTGCTGCTGTGGCTGGCGTGGAGCCTGGCCAAACCGGCGCGTAAGCTGAAAAACGCGGCGGATGAGGTGGCTCAGGGCAACCTGCGCCAGCATCCCGAACTGGAAGCTGGACCGCAGGAGTTTCTTGCTGCCGGTGCCAGCTTTAACCAGATGGTCACGGCGCTTGAGCGAATGATGACTACTCAGCAGCGCCTGCTCTCTGACATCTCTCACGAGCTGCGCACCCCGCTTACGCGTTTACAGCTAGGCACCGCCCTGCTGCGCCGCCGCAGCGGTGAGAGCAAGGAGCTGGCCCGCATTGAGACCGAGGCGCAGCGTCTCGACAGCATGATTAACGATCTGCTGGTGATGTCGCGTAACCAGCAGAAGAATGCGCTGGTGAGCGAAACCGTGAAGGCCAATCACCTGTGGAACGACGTGCTGGATAACGCCGCCTTTGAAGCCGAGCAGATGGGGAAATCACTGACCGTCAACTTCCCGCCGGGACCGTGGCCGCTGTACGGTAACCCGAGCGCGCTGGAGAGCGCGCTGGAAAATATCGTGCGTAACGCCCTGCGCTACTCACATACGAAGATTGAGGTGAGTTTTGCGGTGGATAAAGAGGGCGTAACGGTTAACGTGGATGACGACGGGCCGGGCGTCAGTGCGGAAGATCGTGAGCAGATTTTCCGCCCGTTCTATCGTACCGACGAAGCGCGCGACCGTGAATCCGGCGGCAGCGGGCTGGGGCTGGCGATTGTCGAGACGGCTATCCAGCAGCACCGCGGCTGGGTGAAGGCCGACGACAGCCCGTTAGGCGGCTTACGCTTAACGATCTGGCTGCCGCTGCATAAGCGTTCCTAGTCTCAACGTACCCTTGTCTCAACGTACATAGTATCCAGGCCGGGCGATCCCGGCCTGCTATTTCCTGCCCCACAGTCTGGGCGCAAAACTCTCAACCTTGCCGCTCAGGCGTCGTTTCTGCATGGTTCTGGCCCAGCTCACCGAGAGACCAGCGGCAGAGAGCAGGCGGTGGTACTGCTCGTCGTCAAACGGCAGATGCCACGCGATAGCCGCGGCGTCATAGACGCTCACGTCGCTACAGCGGGAAACCAGTTCAAGGGGCGCATCACCGGAGACCTTGCCTGGGGCAATCACCCGGTAGAGCCAGCCCGTGCGGCCGCTCTCCTGCATCAGGGAGGAGAGGTCATGAATGGCAAAATGGTAGTTAACTTTGAAGCAGGGCGAACGCGGTTGGGTCACCTGAATCAGCGCCTCATCCCAGCGAAAAATATCCCCGATGTAGACGTTTTGCTCGGTCATTCCCTCTGTGGAGAGGTTCTCGCCGAACGCTGGTGCGACAAAGAGATCCGCCTGTTCAGGAAACGCGCTTGCCCAGTGGCGATAGTGCTCGCGTGGGTAGTGGCACAGGGCCCGATCCGGCCCGCCGTGGATCTTCTTCTCGGCCTGCTCATCCCCCGCAAGCCCCCGCTCGGTTAACATCAGCTCGCCGTCAACCTGCACTTTGGCAATGGCGCTAGGCCGACTGCCTTCGTAATCTCTTATTTTACCGGTAAAAACGTTAACCTGATGGTGCATCGCCGCGCCTTATCCAGATACAAAAAAAGCGAGTCATAAGACTCGCTTTTCACTGGTTGCAATGCAACCTTATTTTTTAGCAGCGAAACGGGCAGCAGCTTCGTCCCAGTTCACAACTTCCCAGAATGCCTTGATGTAGTCCGGGCGTTTGTTCTGATATTTCAGGTAGTAAGCGTGTTCCCACACGTCCAGGCCCAGGATCGGGAAGCCGGATGCGCCAGAAACAGCTTCACCCATCAGCGGGCTATCCTGGTTTGCGGTAGAGACAACGGCCAGCTTGTCGCCTTTCAGTACCAGCCATGCCCAGCCGGAGCCAAAGCGGGTTGCCGCTGCTTTCTCGAACTCTTCTTTGAATTTCTCAACGGAGCCGAAGTCGCGCTCGATGGCGGCTTTCAGATCGCCCTGCAGGGTAGTGCCGGTTTTCAGGCCTTTCCAGAACAGGCTGTGGTTAGCGTGGCCGCCCGCGTTGTTACGCAGTACGGTTTTCTTGTCAGCCGGAACCTGATCCAGTTTGGCGATCAGCTCTTCTACCGGCAGGTTAGCCAGCTCAGGCAGGCTTTCCAGTGCGGCGTTAGCGTTGTTAACGTAGGTCTGGTGATGTTTAGTGTGATGGATTTCCATCGTCTGCTTATCGAAGTGTGGTTCCAGTGCATCATAAGCGTACGGCAGTGATGGCAGTGTGTAACTCATAATCATCTCCATTAATTGTCGGGCGGCGATACTGTTAACGCCGCGTAAGCAGTTGGTTCATTATAGTTAATTAAGTAGTATTGAAAATGTTTATCAATGCCGTAGTTTTTATATGGTTATAACCTTTTGTTATGTACCCGTGACGATCCTGCTGCGGTGCCGCCACTGACTCGGCGCCACGCCGGTTTCACGGGTAAAAACCACGGAAAAATAGTTGCTGTCTTCAAAACCACAGCGTGTGGCAATTTCACCGATCATCAGCTCGCTGTGCTGCAGCAGATACTGGGCGTGACAGATGCGCAGCTGGCGCAGATAGTGGTTGATTGTCATGCCGGTCTGGGTACGAAACTGATGGCGTAGTGTACGCTCACTGCACTGATTTTGCTCGCAAAATTGCTCAAGCATAAAGGCGCGGTTGAGGCTGCTGGCCAGGGCGGTGATGAGCTTATCCAACAGCGCTTCGCTACGGGTCGCCGAAAGATTATTGGTGGCGTAGCGATGGCGCTTCAGGGTTAATACCAGTTGGGCAAATAGCGTTTCCGCCAGCGGATCGGAGAGCGGATCCGCTTTGGTGCTCTCATGCTCAAGCTGGCTGATCACCTGCCGCGCCTGAGCCATACCGCTGCTGCCAATGCGCCAGTAGGGTATCGGCTCCCCGCCGTCCAGGCCGGGAATATGCGCGGCCCAGTCAAGGTTGAGTGTCAGCCGCTCCGGGCAGTAGATGATGTTTTGCAGCACCAGATCGTTTACCGAGGCGTAGGCGTGACGGTCTTCGGCGCGAATATAGAAGAGATCGCCCCGGGTAATGCGATACGGGCGATCGTTAAGAATATGCAGGCCGTTGCCGCGCCAAACCAGCACCAGCTCGTTGAACTCATGAGTGTGTTCAGCAAAGACGTTTTGCGGATAGCGATCGGCCACCGCGACCGCCTGCCCGGGCCTGGCAAAAAAATCATCCCTCCGCAGAATTAACTGACCTGCCACAGCGTCACCTCAACAGCCTTCAACCTTCTATATTTAGCTGTTTTTTAGCAAAAAAACGGTGACTGTCTTCTCGTTTACGGCTATTGCAGCGGGGTGTCCCGTCCCTGACGGATATCCCGCGGTGACCAGCTAAATTCACGACGAAAAAGCGTCGAAAAGTGATTGCTGTCGCCGAAACCGCAGCGAAATGCAATGTCGGTAACGCTCTCATCGCTGTGGCGCAGCAGGTGGCGAGCCTTAATCAGACGCAGGCGGTTGAGGTAACGCTGCGGGGTCATGCCCGTGTGCTGCTTCAGCTGACGGTGCAGCGTGCGTAGCGAGAGGGAAAAACGGTCGGCCAGAGACTCCCAGCAGACCTCATCCGCGAAGTGATCCTCTAGCCACGCCATCATCTGGTTCAGGCGGGCATCGTTGTTAACGGCTCCCTCCTCAAGGCTGCTCTTACGCAGCAGCACCAGCAGCTGCATAAACAGGATCTCCCGGCTGGCAAGGGCGGCGGCGCTCTCCTCTTCAGCGCTCTGTTCCATCTGGCCAACGATCTGCCGCACCTGCTGTAACGCCCCCTGATTAACCCGCCAGTGGGAGGCGTAGTGTCCATCCTGCTCCTGCGGCAGCAGCTGGTTCAGGCCCGCCAGGAACTGGAAAGCCTCCGGCGAGCGGTAGAGCACGTTGGTCAGACAGAGATTATCCGTGTGTTCGTAGAGATGGCGATCGTGGTCACGGATAAAACAGACGCTGCCTCCGCTGATGGAGTAGGGCTGGCCGTTAAAGACATGGATGCCTGTGCCATGCTCAACGATAACAATCTCATGAAAATCATGGTGATGTTCAGGAAACGCCGACTGGGGAAGGCGCGGCTCAATGGCCACAGGCGTTTTACCTGACGGAAAAAAATCCACGCTGTGTAGTACGGTCATGATGGCTTCCTGAAATGGAGAACATGCCAAAAATAGTAATGAAGGGCTGGCAATCCCACCTTGAATTTTTGACGTCAAAGCGCGCAAACCCGGTCGCTTTTTCAAGAAACGGTGGGAAAGATCCGGAAATGCGGCTGGCGTCACATCCGCTGTAAGAGGTGTTATTGCTGGGAATTGTGAACGCTATCACGTTCATCTTTGCTTTCTTGCCAGCGCCTAATTTTGCCTGTCCATAGCAAGAAGGTGCGCCGCTGAGGGGGTTCGTAGACTGTCGATATTGACTCTCAGAAGGACTCCACTATGACCTTTCGCCATTGTGTCGCGGTCGATCTCGGCGCATCCAGTGGACGCGTAATACTGGCGCGTTACGACAGTGAACAGCGTGCCCTATCGCTGCGTGAAATTCACCGCTTCGTCAACTGCCTGCAAAACGTGGACGGCTTTGCCACCTGGGATATCGACAGCCTGGAGAGTGAGATCCGCCTTGGGCTAAACAAGGTCAGCGCGCAGGGCATTCAGATCGATAGTATCGGCATTGATACGTGGGGCGTGGACTATGTGCTGCTTGATGAGCACGGCCAGCGCGTCGGCCTGCCGGTGTCGTACCGTGACGGGCGCACCCACGGCGTGATGGCCAGCGCCCAGGCGCAGCTCGGCAGAGAGACAATCTATCGCCGCAGCGGCATTCAGTTTCTGCCGTTCAACACCCTTTATCAGCTGCGCGCTTTTGTCGAGCAGCAGCCAGAGCAGGCAGCGCAGGTGGCTCATGCCCTGCTGATCCCGGACTACTTCAGTTTTCGCCTGACGGGCAAGATGAACTGGGAGTACACCAACGCCACCACCACCCAACTGGTGAATATCACTAGCGATGACTGGGATGACGTCCTGCTCGCCTGGACCGGGGCTAACAAAGCGTGGTTCGGCACCCCGACCCAGCCGGGCAACGTGATTGGTCACTGGCGATGCCCGCAGGGGAGTGAGATCCCGGTGGTGGCCGTCGCCAGCCATGATACCGCCAGCGCGGTGATCGCCTCGCCGCTGAGCGATGCAGACAGCGCCTACCTCTCCTCCGGAACCTGGTCCCTGATGGGGTTTGAGAGCCAAACGCCCTATACCGACGAGGCGGCGCTGGCGGCCAATATCACCAACGAGGGCGGTGCCGAAGGGCGCTACCGGGTGCTGAAAAACATCATGGGCTTGTGGCTGCTACAGCGGGTGCTGAAAGAGCAGAACGTAACTGACCTGCCGGCCCTGATTGCCGACACCGAGCAGCTTACCGCATGCCGGATCCTGATTAACCCCAACGATGAGCGCTTTATCAACCCGGAAAACATGAGCGCTGAGATCCGCGCCGCCTGCCGTGGATCCGGCCAGCCTGAGCCAGAAGGTCCCGCCGGGCTGGCGCGCTGTATCTTCGACAGCCTTGCCCTGCTCTATGCCGACGTGCTCGGCGAACTGGCGACGCTGCGCGGCAGGCCGTTCAGCCAGCTGCATATCGTCGGCGGCGGCTGCCAGAACCGTCTCCTCAACCAGCTCTGCGCCGACGCCTGCGGCGTCACCGTCGTAGCTGGCCCCATCGAAGCCTCGACGCTGGGCAATATCGGTATTCAGCTAATGACCCTGGAAGAACTAGACAACGTCGATGCTTTCCGCCAGGTCGTGACGGCTAATTACGACCTGACAACCTTTATTCCACAACCTGACAGTGAAATTGCCCGCCACATCGCGCAGTTTCAAACCAAACCACAAAGAAAGGAGCTTTGCGCATGACCACTCCCATTGAACAAGCCTGGGAACTTGCTAAGCAGCGGTTTGCCGCGGTAGGCGTTGACGTTGAGGAGGCGCTGCGTCAGCTCGATCGCCTGCCGGTCTCCATGCACTGCTGGCAGGGCGACGACGTGGCCGGGTTTGAGAACCCGCAGGGCGGCCTGACAGGCGGGATCCAGGCCACCGGTAACTACCCCGGCAAAGCCCGCAGCGCCGAGGAGCTGCGGGCGGATCTGGAGCAGGCCCTGAGCCTGATCCCCGGGCCAAAACGCCTGAATCTGCATGCGATCTACCTTGAGTCAGAGACGCCGGTGGAGCGTAACGCCATCAGGCCCGAGCACTTTACAAACTGGGTGGCGTGGGCAAAAGCGCAGAAGCTGGGCCTGGACTTTAACCCCTCCTGCTTCTCGCACCCGCTGAGCGCTGATGGCTTTACCCTCTCCCACGCCAACGACGAGATCCGCCAGTTCTGGATCGACCACGTTAAAGCCTGCCGCCGCGTATCGGCATACTTTGGCGAGCAGCTCGGCACGCCGTCGGTGATGAATATCTGGGTTCCAGACGGCATGAAGGATGTCACCGTTGACCGCCTCGCCCCGCGCCAGCGCCTGCTCGCCGCGCTGGATGAAGCCCTGAGTGAAAAGCTGAGCCTCGACCACCACATTGATGCCGTAGAGAGCAAGCTGTTCGGCATCGGTGCGGAGAGCTACACCGTCGGCTCGAACGAGTTTTACATGGGCTATGCCACCAGCCGCCAGACCGCGCTCTGCCTGGATGCCGGCCACTTCCACCCGACGGAGGTGATCTCCGACAAGATCTCCGCCGCCATGCTCTATATCCCGCGCCTGCTGCTGCACGTTAGCCGTCCGGTACGCTGGGACAGCGATCACGTAGTGCTGCTGGATGACGAAACCCAGGCCATCGCCAGCGAAATCATCCGCCACGATCTCTTTGACCGGGTGCACATTGGCCTCGACTTCTTTGATGCCTCTATCAACCGCATCGCCGCATGGGTGATTGGCACCCGCAACATGAAGAAAGCCCTGCTGCGCGCCCTGCTGGAGCCGACGGCTCAACTGCGCGCTCTGGAAGTCGAGGGCGATTACACCGCCCGCCTGGCGCTGCTGGAGGAACAAAAATCGTTACCGTGGCAGGCGGTATGGGAGATGTACTGCCAGCGCCATGATACCCCGGCGGGGAGCCAGTGGCTGGACAGCGTGCGGGCCTATGAGCAAGACGTTCTGGCCAATCGCAAGTAAAAACATTGCCCGGCGGCGCTCTGCTTGCCGGGCCTACAAACGACCGTAGGCCGGGTCAGCGCAGCGCCACCCGGCATTTTGAAGGAATAGAGAGACTATGCAGACTATCACCAACGCCTGGTTCGTCCAGGGGATGATCAAAGCCACCTCTGACGCCTGGCTGAAGGGCTGGGACGAGCGCAACGGTGGCAACCTGACCCTGCGTCTGGACGACGGCGATATCGCCCCGTTTACGGCCGAATTCCACACCAGCCCGCGCTATATCGCCCTGAGCCAGCCGATGCCGCTGCTGGCCAATACGCCGTTTATCGTCACCGGCTCCGGCAAGTTTTTCCGTAACGTGCAGCTCGACCCGGTCGCTAACTTAGGCATCGTTAAGGTCGACAGCGACGGCGCGGGCTACCACATTCTTTGGGGGCTGACCGACGAAGCGGTTCCCACCTCCGAGCTGCCAGCGCACTTTCTCTCCCACTGCGAGCGCATCAAAGCTACCGACGGCAAAGACCGTGTGATTATGCACTGCCACGCCACCAATCTGATCGCCCTCACCTATGTGTTGGAAAACGATACGGATGTGATCACCCGCAAACTGTGGGAAGGCAGTACCGAATGCCTGGTTGTGTTTCCTGACGGCGTTGGCATTCTGCCATGGATGGTCCCCGGCACCGATGAGATTGGCCAGGCCACCGCAGGGCAGATGTCACGGCACTCGCTGGTGCTCTGGCCGTTCCACGGCGTCTTCGGCAGCGGTCCAACGCTGGACGAAGCCTTTGGCCTGATCGACACCGCCGAGAAGTCTGCCGAGGTACTGGTGAAGGTCTACTCGATGGGCGGCATGAAGCAGACCATCACTCAAGAGGAGTTAATTGCCCTCGGCAAACGCTTTGGCGTCACCCCGATGGCCAGCGCCTTACAGCTTTATAAATAAGAACATCGCGCCCCGCTCACTGAGACGGGGCGAAGCCACACCTGCAAGCCCTACACAACTAACTCAATATCAGTGGAGTAAAAGCAATGAATATAAAGACAAGCTTGATCCTCACCGTTGCCGCTCTGGCGTTGTCCGGTTCCGCATTAGCAGAAGTCAAAATTGCCCTGGTCGCAAAATCCCTCGGTAATGGTTTTTTTGAGGCAGCGAACGTCGGTGCCCAGGAGGCGGCTAAAGAGTTAGGGGATGTGAAAGTCATTTATACCGGCCCGACCACCACCACGGCGGAGGCGCAGATCGAAGTGCTGAACGGCTTGATCGCCCAGGGGGTGGATGCGATCGCTATCTCGGCGAACGATCCGGATGCCGTCGTGCCGGTGCTGAAAAAAGCGATGCAGCGCGGGATCAAAGTGGTGTCATGGGACTCCGGCGTGGCGAAAGCGGGCCGCCAGATCCATCTTAACCCATCCAACAATGCCCTGATTGGTGAAACCAACGTTAAGCTCGCCGCCGAGGCGCTGAAGGCGCTGAACGTGGAGAAAGGCGACGTGGCGATCCTCAGCGCCACGCCCACCTCGACCAACCAGAACATCTGGATTGAAGAGATGAAAAAGGTGCTGCCGAAGTACCCCTCCGTCAACCTGGTCACGGTGGCCTACGGCGATGACCTCTCCGATAAGAGCTACCGCGAAGCGGTCGGCCTGCTAAAAACCTACCCGGACCTGAAGGTGATCGTCTCTCCCTCCTCGGTGGGGATCGTAGCCGCTGCCCAGGCGGTGAAGGATCAGGGCAAGATTGGCAAGGTGTACGTAACCGGATTAGGCCTGCCGTCTGAGATGGCGGGCGCGGTGAAGTCCGGCGCAACCAAGAGCTTTGCTATCTGGAACCCGATCGATCTGGGCTACGCCGCGACCTATCTGGCTGACGATCTGGTCAAAGGCACGGCCACGAAAACCGAAGCCAATATGGGCAAACTCGGCAAGGTGAAGCTGGATGCAGACGGCAGCGGTGCGATGTCTGAGCCGTTCGTCTACGATGCCAGCAACATTGATAAGTTTTCGAAGATTTTCTGATCCGCTATCCGGCAAAACGGCGGGTGGCGCTGGCGCTGACCCGCCCTACGATTACGGAGACTTATCATGACACCCTTACTTCAGCTCAAGGGGATCACCAAGGTGTTCCCTGGCGTGCGCGCCCTTGAGAACGTACAGCTTGATCTCTGGCCAGGCAAAGTCACCGCGCTGATTGGCGAAAACGGCGCAGGCAAATCCACGCTGGTTAAAGTGATGACCGGTATCAATCAGCCTGAGGAGGGTGAAATCCTCTATAAGGCGATCCCCATTCAGCTTCCCACGCCGGAATCCGCCCATCGGGTGGGCATCACGGCGATCCACCAGGAGACCGTGCTGTTTGATGAGCTGTCGGTGACGGAGAACATCTTTGTCGGACAGTACCTCTATAAAGGCTTTTTGAAAAAGCTCGACTGGCCCGCTATGCACCAGAAGGCACGGGATATCCTCGCCCGCCTCGAAGTGCAGATCGATCCCCACGCGACCCTGAAAACCCTGAGCATCGCCCAGCGCCACATGGTCGCCATTGCCCGCGCCCTCTCCTTTGATGCACAGGTGGTGATCCTCGACGAGCCTACTGCCGCACTCTCCCAGCACGAGATTCTGGAGTTCTACCAGATCGTTGAGCGCCTAAAGCAGGAGGGCAAAGCGATCCTGTTTATCTCCCACAAGTTCGACGAGATTTTTGAGCTGGCGGATCACTACACCATCCTACGCGACGGGGTGTATGTCGGTTCCGGGGCGATGAGCGAAATCAGCGAAGAACGGATGGTAGCGATGATGGTAGGCCGGGCCATTACCCAGACCTATCCCAAGATCGCCTGCGATCCTGGCGAAACGGTGCTGGAGGTGAAGGATCTTTGCCATCCCACCGAATTTGCCCACATCAGCTTTACCCTCCGTAAGGGCGAGATCCTCGGCTTTTACGGGCTGGTAGGCGCGGGCCGTACCGAGCTGATGCAGGCGCTTTCCGGCGTGTCGCGCCCCTCTTCCGGCGACATCGTGCTTAACGGCAAAGCGGTGCAGTTCCACCAGCCTGCGGATGCTATCCGGGCCGGTATCGTCTGCGTGCCGGAGGAGCGGCAGAAGCAGGGAGCCATTATTGCCCTGCCCATTGCCCAGAACATCAGCCTGCCGCAGCTCAGCAAGCTCAATCCGAACGGCGTGCTGCACGACGACCGGGAGTGGCAGCTCGCCGATGAGTATGCCAGACGACTCCAGGTCAAAGCGTTCAGCTGGAAACAGCCGGTGGAGACGCTCTCCGGCGGTAATCAGCAGAAAGTGGTGATCGGTAAATGGCTCGCCACGCACCCCGACGTCATCATTCTTGATGAGCCAACCAAAGGCATCGATATCGGTTCGAAGGCCGCCGTACACCAGTTTATGTCTGAGCTGGTGGGTCAGGGGCTGGCGGTGATCATGGTCTCCTCAGAGCTACCAGAGGTGATGGGCATGGCCGACCGGATCGTGGTGGTGCACGAGGGGCGGATGGTGGCCGAATACGCGGCGGGCGAAGCCACGGCGGAGACCATCGTCAGCGCCGCCAGCGGTGCGAAACAGGAGGCAGCATAATGTGGCAACAACTGCTTAAAAATCGTGAGGCGCTGCTGGCCGCGGTGATCGTCCTGATGGTGCTGGCCATCGGCAGCCGCGTGCCGTCGTTTATCGCCCCCGGCAACCTGGCGGAGATGTTTAACGATACGGCGATCCTGATTATTCTCGCCCTCGGCCAGATGATGGTGCTGCTGACCAAAGGCATCGACCTGTCGATGGCCGCCAACCTGGCGCTGACCGGCATGATCGTCGCCCTGCTCAACTTCCACCATCCTGACATTCCGGTCTGGGCGCTGCTGATCCTCGCGACCGGTCTCGGGCTGGTGATGGGCGCCATCAACGGCCTGCTGGTGTGGAAGATGGGGATTCCGGCGATTGTGGTGACGCTCGGCACTATGAGCATCTATCGCGGGATTATCTTTCTGCTCTCTGACGGGGGCTGGATCAACTCCCACCAGATGAGCAGCGACTTCCTTGCCTTGCCGCGCGCCAGCGTGCTGGGGCTGCCGCTGCTGAGCTGGTGCGCCATCGCCGCGCTGCTGCTGGTGGGCTACTTCCTACGCTACAGCCGCACCGGGCGGGCGCTCTATACCGCAGGCGGCAACGCCACGGCGGCGTACTACACCGGCATCAACGCTGGAAAAATGCAGTTCGTCAGCTTCTGCCTCTCCGGGGCGCTGGCCGGGTTCTGTGGCTATCTGTGGATCTCCCGCTTTGCCGTGGCCTATGTCGACGTTGCCAACGGCTTTGAACTGCAGGTGGTGGCCGCCTGCGTAATCGGTGGGGTCAGCACCATGGGCGGCACGGGCCGCGTGCTCGGCTGCTTGTTTGGTGCGCTGTTCCTCGGCGTGATCAATAACGCCCTGCCGGTGATCGGAATCTCGCCCTTCTGGCAGATGGCGATCTCCGGCACGGTGATTGTGATAGCGGTTCTGCTTAACGAGCGCGGCAATAAACGCAAAGGTCGGCTGATCCTGCGCGATGCGGCGCTGGCCCGACAGAAACAGGCGGTGAAACCATGAGCAAAATATTAACCACTGATACCGTAAAGAGCCTGCCTGAGAGCCAACCTTTTTTGAAACGGCTCCTGTGCTGGGAGGGCTTCTTACTCGCTGTCACGCTGCTGGTGTTTTTAATTAACGCCTTCGCCTCTCCCTACTTTCTCAATATCTGGAACCTCTCTGACGCCACCTTTAACTTCACCGAGAAGGCGATCATCGTTCTGCCGATGGCGATGCTGATCATCGCCCGGGAGATTGACCTGTCGGTGGCCTCCACCATTGCCCTCAGCTCTACCGTGATGGGCTTTTGCGCCCAGGCTGGAGTGGATACGCCGCTGCTGGTGGTCGTGGGGTTAGGTGTCGGTCTGCTGTGTGGGTTGTTCAACGGCCTGCTGGTGACGCGATTTAATCTCTCCTCTATCGTCATCACCATCGGCACCATGAGCCTCTACCGCGGCATCACCTACATTCTGCTCGGCGATAAGGCGCTGAACGCGTATCCCGAAAGCTTTGCCTGGTTCGGCCAGGGCTACGTCTGGGGGGCGCTGTCGTTTGAGTTTGCGCTCTTTATTGTGCTGGCGGGCATCTTCGCGTTCGTGCTGCACCGCACCAACTTTGGCCGCCGCACCTACGCCATCGGCAATAACCCCACCGGGGCGTGGTACTCGGGCATCAACGTCAAGCGTCACAACCTGCTGCTCTTTGCCCTGGTGGGGCTGATGGCCGGGCTGGCCTCGGTGCTGCTCACCTCACGCCTCGGCAGCACCCGCCCCACTATCGCTACCGGCTGGGAGCTGGCGGTGGTGACGATGGCGGTGCTGGGCGGGGTTAATATTCTCGGCGGCTCCGGCAGCATGGTGGGCGTGATTATCGCCGCCTTCCTGATGGGACTGGTGACCTTTGGCCTGAGCCTGCTCAACGTGCCGGGCATCGTGATGTCGATCATTATCGGCGCGATGCTGATTGTGGTCATCTCCTTGCCGATCGTTACCCGTCGAATTTTGCAGCGAAGACGAATTTAAAAAATCACAGCACTTAATGGAGATCTATCATGAGCTTTATGTTGGCACTGCCTAAAATTAGCCTGCATGGCGCAGGTGCAATTGGCGATATGGTTAATCTGGTAGCAAACAAGCAGTGGGGCAAGGCGCTGGTGGTCACCGACGGTCAGCTAGTTAAGCTGGGCCTGCTCGACAGCCTGTTTGCCGCCCTGAATGCGCACCGGATGCCATACCATCTGTTTGATAGCGTCTTCCCCAATCCCACCGAGGAGTTGGTGGAGGAGGGCTACGCGGCCTACCGGTCGGCGCAGTGCGATTACATCATCGCCTTCGGCGGCGGCAGTCCGATCGATACCGCGAAAGCGGTAAAAATCCTCACCGCCAACCCAGGCCCCTCAACCGCTTACTCCGGCGTCGGTAAAGTCGTTAACGCCGGCGTGCCGCTGGTAGCCATCAATACCACTGCCGGTACGGCGGCAGAGATGACCAGCAACGCAGTGATCATCGACTCAGCGCGTCAGGTCAAAGAGGTGATTATCGACGCCAACATCATTCCGGATATTGCCGTGGACGATGCCAGCGTGATGCTGGCGATCCCGGCCTCGGTCACTGCCGCCACCGGTATGGATGCCCTGACCCATGCGATAGAGGCGTTTGTCTCCGTCGGCGCGCATCCGCTGACGGACGCCAATGCGCTGGAGGCGATTCGCCTGATCAACCTCTGGCTACCGAAGGCGGTCGACGATGGACAAAACATCGAGGCTCGGGAGCAGATGGCCTTCGGCCAGTATCTGGCGGGGATGGCGTTTAACAGCGCCGGGCTGGGCCTGGTGCACGCCCTGGCGCATCAGCCGGGGGCGACGCATAACCTGCCTCATGGCGTCTGCAACGCGATCCTGCTGCCAATTATCGAGAACTTTAACCGCCCGAATGCAGTGGCGCGCTTTGCCCGCATCGCCCAGGCGATAGGGGTCGACACACGCGGCATGAGTGACGAAGCGGCAAGCATGACGGCCATTCAGGCGATCCGTGACCTGAGCACCCGCGTCGGGATCCCGTCCGGCTTCAGCCAGCTCGGCGTGACCAAAGAGGACATTGAAGGCTGGCTGGATAAAGCGCTGGCCGATCCGTGCGCACCCTGCAACCCGCGCACCGCCAGCCGCGACGAGGTGCGTAAGCTCTATCTGGAGGCATTATGATCCGTAAAGCTTTTGTCATGCAGGTCAATGCTAACGCGCACGAGGAGTACGAGCGCCGTCATAACCCTATCTGGCCCGAGCTGGAGGCGGTACTGAAGGACCACGGTGCGCATCACTACGCTATCTACCTCGATAAGGCGCGTAACCTACTGTTTGCCACCATGGAGATTGAGTCCGAAGAGCGCTGGAACGCGGTCGCCAATACCGACGTCTGCCAGCGCTGGTGGCAGCATATGCGCGACGTGATGCCCGCCAATACCGATAACAGCCCGGTCAGCGCCGAGCTGAAAGAGGTGTTCTACCTGGAGTGATAGATTGCCGGGCGACATTGGCCTCTGTCGCCTGGCTTTAGCGTATAGTCCGTAACCCATACACTGTATTATTATTTCGCCAAATTATGGTTTCATTTTTTTCTTTTGCTCGCCAACAGTGCGCTTCTATCGCACGCAGCTGTTCACGAGTCATAGAACAGAACGGCTTTTTATAACGATAAATAGCTAACTCATCGAGCGAACAAATTCGCCTTGCATTGTCAAATAGCCCAACCTTTCTCATTATATTGAGGAGATTGATATCAAGAGCTTCGATAACACGTTCGATTTTATTAATCTTCTCTCTGATAGTATCGATTGCCGTCCTTGCATCATTTACGTTGGATGCTTTAACCCATAGAGGCTCATGATGAGAAATCCGATTCCTATACTCTCTCAACTCAAAGATAAGATCGGTTAAATCCTTTCTGACCCTTTGCTGATTCGCATTAATTTTCGCGTAATTTTTAAAGACTTTACTTAACGATTTCGGCCATAAAAAACGTTGATTTTTACCTGGAGAAGGAGAGCTATACTCATTATTTAATATATAGTGCCATGTGCTAAAATCAGTTGCCGCAATGATTTGGTCATGTGTCCAGGTCGGAATCGGCTGGGGATCCATGCCAGTACTGCGCCTGCGTCGCTTCTCTTTCTTGCACCATTCACGTGTTAAGCAATCTTTGGCTTTCTCAATATTTCTATAAAAATGACACGTATCTCGGTCTCTGGTACTTTCTATTTTCTCCCACCACTTTTCGCCAAACCTTGACCTGGCTTCTTTATCTATAGCATTTCTTAACGATATCTCAAGGTTCTGCAAGAGCGGATAAATAGATGCCGCCGCATGTTGGGACCATATATAGACACCATAAAGTTCACATTCGTCTGCGGGGCGAAACGTCGTACGATAGCTTCCAAGGCGTACCGATGAGATTAAAGATATAATTGGTGAATAATTAGCAGCTTGCGGCATTATTGCTTGCTCCGTTAGCGATGTGCCGAAGCATACCATATATGTGAAGAAGACGTTGACGGGAATAAAAACAGGCTATAGTATCCACAATTAACAGCCTGTACTGTCTACTTCCCCTTTAATAGGTTCTGGTTGCGTACACCATAGGCAAAGCGATATATGAAACCCACCTCTGGTGGGTTTCGTCGTTTCTGGATAAGAGTCCGGTCAGCGTCGAGCTGAAAGAGGTGATCTGCCTTGAGTAATACCGGCGCTCTGCTGCCTGCCGCTCAGCGTAAACGCCGACACCACCGTAATCGCCAGTACAAAGCAGCCCAGCATCAGGTAGGTATCCTGGAAGCCGATCCGATCATACATATTCCCGGCAAAGGCGGAGAGAAATATCGCCGCCAACTGCTTCGCAAACTGGAAGCCAATCAGGTAGATAGTGGCAGACAGACGGGTATCAAATACGCCGGTAATGTACTTAAAGGCCCCCACCAGCAGGAACGGCACCTCCAGCGCATGCAGCATCTTCAGGGCCACAACCTCCACCACCGTGGTGGCGAACGATGAGCCAATAATGCGCGCCGCCATAATCAGCCCGGCAATCAGCAGCGTGTTTTTCGCACCGATGCGGTTAATGATCCACGGCGAACAGAACATAATGATGGCGTTGCAGATCTCTCCGGCCGTGGTGGCAAAACCAAAGGCGCGGGTACCCTCCTGCGGCGTGGCAAAGAAGGATTTAAAGAAGGTGGCAAACTGCTGATCGAACACGTCATACACGCAGGCAACGCCCACCACGTAGAGAATAAACAGCCACATTTTGCGCTGGCTGAACAGGTTAAATACCGTTTTCGCCGTGATTTGCGGCTGGTTGGCCCCGAGCGCGTTCATCACCTCTGCCGTCTGGTTGGGTTTTGGTTTGGCGATAATCAACAGCAGCATCAGCAGCAGTGCCGCCGCCGAGCCCATCCAGAACACGTATGATGGATCGATACTAAACAGCACCCCGCCCGTGGAGGCGCAGAGCCCCCAGCCCAGGCAGCCAAACATGCGCGCCTTGCCGTATTCGAAGTAGCTGTTGCGGCTTACACGCTCAATATAGGCTTCGATCGCCCCCGATCCCGCCGAGAAAACAAAGCCGATGTACAGGCCACCGCTTAATGCCCCCAGCCAAATGCTGGTTTTCAACAGCGGGGCGAAAACGTAGAGGAAAAACGGTGCGAATAAAAACAGCAGCACCGAGATGATCCACAGCATGTGTTTTTTCAGCCCCAGCTTGTCCGAAATTACGCCCAGCACCGGCTGAAAGGCGATGGCGGAAAGTGAGATGCAGGAGAAGACGATCCCCGTATGGGTTTTATTCAGGCCGATGATATCCGACAGCCAGATCGGCAGGAACGGAAAGCAAGTGGCCATAATGAAGAAGTAAAAAAAGAAAAACAGTCCGAAGATCCAGAAGTTAGGGTTATCTTTGTGGGTACAGGCAGTTGTGCTCATTATTATTATCCTCAGCTGTGGGCCGATTTCCCGGCCCATCACGATTACACCCGTTCTACACCAATCAGGATGGCGCTCTCCGGATCCAGAATCGGCAGTGCAATGCCCGCCTGCATCAACCACTCACTGCTTACCGTCTGCGGGGCTTCCATCCACGCGGGTAACTTGCGCATGGTGTGTCCGCCCTCGCCGGTTAAGCGAATATTGGGATGATCGAGCAGCGTGATACGGTAGCGCGCGCCCGCCTCCAGCCCCGGCATACGCAGCGGCATCATCAGGCTATAATCCGGCATCGCCAGCTGGCTGACGATAAACAAGCCCTGGTCTCGATCCTGGCTCACTATCCCCTGCGCCAGCGTAGTGGCATCTGGCATCTCCACGCGCCACTGGGTACCCGTGTGGATCACCTCCCGCCACCGTTTGTGCAGCGCGGCATAGTGCCGGTAGCCTGCCCGCTCCTGCTCGTCGACGCTGAGCGGATCCAGCTCCAGCCCCATATGGCCGAACAGCGCCGTCAGCCCGCGAAATGCAATGCTGTGCTGGCGGAAGGTGGCGTGGCATTTATGATGACCGATATGCGCGCCCATCACCTCCGGCGGGAAGAAGTAGCCCATGCCGCGCTGAATAGCGTTGCGCTCCAGCGCATCGTTGTTGTCAGACGCCCAGAAGCGATGGCAGCGGGTCAGCACCTCGTAGTCAATGCGTCCCCCGCCCGAGGAGCAGGATTCAAATTCGACCTGCGGGAAGCGTTCGCCCAGCACGTCTAGCAGACGATAGAACTGACGCGTCTGCGCATCGGCGGCGGCCTTGCCGTTGTGCCCCGGCTGCACCAGCTCCCGGTTCATATCCCACTTCACATAATCCACCGGGTGCTCGCCCAGCAGCCAGGTCATACGTTCCAGCAGGTACTCAAACGCTTCCGGAATATTCAGGTTAAGCACATACTGATGGCGGCCAGTGGGCGGCGTGTATCCCGGCATTGCCAGTACCCAGTCCGGGTGCGCCCGGTAGAGATCGGAGTCCGGGTTGATCATCTCCGGCTCAACCCAGATACCGAACTCCATGCCGAGGTTTTTAACGTGGTTAATCATCGGCATCAGGCCGTTGGGGTACTTTTTCTCGTCAAGATACCAGTCACCCAGCGCGGCGTGGTCGTCGTTGCGTCCTTTAAACCAGCCGTCGTCAATAATAAAGCGCTCTACGCCCAGCGCTGCCGCCTCGTCCGCCATTCGCATAATGTATTGCGGATCGTGGTCGAAATAGATCCCCTCCCAGGTATTGAGGTGCACCGGGCGCGGCTTGTTCTCCGGGAAGCGGATAACGTTGTCCCGCAGATAGCGGTGGAACTGCTGGCTCATGCCGTTCAGCCCGTTTGCGGAGTAGCTGGCATACAGGCGCGGCGTCCAGAGGGTCTCACCCTCGGCGATGGTCACCTCTCCCGGCAGATAGAGCGCTTCGGCCTGCAGATAGCGGCGGCCATCGGTTTTGGCCTCGGCCCGCAGACGGTGGTTGCCGCTCCAGCCAAGGTGCACGCCCCACACGTCGCCGTGCATTTCGCTGAACGACGAGGTACCGCTAATCAGCGCCGGGAAATGTTCATGGGAGGTACGACCGCGACGGTTTTCAACGACAAAGCTGTCATGTTCGAGCTTTACGCGGTGCGGCTGGAATTCGCGGATCCAGCGTCCGTGAAAGGCCATCACCTCTCCGGCGCGCTCGGCAATGGGCAGCGTGACGGCAAGACGATCAACCTGCCACGCCAGAGCACGAAGGTTGGTTAAACCGTGGCGTACCACCAGTACGCCGCTGTCGTCGAGCGCAATCTCGCTGGTCAGCCGCAGCCCGGCATGCGCATCTTCAGCGGTCACGGTGAGGGATTGCCCCTCCTGCGCGACACCAACGGTTTTGAAGAGCGGGGAGCTATCCATACCGTCGCGATGGCCTTCAATGCCTGGCGTTCCAAACAAACCGTGGCCCAGCTCGGCCATCAGCGTTACCGGTGAGTCAACGTCTAGTCTGCCGTTGGCAACCGGGCGAGACAAACTCTCTGCATCCTGCGGCGAAAAGTGGTTAAGGTGCGGCCCCCAGTAAAGAATTTCAGCAAACGGGTGAGTTTTTAACACCACATCTACCGTCTTGCTTTCCAGTCGTAAAATCGAATCATGCATCAGACATCTCCTGTCGTCGGGATGTCTTGAGTGTTGATCCGAAACGTTTCGGATACAAACCAAAACGTTTCGGATTTGTGATCGGGTTTAGAGTTTCAGGAGATTTACGCCGTCTGTCCGGCAGAAAAGCCAGGCTGCCACAGCACCTGAAGCTGGGCGATATCCTCGCCGTTAATTAACCGCAGCACCATTTCGGCGATCTGTTTGCCGACGCCCTGTCGGGTAGCCTGGATCACCGCCGCCACGTCGACATCCACGATGCTGTCCTGCGGCAGACCGTCGTAAACCACCAGCGAAACGGCGTTATCACCGATTAATCGACCAAGCTGGGACAGGGCCATCGCCACCCCATCGCCGTGGGTATTGCAGTCGGTCAAGATTGCCGTTGGCGGTGAGGCCAGCGAGAGCAGCTCCTGAGTCGTGGTATAGCCCGCTCGCCGTGAAGGCGGCATGGTGCGCAGCCATTCGCTGGACAGCCCCGCCTCGGCCAGGGCATCCAGGTAGCCCTGGCGGCGCTGGGTGATAAAAGCCTGGGAATTGCTTTCGCCAAGCAGGGCAATACGCTGATGGCCCTTATCAATCAGCCAGCGTGTAGCGTGATACATCCCGGCGTAGTTGTCGAAGTCAAACCATGCATACGGCTGCGGCAGCTGGCTGCGGCCCAGCGCCAGGAAAGGGAAACCGATAGTCTGGAGCTGCTCCAGACGCGGATCGCGATCGAGGGTATGGGCAACGATCAGCGCATCCACGCGGCGGCTTTGCACCATGCGCATATAGCTGTGCTTATCGGCCAGATCGTCGTCGGCAATGAGCAGCAAATCAATCTCATGCCGCGCAAGCTCGTGGCTAATTTCGCCAACCATCTCCATAAATACGCTGTTATTGAGCGGAACAGGATGCACCGGGAAAACCAGCCCAACGGCGTCGATTTTGCCCATCTTCAGACGGCGGGCAAAGGTATTCGGACGATAGCCACGGCGCTGTGCTTCCGCTTCAACCCGGGCGCGTGTCTCTTTGGAGACATCATCATACCCGTTGAGCGCACGGCTAACGGTGGTAACGGACAGCCCCAGTTCTTTGGCAATAGCTTTAAGCGACATGTTTTTCCGTGTCTTACTGTTTAATTTTGTTCCGCAACCAGAAGCGCATGCGTATCCGGCTCAAGCGCTTTAAAGATATGCGGCCGATCGGCGGGATAGCAGATGTAATCCCCTTCCCCCAGCTCTTCCGGCGCGTCGATCAGCCCCACGAGCGCCCGACCCTGGGTCACAATGATGTGCTCCACCGATCCCGGCGGATGGGGCTGGGAGATGCGATCTGCACCCGGCTGGGTCAGCAGTAGATAGATATCACGCCGCGCGCCTGGGGGACAGGCGGCCAGTAAAATTGCTTCATAGTTTGCCTGGCCAGCAATTACCTTTGTTCCCTCTCCCCGGCGGATCACCTGCGTAGCGGGCTGCTGCGGCTCCAGCAGACGGGCGAAAGGAATATCCAGCGCTACGCACAGCGACCAGAGCGTCTCCAGGCTCGGGTTGCCGTTGCCTGACTCTAGCTGAGAGAGCGTGGATTTAGCGATCCCGGCCCGACGGGCAATTTCCGCCAGTGAAAGTCCGGTTCGCAGACGTTCTCGCACTAAACTTTTAGCGATCACGCTAATTGGCTGCGTCATATAACGGCCCTTGCTCTGTAAATCGAACGAATCGTTCGTCTTGTAAAACGATCTTGATGCGTTCATTATAATGGATATTCGTTCGATATAGCTAAACCAATACGGTTAAAACAGTATGAAACATCATCTCTCTTGTCTGAAAGGCGACACGATAAAGGCAATCGTTCTGGTCTGCCTGGCGGTAGGTATTGTCGGCATGTCCTACGGCTCGCTGGCTATCGCATACGGCTTCCCGATCTGGGTTCCCTTTATACTCTCTATTACCGTACTGGCGGGCGCGTCTGAATTTATGTTCATCGGGATTGTTGCCAGCGGCGGTAATCCCCTGGCGGCCGCTGCCGCTGGGCTACTGGTTAACGCCCGCCACGTGCCGTTTGGCGTGACGGTACGCGACCTGGTCGGCAAGCGCGGTGCCAGCCTGCTCGGCTGCCACATCATGAATGACGAAAGCGTGGTGTTTGGCCTGTCGCAGAAAACGCATGAACAGCGTAAAGCGGCCTACTGGCTGTGCGGATTAGGAGTAGCGATTATCTGGCCGCTCGGCGCGCTGCTGGGTGCGGTGGTGGGTAAATTGCTGCCCGATCCGGAGACCATCGGTCTGGATGCAGTCTTTCCGGCTATTTTGCTGGCGTTAGTGGTACCGGCTTTTAAAAATCGCACCACGCTTATCCGCGCCTGCAGCGGCGCGATGCTGTCACTTGCCGCCGTTCCCTTTGCACCGGTGGGTTTACCGGTCCTGCTCTCTCTGCTCGGCCTGGCCGCAAGGAAAAAATAGTGGAAAACATGACGGTATTTATTCTCGGCATCGTCCTGTTATCCGCAGGAACCTATTTAATGCGCCTCGGCGGCGCCAAACTCGGTAGCCGACTGGCTCTTTCTGAGCGTTCACAGGCACTGCTTTCCGATGCGGCCACCGTGCTGCTGTTTTCCGTGGCGCTGGCCACCACCTTTTACGAAGGGGATCATTTTGCCGGTATGGCGCGGGTGATCGGCGTCGCCTTTGCCGTATTCCTGGCCTGGCGAAAAATGCCGTTAATTGTAGTGATCGTGGCAGCGGCGGTAGTGACTGCGCTACTACGGCTGGCGGGCGTGGCATAAAAAAAGCGCCCGTAGGCGCTCTTTCGACAATGGAGATGTTATTTAGTCAGCTCAGCGGTCATGTGTACATAGTTACCTGAGTAAGCCTGGGTAATTTTGTAAGATGAAGCGCCAGCCTGCTCGGCCTGAGCGGCGATTTTTGCTTCCGCACCGGAGAGCGTGGTGTCAGTCGCGGAGACGGACTGGGCAGCAAAAGAACCGAAGGAAGCGGCAAGAGCGATAACTGCAACAAAAGTTTTGATGTTTTTCATGATGGTTACCCTTTAATTAAGTTGTTTGTATAAGGCGTGTCGCCTTGATGTGATAAATAATAGACCGGTTAATCACCAACTAAAAGTAAAGGGATTTGCTGACTACATTCAAAATTTTTGAATAAATATCATACACCCACTAAACGCTGAGGATGGGTATAGATCGTTGCCCTACCCGGCTTGCAAAAGCCCACCAGCGTCAGGTTGCAGCGCTCGGCAACCTCCACCGCCAGCGTCGTTGCCGCCGACACCGCAAACAGAATTTCCACGCCGCACATGGCCGACTTCTGCACCATCTCATAGCTTGCCCGGCTGGAGACCAGCGCCGCACCCTGCTGCCAGCCTGCGCCTTCCCGGGCGCGATGGCCCAGCAGCTTATCCAGCGCCACGTGCCTGCCGACATCCTCGTGCCCGCCGATCAGTTCGCCATCGGACGCGATCCACGCTGCGGCATGGGTGCAGCCGGTGAGCTGGCCGACCGGCTGAACGCTGCTCAGCTGGCGCAGCGCCCGATCCAGGTTCGCCAGATTGAACGTCTGGGTAAAAGGCAGCGGGGCCACCGGCTTGCCAATATCGTTAAGCTGCTCCACGCCACAGACGCCACAGCCGGTACGGCCCGCCAGCGCCCGACGTCGCTCTTTCAGTCCCATAAAGCGGCGGCTGGAGAGCTCAATCTGCACCTCCAGACCGTTACAGGAGGGCACAACGTCCATCCCGTAGATCTCCGCCGGGGCGTCGATGATGCCCTCCGAAAGCGAAAATCCGATGGCGAACTCGGGGAGATCCTTCGGCGAGGCCATCATCACCACGTGTGAAATCCCGTTGTAGACCAGCGCGACGGGCACCTCTTCCGCCAGGCTGTCCGGCTGAGGATGCTGTAGATCATCACGTTTCCAGAGCGTCACCTGACGGCACCCTATGATATCGGTCGACTTTTTAGGAGTAGAGAGCATTTTATTGTTCACTTTTTGTTAACTGAATGGGAACAGGCCTGGCGACATTGTGGTATTCTGGCGGCAATTCCTCCAGAGCGAGGAGGACCATCCTATTCTGAACCTTTACGGCCATGCCCGCAAAGCGTAAAGACTCGAGATCACCATTCGAGACAATGTCGATAAAATAAAAAAAGTAAGGAGCGACCCCATGCAGGTCAGCAGAAGGCAGTTCTTTAAGATCTGCGCTGGCGGTATGGCAGGTACAACGGCAGCCGCACTGGGCTTTGCACCCAGCGTCGCGCTGGCGGAAACACGGCAGTATAAGCTGCTGCGCACCCGCGAAACACGTAACACCTGTACGTACTGCTCCGTTGGCTGCGGGCTATTAATGTATAGCCTTGGCGACGGTGCAAAAAATGCCAAATCATCCATCTTCCATATTGAAGGGGATCCGGATCACCCGGTGAACCGCGGTGCGCTGTGTCCAAAAGGGGCCGGTCTGGTGGACTTTATCCACTCCGAAAGCCGCCTGAAATATCCGGAATACCGCGCGCCAGGTTCTGACAAATGGCAGCGTATCAGTTGGGATGAGGCGTTCGATCGCATCGCCAAACTGATGAAAGAAGACCGCGACGCAAACTATATCGCGCAGAATGAGCAGGGCGTGACCGTTAACCGCTGGCTCTCTACCGGTATGCTGTGCGCCTCCGCGGCCAGCAATGAAACCGGCTATTTATCACAGAAATTTACTCGCGCACTCGGCATGTTAGCCGTCGATAACCAGGCGCGTGTCTGACACGGACCAACGGTAGCAAGTCTTGCTCCAACATTTGGTCGCGGTGCGATGACCAACCACTGGGTCGACATGAAGAACGCCAACCTCATCGTCGTGATGGGTGGGAACGCGGCAGAAGCGCATCCGGTGGGTTTCCGCTGGGCGATGGAAGCCAAGATCCACAATGGCGCGAAGCTGATTGTCGTCGATCCGCGCTTTACGCGAACCGCCTCGGTCGCGGATTTCTATGCGCCTATTCGTTCCGGTACTGACATCGCTTTCCTGTCAGGCGTCATGCTGTACCTGTTGAATAACGAAAAATATAACCGTGAATACACCGAAGCCTATACCAACGCCAGCCTGATCGTGCGGGAAGATTTCGGCTTTGATGACGGTCTGTTTACCGGCTATGACCCGGATAAGCGCAAGTATGACAAAGCCAGCTGGAACTACGAGCTGGATGAGAACGGCTTTGCGAAACGCGACATGACGTTGACGCATCCTCGCTGCGTATGGAACCTGCTGAAAAAGCATCTGGCTCGCTATACGCCTGAGGTGGTGGAAAACATCTGCGGTACGCCAAAAGCCGACTTCCTGAAGGTCTGCGAATACATCGCCGAAACCAGCGCCCACGATAAGACCGCGTCGTTCCTCTACGCGCTCGGCTGGACGCAGCACTCGGTAGGTGCGCAGAACATTCGTACCATGGCGATGATCCAGCTGCTGCTCGGCAACATGGGCATGGCAGGCGGCGGCGTTAACGCCCTGCGCGGCCACTCCAACATTCAGGGTCTGACCGACCTGGGCCTGCTGACCCAGAGTCTGCCGGGCTACATGACGCTGCCGAACGATAAGCAGAACGATCTGGAAACCTACTTTGCTGGCAACACCACCAAGCCGCTGCTGGAAGGCCAGGTTAACTACTGGAGCAACTACCCGAAATTCTTCGTGTCGATGATGAAAGCCTTCTATGGCGACAAAGCGACGGCGGAGAACAGCTGGGGCTTTGACTGGCTGCCGAAGTGGGATAAAGGCTACGACGTCCTGCAGTATTTCGACATGATGGCGAAAAACGAGGTGACGGGTTACATCTGCCAGGGCTTTAACCCGGTGGCATCGTTCCCGAACAAAAACAAGGTTGTCTCGTCGCTGTCGAAGCTGAAGTTCCTGGTCACCATCGATCCGCTCTCAACCGAGACCTCGACCTTCTGGCAGAACCACGGTGAGCAGAACGACGTTGATTCATCGAAAATCCAGACCGAAGTGTTCCGTCTGCCATCAACTTGCTTCGCGGAAGAGGACGGCTCCATCGTCAACTCCGGGCGCTGGTTGCAGTGGCACTGGAAAGGTCAGGACGCGCCGGGCGAAGCGCTGAACGACGGTGAGATCCTGGCGGGTATCTTCCTGCGCCTGCGTAAGATGTACGCGGCCGAGGGCGGTGCAAACCCGGAACAGGTTCTGAACATGTCCTGGAACTACACCACGCCAGAGAACCCTTCCCCGCAGGAAGTGGCGATGGAGAGCAACGGCAAAGCGCTGGAAGATATCATCGACCCGGCGAGCGGCAAGGTGCTGGCGAAGAAGGGCGATCAGCTCTCCTCCTTTGCCCATCTGCGCGATGACGGTACCACCTCCAGCGGCTGCTGGATCTTTGCCGGTAGCTGGACGCCGGACGGTAACCAGATGGCACGCCGCGACAACGCCGACCCGTCAGGGCTGGGGAATACCCTCGGCTGGGCATGGGCGTGGCCGTTGAACCGCCGCATCCTCTATAACCGCGCCTCGGCGGACCCGCAGGGTAAACCGTGGGATCCGAAACGCCAGCTGCTCTCCTATGCCAATGGTAAATGGGTAGGGGCAGATATTCCGGACTACAACACTGCGCCTCCGGGCAGCAACGTTGGGCCGTTTATCATGCTGCAAGAGGGCGTCGGACGTCTGTTCGCGATCGATAAGATGGCGGAGGGGCCGTTCCCGGAGCACTACGAGCCGTTTGAGACGCCGCTGGGGACCAACCCGCTGCATCCGAATGTGATCTCTAACCCGGCCGCTCGCGTGTTCAAAGATGATATGGACGCGATGGGTAAAGCGGATAAGTTCCCGTACGTCGGCACCACTTACCGCCTGACCGAGCATTTCCACTACTGGACCAAGCATGCGCTGTTGAACTCGATTGCGCAGCCGGAGCAGTTTGTGGAGATCGGCGAGAAGCTGGCGGGCAAGCTGGGCATTGCTCAGGGCGATACGGTGAAGGTCTCCTCTAACCGCGGCTATATCAAGGCCAAAGCGGTGGTGACCAAGCGTATCCGCACCCTGAATGTGCACGGCCAGGAAGTCGATACCATCGGGATACCTATCCACTGGGGTTATGAAGGCGTGGCGAAGAAGGGCTTTATTGCCAATACGCTGACGCCGGTTGTTGGTGATGCGAACACGCAGACGCCGGAGTTTAAGGCGTTCCTCGTGAACGTGGAAAAGTTGTAACGGAGACGACCTATGGCTTATCAATCGCAAGACATTATTCGTCGTTCCGCGACTAACAGCTTTACCCCCGCGCCTCAGGCGCGGGATCACCAGCTCGAAGTGGCGAAGCTCATCGACGTGACCACCTGTATCGGCTGTAAGGCCTGTCAGGTGGCCTGTTCAGAGTGGAACGACATCCGTGATGACGTGGGTCATAACGTCGGGGTCTATGATAACCCGGCGGATCTGACGGCCAAATCCTGGACGGTAATGCGCTTCTCGGAAGTCGAGCAGAACGACAAACTGGAGTGGCTGATCCGTAAGGATGGCTGCATGCACTGTGCCGATCCTGGCTGTCTGAAGGCCTGCCCGTCTGAAGGGGCGATCATTCAGTACGCTAACGGCATCGTCGACTTCCAGTCTGAGCAGTGCATCGGCTGCGGCTACTGCATCGCTGGCTGTCCGTTCGACGTCCCGCGCCTGAACCCGGAAGATAACCGCGTCTACAAATGCACCCTGTGCGTGGATCGCGTGACCGTCGGCCAGGAGCCTGCCTGCGTGAAGACCTGTCCAACCGGCGCTATCCACTTTGGTTCCAAAGAGGATATGAAAGCGCTGGCGGGCGATCGCGTCGCGGAGCTGAAAACTCGTGGTTACGATAACGCGGGCCTGTACGATCCGGCAGGCGTTGGCGGTACACACGTGATGTACGTGCTGCACCACGCCGACAAGCCGACTCTCTATCACGGCCTGCCGGAAAACCCGGAAATCAGTGCCACCGTGAAGTTCTGGAAAGGTATCTGGAAACCGCTCGCCGCCGTCGGCTTTGCGGCGACCTTTGCCGCCAGCGTCTTCCACTACGTGGGCGTGGGTCCAAACCGCGCTGACGATGATGAAGACAATCTTCACGACAAAAAAGATGATGAGGTGCGCAAATGAGAAAACGTGACACCATCGTGCGCTACACCGCGCCGGAACGCATCAACCACTGGGTCACCGCCTTCTGCTTCGTGCTGGCGTCGGTGAGCGGGCTGGGGTTTTTCTTCCCCTCCTTTAACTGGTTGATGAATATTCTCGGCACGCCGCAGCTGGCGCGGATCCTCCACCCCTTCGTTGGGGTGGTGATGTTTGCCTCGTTTATCATCATGTTTTTCCGCTACTGGCACCACAACCTGATCAACCGGGACGATATCTTCTGGGCGAAAAACATCCAGAAAATCATCGTTAACGAAGAGGTCGGCGACACCGGGCGCTATAACTTTGGCCAGAAGTGCGTCTTCTGGGCAGCGATTATTCTGCTGGTGCTGCTGCTGGTCAGCGGGATTATCATGTGGCGTCCGTGGCTCGCGCCTTACTTCTCCATCCCAACCATCCGCCTGGCGATCATGCTGCATTCATTTGCCGCGGTCGGGCTAATTGTGGTTATTATGGTGCATATCTACGCCGCCCTCTGGGTAAAAGGCACGATTACCGCCATGGTAGAAGGATGGGTAACGAAAACCTGGGCGGAGCGACATCACCCGCGCTGGTATCGTGAAGTCCGGAGCAAATCGGAAAAAGAGGCTGAATGAGTATTCGCATAATCCCGCAAGATGCGTTGGAGAAAGGCGAGAAACGTGCGGCGGAAGCCATTCCGCCGTTACTGTTTCCCAGGCTGAAAAATCTCTACAACCGTCGAGCAGAACGCCTGCGCTCGCTGGCCGAGAGCAACCCGCTGGGTGACTTCCTGCGCTTTGCCGCGCTGGTGGCCCATGCCCAGGAGGTGGTGCTGTACGATCATCCATTAACCATGGATTTGACCGCACGCATTAAAGAGGCTGCCGAACAGGGTAAGCCGCCGCTGGATATTCACGTCCTGCCACGCGACACCCACTGGCATAAGCTGCTGCACTCTCTGATTGCCGAGCTGAAACCAGAGATGAGCGGCCAGGCGCTGGCGGTGATCGAGAATCTGGAGAAGGCCTCGACTCTGGAGCTGGAAGAGATGGCGAGCGCCCTGTTCGCCAGCGACTTCGCGGCGGTGAGCAGCGATAAATCGCCGTTCATCTGGGCGGCGCTGTCGCTCTACTGGGCGCAGATGGCCAGCCTGATCCCGGGTAAAGCCCGCGCCGAGTATGGCGAGCAGCGTCAGTTCTGTCCGGTCTGCGGCTCAATGCCGGTCTCCAGCATCGTGCAGATTGGTACCTCTCAGGGGCTGCGCTATCTGCACTGCAACCTGTGTGAGACCGAGTGGCACGTGGTGCGCGTGAAGTGCAGCAACTGCGAGCAAACCCGCGATCTGCACTACTGGTCGCTGGATAACGAGCAGGCTTCGGTCAAAGCAGAGAGCTGCGGCGATTGCGGTACCTACCTGAAGATTTTGTATCAGGAAAAAGACCCGAACGTGGAGCCGGTGGCCGACGACCTGGCGTCGCTGGTGCTGGATGCCCGCATGGAGCAGGAGGGCTTCGCTCGTAGCTCTATCAACCCGTTCCTGTTCCCGGGTGAAGGGGAGTAACCCCTGTAACACTGCCGGGCGGCGCTACGCTTGCCCGGCCTACACCTGATAAGGTGTTACCACGCCTGGAATACCCGCAAAATCCTTGGTATTACGTGTCAAAAGCTCACGTCGATGCTCCTGCGCCGTAGCCAGAATAATCGCGTCCGGAAGCTTCATTTTATATTTCTGCCTTAGCATTACGCTGCTTTCTGCTATATCACGTGAAATATCAATCACCTCAAATGCCTTCAGAGCGATTCGGGTTCGGTGCTCTTGATGATATTTTTTTGCACCGACCATGATCTCCATCCATGTGATAAGGCTTATAGCACGTTGTGAGGAGTAGTCATCAAGCACCTGTATTGCCTGACGATGTCCGCTAAACAGATCGATTAAAATATTCGTATCGAAAAGGGCTGGACGCTTCATAGCTACCACTCCTCGCGCAGTTTCCTTTCATATTCAAGACCATCTTCATCGCAGCCTTGCCATAGCCCTAGCGCATTGGCAATAGCGGTTTCGGCTTGATTCTGCCTTTCAAGATATTGCTCAACGGCTTCGCGCAGCAGCTCCGCTCGAGGAAGATTGCGCTGCTGCTTGAGATCGTCAAGTTGCTTAATCACGTCATCCGACAGGTCGAGTAGTATTCTGCCCATATCTATACCCGTAACCATACTCATATATCGCTCCAGTATATCATCCGTGGTCAATTTGCAGCCAAAAATACCGTCTGATGAGGTGGAGATAAAGTGATGTTTGTTTTCTTCGTGTCATTTTGCGAGCCACCTCCAGCAGTATGGAGCCAGCCCACTACTCCTCCTCGTTACCGCCCTCTTCGTATGAACCGAAAGGTTTCGCTGGCAGCACGATAAAGATCCCTTCAAAGATAGCCCCGGCGACGTCGTTGCCGAGCAGCTCAACCTGCAGCTGGACGCGGGCTTTACGACCGCGCGCCAGACGGTCGAGATCGCCGCTGAGGGAGCCCAGGTCAGCAATCGCGCTGGGCCGACCGGTGATGGGATGACTGTAGCGGATATGGGCGTCAGCGAGAATAATCGTGCCGCCGAGATGACGCTCACGCAGCATCAGCCAGATCAGCCCCCAGCCGGTCAGCGTGGCGAGAGAGAACAGACTGCCAGCAAACAGCGTATTGTGCGGATTCTGATTACCCGTCTCTGGCATGGTGGTAATAAACTTCTGCCCGGTGTACTGCTGAATACGCACGCCCATCTTCTCGCTGAGCGGAATGTGCTGATACCAGGCCTGCTGTAGCTGCCCGCACCAGTCGCCGCGATGCAGAATATCGTCCAGCGAGGCGATGGGTTTCATCATCAGAAAGTGGCGCAGCGGCGTGGTTTGCGGGGCGGTGATCTCACCTTCGTTGACAAACCCCAGCTTAGCGAAAAACTCCACGGCGTCCTCGCGGGCGCTACAGGTGACCCGCTTAACCCCCTCCTGACGTGCGACTGACTCCAGGGTCATCGCCATCAGCGTGCCCAGCCCTTTATCCTGCACCTCAGGGTGTACGGCCATAAAGCGAATCGAGCCTTCGCTGTCGGCATTGATATACAGTCGTCCAACGGCGACCAGCTGGCCCTCTTCATCCAGCACCATCTGATGATGCGCCATCGCATCCCAGGCATCGCGCTCGGAGCCGCGCGGCTGATGAAGGGGCTTACGCAGCATTTCCCAACGAAACGCGTAGTAGCGCTCTAATTCTGCTTCGGTTTGCGGTACGCGAAGATGATACATAGCAGCACTCTCTCTTGTGACCTGGGGCCAGGCTAGCTGTTGGCTCATACTTGCAGCCAGAAGGTAACCGGACCGTCATTAACTAGCGAAACCTGCATATCGGCAGCGAACTGCCCAGTTTGCGTAACGATCTCCTGCTGGCGGCAGCGCTCGACAAAATAGTCATACAGGGCTTCGGCGCGATCCGGGGCTGCGCCCCGAGAGAAACTCGGACGCATGCCGCGCTCGGTATCCGCTGCCAGCGTAAACTGCGATACCACCAGCACGCCGCCACCGGCCTGCTGAACGTTGAGGTTCATCTTGCCGTCAGCATCGCTGAAGATACGGTAGCCTAATACGCGTTCGCAAAGACGGTTCGCTTTTTGCTCATCGTCCTCTTTTTCGACACCTAACAGCACCAAAAGTCCTGGGCCAATTTCACCCGTCACGTTACCTTCCACGGTCACGCTGGCACGGGAAACACGCTGAATTAATGCAATCATGGTTGGTCTAATGTCTCTTGCTCTGCGGCTAATTTGAGTTTGCGGTACTCCCCGAGAGTGACAGTTATTTCCGCGCCAAGCAAGACGATACACCAGGTCCAGTAGACCCAGACAAAGAGAATGGGTACTACCGCCAGCACGCCGTAGATGAGCTGGTAGGAGGGAAACATGGTGATATAGAGCGCGAACGCCTTTTTTCCCAGCTCAAAGAGCAGCGCGGCCACCAGCGCGCCAATGATGGCATCGCGGTTCGGCACCTGAGTGGTCGGCACGATGCTGTAGAGCAGCCAGAACGAGAGCCACGAAAGGATCAGCGGAAAGATACGCAGGACGTGATCGATCATGCTATCCAACTCGGTGGCCCAGCGCAGCGAGAGCAGATAGGAGCTAATTGCCAGACTTGCCCCCGCCAGCAGCGGCCCCAGAGTGAGGATCATCCAGTAGACGGCAAACGAGTAAACCTTGGGTCGCGCCCGCTTGCTGCGCCAGATGGTATTCAGGGCGCTATCAATGGCATACATCAGCAGCAGCGCGGTGACGATCAGGCCGCACGCGCCCACCGCCGTCATTTTGCTGGAGTTAGCGACAAACTGCTCGATATAGCGCTGAATAATATCGCCGGTCGACGGCAGGAAATTGGCAAAAACAAAGTGCCGCAGCTGCATGCTGACGTCATTAAACATCGGAAACGCAGCGAAAAGCGCAAAGATCACCGCCACCAGCGGCACTAACGACAGCAGCGAAACATAGGCGAGATTACCCGCCAGCGTCGTCATATTGTCTTCGTCGATTCGCTGCCAGAGCAGTTTGAGCCACGCCCGCAGCGGGCGAGTATGGTGACTGGCTTTATGATGAACGGTTTTTAGCATAGTTGTTTTGCAAAGTAGTTCGGTATCGTCTCTTTTCCGGTCACCAGAATTGATGTAATACCCAACTGGTTAGCTCCCTCTATATTATCGGCGTTATCGTCAAAAAAGACCGCATCCTCGGCGGAGTAACCCTCTTCCTGCAACAGCGCCTGGTAGATGCGCGCCTCCGGCTTGCGCATGCCCATCTCCTGCGAGAGGTAGATTTTATCCGCTGCGGCGCGCACCTCGGGATACTGCTCCGGCCAGAAGGTGGTGTGCAGACGGTTAGTGTTAGAGAGCACCACCACGCGGTGTCCCTGCGCACGCAGCTTGTGCATGATCTCAATCACCTCCGGCCGCAGGCCAACAAACACTGCCTGCCAGCCGTGGGAGAACTGCTCATAGCTCAGCGGCAGCGACATCTCCAGACACAGCGCTTCGGCAAAATCTTCATCCGACAGCTCGCCGCGCTCGTGGCGGTGAAACGCCTCGCCCATGGTAAAGCTCTGCTTTAGCGTCGCCAGCGGGATCCGGCTGAGATCGCTCCATGCGCCCAGCACGCGATTAAAGTCGATATCAACAATCACGTTACCTAAATCAAAGATATAGAGCATTTTTCTCTCCTTGCTTGCCGTGGAGAGTTAACTGTAGCGGGAAATCCAGATGGTGAATAGCTGCTCTGCCACAGATTCCGGCAGGAGAGGTTTGCATGAAAGCATAAAAAAAGCCGCTGAATATCAGCGGCTTTTATCGTCATGCGAAAAACAGATTACGCGTCGCGAGGACCACGCATCGCACGTTTACGGTCGTTCTCGGTCAGGTGACGTTTACGGATACGGACAGAGGTCGGGGTGACTTCTACCAGTTCGTCGTCATCGATGAACTCCAGCGCCTGCTCCAGGGACATCTTGATCGGCGGAACCAGAACCGTTGCTTCGTCGGTACCCGACGCACGCATGTTGGTCAGTTTCTTACCGGTCAGGCAGTTCACGGTCAGGTCGTTAGAACGGCTGTGAATACCGATGATCTGGCCTTCATACACTTCAGCACCGTGACCCAGGAAGAGCTTACCGCGATCCTGCAGGCTGAACAGTGCGAACGCGACTGCTTTGCCCTGGCCGTTAGAGATCAGCACGCCGTTGTTACGCTGGCCGATTTCGCCCGGACGCACGTCGTCGTAGTGGCTGAAGGTGGAGTACAGCAGACCAGTACCGGAGGTCATGGTCATGAACTCGGTACGGAAGCCGATCAGGCCACGTGCCGGGATCAGGTAGTCCAGACGAATACGGCCTTTGCCGTCAGGGATCATGTCTTTGACATCGCCCTTACGCTCGCCCATTGCCTGCATAACCGAGCCCTGATGCTGCTCTTCGATATCCAGGGTCACGTTCTCGAACGGCTCTTGCAGACGACCGTCGATCATACGGTTGATAACTTTCGGACGGGACACAGCCAGTTCGAAGCCTTCACGACGCATGTTTTCGATCAGAACTGACAGGTGCAGCTCGCCACGACCAGATACGCGGAATGCGTCCGCATCTTCAGTCTCTTCTACGCGCAGCGCCACGTTGTGCACCAGCTCTTTGTTCAGACGGTCAAGGATCTGACGCGAGGTCACAAACTTACCTTCTTTACCGCAGAACGGTGAGGTGTTGACGTTGAAGAACATGGTTACGGTCGGCTCATCCACGGAGAGTGCCGGCAGCGCTTCGACGTTTTGCGGATCGCAAAGGGTGTCGGAGATGTTCAGCTCGCCCAGACCGGTGATCGCGATGATATCGCCCGCTTCAGCTTCGGTGGATTCAATACGCTCCAGACCGAGGTGAGTCAGTACTTTACCCACTTTACCGTTGCGAGTTTTACCTTCGCTGTCGATCAGAGTGATCTGCTGGTTCGGCTTCACCTTACCGCGCTTGATACGACCGATGCCGATAACGCCAACGTAGTTGTTGTAGTCCAGCTGAGAGATCTGCATCTGGAACGGACCGTCAAGGTCAACGTTCGGTGCCGGAACGTGGTCAACGATCGCCTGATACAGCGGGGTCATATCTTCCGCCATGTCAGTGTGGTCGTTACCCGCGATACCCATCAGTGCAGATGCATAGATGATCGGGAAGTCCAGCTGCTCGTCGGTGGCGTCGAGGTTGACGAACAGATCGAAGACCTGATCCACAACCCAGTCAGGACGCGCGCCCGGACGGTCAACCTTGTTGATAACGACAATTGGCTTCAGGCCGTGCGCAAACGCTTTTTTAGTTACAAAGCGGGTCTGCGGCATTGGGCCGTCCATAGCATCGACCACCAGCAGTACGGAGTCTACCATGGACATGACACGTTCAACTTCACCACCGAAGTCGGCGTGACCCGGGGTATCAACGATGTTGATACGGTAGTCATTCCATTTAATAGCGGTGTTTTTCGCGAGGATGGTAATCCCACGCTCTTTCTCCAAATCGTTGGAGTCCATCACGCGTTCGGTAGTCTCAGCACGCTCGCTGAAGGTACCAGACTGCTGCAGCAGCTTGTCAACCAGGGTCGTTTTACCATGGTCAACGTGCGCAATGATGGCGATGTTACGCAAATTTTCGATCACAACTTTGCCTCAGGCATTAGAAATAGCGCGTTATTGTACACGTATTAATCGCAGTACAGAACAGGATCACAAAGAACCTTTACAAACAATATAGAAAGTAGGGCTTTGTGATCGGTTTCACGAAGCGGTAGAGAGCTGTCTTAATGTAAATTGCACCAATACGGTGCACTACGATCGCGCAGATGCACTATATTGATGCAAGATAACCATTATGGTGCAGCCCTTTTGCACTATGACGTGCATGATAGCGCCTTTTGGGGGTGTTTTAAAAGTTGGCACAGATTTCGCTTTATCTTAGGCAAGGCGATTGTGCCACTTATAAAGTGTAGAACCTCGTTACCACGACGACCAAAAATTCCGGGAGAGTTAAGTATGTCCGCTGAACACGTTTTGACGATGCTGAACGAACATGAAGTGAAGTTTATCGATCTGCGCTTCACTGATACCAAAGGTAAAGAGCAGCATGTCACTATCCCAGCCCATCAGGTTAACGCTGACTTCTTTGAAGAAGGCAAAATGTTTGATGGTTCTTCGATTGGTGGCTGGAAAGGCATCAACGAATCCGACATGGTGCTGATGCCGGACGCCTCTACCGCGGTTATTGATCCGTTCTTCGAAGAGTCTACCCTGATTATCCGTTGCGATATCCTTGAGCCAGGCACGCTGCAGGGCTACGATCGCGACCCGCGCTCCATCGCTAAACGCGCTGAAGAGTACCTGCGCTCCACCGGCATCGCAGACACCGTTCTGTTCGGGCCAGAGCCAGAGTTCTTCCTGTTTGACGACGTTCGCTTTGGTGCCAACATTTCCGGTTCCCACGTGGCTATCGACGATATCGAAGGCGCATGGAACACCTCCACCAAATACGAAGGTGGTAACAAAGGTCACCGTCCGGCTGTGAAAGGCGGTTACTTCCCGGTTCCGCCGGTTGACTCCTCTCAGGACATCCGCTCCACCATGTGTCTGGTGATGGAAGAGATGGGCCTGGTGGTTGAAGCGCACCACCACGAAGTGGCGACTGCAGGTCAGAACGAAGTGGCTACCCGCTTCAACACCATGACCAAAAAAGCGGACGAAATTCAGATCTACAAATATGTCGTGCACAACGTCGCGCACCGCTTCGGCAAAACCGCGACCTTTATGCCAAAACCGATGTTCGGCGATAACGGCTCCGGTATGCACTGCCACATGTCCCTCTCCAAGAACGGCACCAACCTGTTCTCTGGCGACAAATATGCTGGCCTGTCTGAAGAAGCCCTGTTCTACATCGGCGGCGTAATCAAACACGCTAAAGCGATCAACGCCCTGGCGAACCCGACCACCAACTCCTACAAGCGTCTGGTCCCGGGTTACGAAGCACCGGTTATGCTGGCCTACTCTGCCCGTAACCGCTCTGCCTCTATCCGTATTCCGGTAGTGACCTCGCCGAAAGCGCGCCGTATCGAAGTGCGCTTCCCGGACCCGGCTGCTAACCCGTACCTGTGCTTCGCTGCCCTGCTGATGGCGGGTCTTGACGGTATCAAGAACAAGATCCACCCGGGCGAAGCCATGGACAAAAACCTGTACGACCTGCCGCCGGAAGAGGCGAAAGAAGTTCCGCAGGTTGCTGGCTCCCTGGAAGAGGCCCTGCAGGCGCTTGATGCAGACCGCGAGTTCCTGACCGCAGGCGGCGTGTTCACTAACGACGCGATCGATGCCTATATCGCCCTGCGTATCGAAGAGAATGACCGCGTTCGTATGACGCCGCACCCGGTTGAGTTCGAACTGTACTACAGCGTTTAATTTGAAGTTGTTTTAAGTTGCCGTGGAAACTTTAGCCCATCCCAGGATGGGCTTTTTTCTCCACCAACAACCTGATATTACGCGCTTTTTAACCGTAAAAAGCTATAATGCGCTAAAAGAGTGCAACTCATTTCAGGAGACTGCTTAATGGCAACTGGCACGCTGCCCGATGCTGGGCAGATCCTCAACGCTTTGATCAACAGCATCCTGCTGGTTGATGACGAGCTGGCGATTCACTACGCGAATCCCGCCGCTCAACAGCTGCTGGCACAAAGCTCACGCAAGCTGTTTGGTACACCTCTGCCGGAGCTGCTGAGCTATTTCTCCCTGAACGTCGCCCTGATGCAGGAGAGCCTGGAGGCCGGACAAGGGTTCACCGATAACGAAGTCACTCTGGTGATCGATGCTCGCTCGCACATTCTCTCCGTCACGGCACAACGCCTGCCTGAAGGTCTGATCCTGCTGGAGATGGCACCCATGGATAACCAGCGACGCCTGAGCCAGGAGCAGCTCCAGCAAGCCCAGCAGGTCGCCGCACGCGATCTGGTGCGTGGCCTCGCCCATGAGATTAAAAATCCGCTGGGCGGCCTACGCGGCGCGGCGCAGCTGCTGAGCAAAGCGCTGCCCGATCCGGCGCTAACTGAATACACCAACGTCATTATTGAGCAGGCGGACCGGCTGCGTAACCTGGTCGATCGCCTGCTGGGGCCGCAGCATCCAGGCATGCACGTGACCGAGAGCATTCACAAAGTTGCGGAGCGCGTGGTGAAGCTGGTCTCAATGGAGCTGCCGGAGAACGTTACCCTGGTGCGTGATTACGATCCCAGCCTGCCGGAGTTACCGCACGATCCCGACCAAATTGAGCAGGTTCTGCTGAATATCGTGCGCAATGCCCTGCAGGCGCTGGGCCCAGAAGGTGGCGAAATTACGCTGCGCACCCGCACGGCGTTCCAGCTTACGCTACACGGCGCACGCTATCGTCTGGCGGCGCGTATTGATATCGAAGATAACGGGCCGGGTATCCCATCGCATCTGCAGGACACGCTGTTTTACCCCATGGTAAGCGGACGCGAAGGTGGAACCGGGCTTGGGCTGTCAATTGCCCGCAGTTTGATTGATCAACACTCCGGCAAAATTGAATTTACCAGTTGGCCGGGTCATACCGAGTTTTCGGTTTACCTGCCAATTAAAAAATAAAGGTGACGATGATGCAACGAGGGATAGCATGGATTGTTGATGACGATAGTTCCATCCGCTGGGTGCTTGAACGCGCCCTCACCGGGGCTGGCTTGAGTTGTACAACGTTTGAAAGTGGTAACGAGGTGCTCGACGCGTTGACCACGAAAACCCCGGACGTGCTGCTGTCGGATATCCGCATGCCGGGCATGGATGGTCTGGCGCTGCTGAAGCAGATCAAACAGCGACATCCCATGCTTCCGGTCATCATTATGACCGCGCACTCCGATCTCGACGCGGCCGTTAGCGCCTACCAGCAGGGAGCCTTTGATTACCTGCCTAAACCGTTCGATATCGACGAGGCGGTGGCGCTGGTTGAGCGCGCCATCAGCCACTATCAGGAGCAGCAGCAGCCGCGTAACGTGCAGGTTTTTGGCCCCACCGCTGATATCATCGGCGAAGCGCCCGCCATGCAGGATGTGTTTCGCATCATTGGCCGCCTCTCCCGCTCGTCGATTAGTGTCCTGATCAACGGTGAGTCCGGGACCGGTAAAGAGCTGGTCGCCCACGCCCTGCATCGCCATAGCCCACGCGTTAAAGCGCCCTTTATCGCCCTCAACATGGCCGCTATCCCAAAGGATCTCATTGAGTCCGAGCTGTTTGGTCATGAGAAAGGGGCGTTTACCGGCGCCAATACCGTTCGGCAGGGGCGTTTTGAGCAGGCCGACGGCGGCACGCTGTTCCTGGACGAGATTGGCGATATGCCGCTGGACGTACAGACGCGCCTGCTGCGCGTGCTGGCGGACGGGCAGTTTTACCGCGTCGGCGGCTATGCGCCGGTGAAGGTGGACGTGCGGATCATTGCCGCCACCCACCAGAACCTTGAGCTGCGGGTGCAGGAGGGCAAGTTCCGTGAGGATCTCTTCCATCGCCTGAACGTGATCCGCGTGCATCTTCCGCCCCTGCGTGAGCGGCGGGAAGATATCCCCCGCCTTGCTCGCCACTTTTTACAGGTGGCCGCTCGCGAGCTGGGGGTAGAAGCCAAGCAGCTGCATCCAGAGACCGAGGCGGCGCTGACCCGCGTTGCCTGGCCGGGCAACGTTCGCCAGCTAGAGAACACCTGCCGCTGGCTGACGGTGATGGCCGCGGGTCAGGAAGTGCTGATCCAGGATCTCCCCAGCGAGCTGTTCGAGACGACAGTGCCCGACAGCCCGACCCAGACGATGCCGGATAACTGGGCCACGCTGCTGGCGCAGTGGGCAGATCGCGCCCTGCGTTCCGGTCATCAAAACCTGCTCTCTGAGGCGCAGCCGGAGATGGAGCGTACCCTGCTGACCACCGCCCTGCGTCATACTCAGGGACATAAGCAGGAAGCGGCAAGGCTGCTCGGCTGGGGACGCAATACCCTGACGCGCAAGCTGAAAGAGTTAGGAATGGAGTAACGAGTCAAACGCCCGGTAGCGCGATGCTTACCGGGCCTACACATCCCAAGCTGTTAAATCACGCGAGAAAACTGCTGCAGTCGCGCCTTCTGGCGCAGATAGGCATCAAAGCACATGCAGATATTGCGGATCAGCAGTCGGCCTTTCGCCGTCACCTGAATGCCGTGCGCATCCACCTCTACCAGCCCGTCTTTTGCCAACGGGGCAAGCAGGTTTAAATCTTCTGCAAAGTAGTCGGCGAAATCGAGATCCCACTGCTTTTCTACCGCGCTAAAATCCAGGCGGAAGTTGCAGATCAGCGACTTGATGACGTCCCGGCGGATGCAGTCATCTCTTGTCAGGGCAATGCCTCGCCACAGTGCGTTACCGGTCTCGTCCACCTGCTGATAATAGTGCTTCAACTCTTTTTGGTTCTGCGCGTAGCAGTCGCCAATCATGCTGATGGCCGATACGCCCATGCCCAGCAGATCGCTGTCGCCCTGGGTGGTATAGCCCTGGAAATTGCGGTGCAGCACCCCTTCGCGCTGGGCCACGGCCAGTTCGTCATCCGGGCGCGCAAAGTGATCCATACCGATAAACTGATAGCCCTCCTCGGTGAGCGAGGTAATTGTCTGCTGCAAAATATCCAGCTTCTGCTGCGCCGAGGGCAGATCGGCGTCCTTAATTTTCCGCTGTGCGGCGAAAAGCGTTGGCAGGTGGGCATAGTTGAATACGCTTAGCCGATCCGGATTAAGTTCCCCAACGCGTTTCAGGGTGAAGGCAAAGCTTTCCGGCGTCTGCTTTGGCAGGCCGTAGATCAGATCGATATTGGTAGAGGTGAAGCCAATCTCGCGCGCATGGCGTAACAGCGCAAAGATAAATTCCTCATCCTGCTCACGGTTGACCAGCCGCTGTACCTCTTTGTTGAAGTCCTGTACGCCCATGCTCAGGCGATTAAAGCCCTCGGCGCGCAGGTGGTCGAGCACGTTCAGCTCGATTTCACGCGGATCGACCTCGATAGAGATCTCAGCGTCGGCGTTAAAGTTGAAATGGTGGCGCAGCAGCCCCATCAGACGGCTAATTTGCGCTTTGTTGAGATAGGTTGGCGTCCCGCCGCCCCAGTGCAGCTGGCTGACCTGACGGCCGGCAAACAGCGGCGCACGGTGGATAATCTCCTGCTCAAGCGCATCGAGATACTGGTCTGCTTTATGCTGCTGGCGGGTAACGATCTTATTGCAGCCGCAGAAGTAGCACAGTCGGTGACAAAACGGGATATGCACGTAGAGCGACAGCGCACGCTCAGGATAGCGGGTCACGGCCTGCTGAAAATCTGCTTCGCCAAAAGTATCGGCGAACTCAAGGGCGGTCGGGTATGAGGTATAACGCGGCCCAGAATAGTTATATTTCTGGATCAGGGCCAGATCCCAGTCGATTAACTGCGAAGACATGCTCACTCCTTCGGGTAGCGCCGCTGACGACGACGACGGCCTGGCCTGCCCCCATGACGAAGTGCAAGCCGGTTGCGCAGCCACTTTTGTCGCTGCGACAACCGGCGTAGTTTAACGAATAACCACGCCAGATAACACATAACCGGAAGGGTTATAAGCAGGACGAGCAAGCCCATGCTGTAAAGCGAGGAGTCCAGGGATCAGTTGCCGCCTTTGAGCAGGCGCATCATATCCTCTTTTTCCTCTTCTTCTTCTTCGTCTTCATCATCGTCGTAGGAGAGACCGAGCTGCTGCATCAGCGCATCAATGCGGTCCAGTTTAGCGTCAACCCATGCCTGATCTTCTGCGCTCAGGGTGTCGCCATTCTCCAGACGTTCCAGCAGCGCGTCCAGGCGCTCATCAGTTTCCAGCAAATCCAGTTCAGCCTGCGGTGAAAGCATAGGTTTCTCGCTCTTGGGTTTGTGCTGACGGGTGACCGGAGTAGCGGTTACGCCCAACGGTACAGGAGTTTTACTGCCGATACGGGGATCTTTCTGCTGCTTCTGGCCACGAGAGCCGGATGCGCCATCGCTGCCGGACGCACGGCTGCCTGCCGCGTTGCCGCGATGCTTTTTATCACGCTTACGGTCGCGTGCTTCTTGATTGATTTCATCGCGCGTTTTGCGGTGCGCTTTTGCGGGGCTTTTGCCACGCGGAGACGATGCGGGTTTATTCATCATATTTGATCTTTGAGCCGTTTTATTCAGTATAGAATTGCGGCGGAATCTAGCAGAAAGCAAGCAAAGAAAAAAGGCGACAGAGTAAACTGTCGCCTTTTTTCTTGACCACCCACCCTCAGCGGGTTAACTATTCCGTGTTTGCTTACAACCGACCCTGTTTATCCCTTAGCATGAACGTTCCCTGTTGCGGTCCATTTCCCTGTGTATCACGTCTCCTGACGTTCGCCATCCTGGCTATCCAGTGTCTTCGCCTCCTGGCGCTCCTGACCCCTTTTCCCTAAGTCACGTTCCCCGGCGCTCCTCGCCTTTGCCCGCTACTTTACCGTGTTAGAAAAAAGTAACAAGACGCAAAGCGGCATAAAAAGCTAAATTCAGAAAATTCTAATCAAGCATCTTTTTGATTTATAAAGAATTATGTCTTTATAGAACCTGCAATTACTCTGAAATATCGCAGACGTAAAATAGCCAATATCTTACAAGGTCTATAGCCAGTAAGGCCATGAAAGGGGGTTGGCGAGAAAAGCCGCCTTTTTCCTGCGTTCAGGTATAATCCCCCAAAGCTTTACTTATGGAGACGACCGCTTTGACTAATTTGAATTATCAACAGACGCACTTTGTGACCAGTGCGCCTGATATTCGCCACTTACCTGCCGATACCGGAATAGAAGTGGCCTTTGCTGGCCGTTCCAATGCGGGTAAATCGAGCGCCCTGAATACCCTGACGCATCAGAAGAGCCTGGCGCGAACCTCTAAAACACCTGGCCGTACCCAGCTTATCAACCTGTTTGAGGTCACTGAAGGCAAGCGTCTTGTTGACCTGCCTGGCTACGGCTACGCCGAAGTCCCGGAAGAGATGAAGATCAAATGGCAGCGCGCCCTGGGTGAATATCTGGAGAAGCGCCAGTGCCTGCAGGGCGTGGTGATCCTGATGGACATTCGCCATCCGTTGAAAGATCTCGATCAGCAGATGATCCAGTGGGCGGTTGAGAGCGAAATTCAGGTGCTGGTACTGCTGACCAAAGCCGATAAGCTGGCGAGCGGCGCGCGCAAGGCACAGTTGAATATGGTGCGTGAGGCGGTGCTGGCGTTTAACGGTGACGTTCAGGTTGAGGCGTTCTCATCCCTTAAGAAGCTGGGCGTGGACAAGCTGAAGGCAAAGCTGGATAGCTGGTTTAGCGATTTGACGCCGGTGACAGAAGCAGACGCCGAAGAGTAACCCAATAAAAAACGCCCCAGTCATTACTGACTGGGGCGGCTAAAATATTCAGCCAAATCCGATTACGTGAAGTAAAAGGTCTGAAAGATAGAACATCTTACCTCTGTACCCTACGCCTTTAACTCTACTCTTTTTTTAGACAGTTACAAACGCTTTTTGTAATTTTTTTTCATTGTTTACATAGGTAATTCTAATGATCATCACAAAAAGCTCTATCTTATGTTGCTTACTTACATAAAACTGCGTCATTACGCCAAAGGCTAGTGCGCCAGATCCCAGTTTTCACCACTGCCTACCTCCACCAGCAACGGAACGTCCAGCTGGGTGCTGTTCTCCATCAGCTCATGGATCTTCTGGGAGACCTGCTCCACATCGTCTTTGTGCACTTCAAACACCAGTTCATCGTGAACCTGCATAATCATACGCACGCGCGGCTGCTCCGCCTCTAGCCAGGCATCCACGGCGATCATTGCCCGCTTGATGATATCTGCCGCCGTGCCCTGCATCGGCGCGTTAATTGCAGCACGCTCAGCCCCAGCCCGGCGCGCGGCGTTGCTGGATTTGATGTCCGGCAGGTAGAGGCGACGCCCCTCCAGCGTTTCAACGTAGCCCTGCTCTTTGGCCTGCGCCCGGGTGCGTTCCATATATTCACGCACGCCCGGATAGCGCTCAAAGTAGAGATCCATATAACGCTGCGACTCTTTGCGCGGGATGTTCAGCTGACGCGACAGACCAAAAGCGCTCATGCCATAGATCAGGCCGAAGTTAATCGCCTTCGCGCTGCGGCGCTGGTCGTTTGATACGCTCTCCAGCGGCATGCCAAATACCTCTGCCGCCGTGGCGCGGTGGATATCCTGGCCCTCAGCAAAGGCAGAGAGCAGCCCCTGGTCGCGTGACAGGTGCGCCATGATACGCAGCTCAATCTGCGAGTAGTCCGCAGAGACGATGGCGTAATCCTCTGGCGCAATAAACGCCTGACGGATGCGCCGTCCTTCCTCGTTACGCACGGGAATATTCTGCAGATTCGGATCGGTGGATGAGAGTCGTCCCGTTGCGGTGACCGCCTGGTGATAGGAGGTGTGCACGCGCCCGGTTTTAGGATTGATCATCAGCGGCAGCTTATCGGTATAGGTCGATTTCAGCTTCGACAGGCCGCGATGCTCCAGAATGACCTTCGGCAGCGGGTAGTCCAGCGCCAGCTCCTCCAGCACCTCTTCTGAGGTTGATGGCGCGCCACCCGGCGTCTTCTTCAGCGGCTTAATGCCCTGCTTTTCAAACAGGATAACCTGCAGCTGTTTAGTTGAAGAGAGGTTAAACGCTTCACCCGCAATCTCATGGGCCTTTTTCTCCAGCTCGGCCAGACGCAGCGTGATTTCACCGGAGTGCTTATGCAGCACCGCCGGATCGATCTTCACCCCGTTACGCTCGATGCGGGAGAGCACCGGCACCAGCGGCATTTCGATGTTCTGGAAAATATTCAGCGGGCCCGCGTGTTTCTCCAGCTTTGGCCACATCTTGAGATGCAGCTGCAGCGTGACGTCAGCATCTTCCGCCGCGTAGTGTCCGGCCTCTTCCAGCGCGATCTGGTTAAAGGTCAGCTGGTTTTTACCCTTGCCAGCAATCTGCTCAAAGGTCACGGTCTGGTGCTTCAGCCAGCGAGCGGAGAGGCTGTCCATATCGTGACGCCCGGCGACGCTGTCGAGAATATAGGACTCAAGCATGGTGTCGAAGGCGATGCCACGCAGCTCGATGCCGTAGTTCTGCAAAATGCCGCGATCGAACTTAAGGTTCTGCCCTACCTTCAGTGCTTTTTCATCTTCCAGAATCGGCTTCAGCAGTTCCAGGACGCGATCGCGGGAAAGCTGCTCTGGCGCATCCAGATAGTCGTGGGCGACCGGCACGTAGGCCGCTAAACCGGGTTCGGTGGCAAATGACAGGCCCACCAGCTGAGCGCTAACGTTGTCCAGGCTATCTGTTTCCGTATCGAACGCAAATACCGGCGCTTTCTTCAGTCGCGCAATCCACTCGTTCAGCGTCGGCTCATCCAGAACGGTAACGTAATGCTCTGCGGAGAGCGGTGTCGCTGGTTCGTCGTCTTCGTCTTCAACGTCCACGACAGGGGCCGCCTGCGGCTTCGCGGCCGGTTTCGCGCCTTTACCCTGCAACCAGGTTCCCGCTTCGACATCCGCCGTCCAGCGTTTGAATTCATATCGTTTAAACAGGCTCAGTAGCTCATCTGCGGCAGGCTGCTGTACCGTCAGTTGCTCACAAGAGAGCTCCAGCTCAACGTCGGTCTTGATGGTCGCCAGCTGATAAGAGAGGCGAGCCACCTCTTTATTCTGCTCCAGCTTCGCCGCCATGGTTTTCGCCCCGCGGAAGCTGAGAGTGGCGATCTTATCAGACTCGTTAAGCAGCGTTTCCAGACCGCCCAGCCCCTGCAGCAGCGCCTGCGCGGTTTTTTCACCCACCCCCGGCACGCCAGGGATGTTATCTGAAGAGTCGCCCATCAAGGCAAGGAAATCGATGATCAGCTCAGGCGGCACGCCATATTTATTGATCACCTCTTCCGGGCCGAGAATGGTGTTGGTCATGGTGTTAATCAGGGTCACGTTCGGCGTGACCAGCTGGGCCATATCTTTATCACCGGTGCTGATCAGGACCGGACGCCCCATTTTTTCAGCCTCCAGCGCCAGCGTACCGATAACGTCATCCGCCTCAACGCCGGAAATGGCCATCAGCGGCAGACCCATCGCTTTCACCATCGCATGTAGCGGCTCGATCTGCGAACGCAGGTCGTCAGGCATCGGCGGACGGTGTGATTTATAGTGCTCAAACAGTTCATCACGGAATGTCTTCCCTTTCGCATCAAACACCACTGCGGCATGCGTGGGCTGATACTGCATGATCAAGCTTCTGAGCATGTTCAGCACCCCGTACATGGCGCCGGTTGGCTCTCCCGCGCTGTTAGTCAGCGGTGGGAACGCGTGGTAAGCGCGATAGAGATAAGAAGAGCCATCAACGAGGATTAGCGGGTTTTCTGGGATCTGAACCATGATATCCGTGCCTGTTTAATAATTTATGGTTAAAGGATGCCACATACCGGACGAAAACTTGAGTTTTTCACGGTAATTCGTGGAAAAGATTTCCGGATCGTCGCGATCGTTCGCATTATTATCCTGTGGATAACTTTGTGCATGCTTTTTTGCTGAAGAAATAATAGACCATGTGAAATTGGCGGGGCTGTTTATTTATCTATTAAAATCATATAAATAGAAAAATGATCGCGATCCTTATGTCCGTTAGGTGACAATTTACTCCATGTGGATATAAGCTTTTGCCCATGCGGTGGATTGGTGTGGCGGACGGTCAGTGATGCTTAATTCGCTCTGCGGTCTGTTTTTGAACTAGATCAATATGGCGCACGACAAAATTGATAAAAAAGCCGGTCATTGACCGGCTTTCTGCTTACTTCTGACCAACCAGATATTTTACCGTTGCGGCATACTGCTGAACGAAGATGTCCATGCTGCTGGCATCCATTCCCTGCGGGTTAACCTGATACTTGCCGTTAACAAACATGGCTGGAACGCCCTGCAATTGCAGATCGGCGGCGGCTTTCTCCTGCTGGGCAACCAGGGATTTCACCACAAAGCTGTTCCACGCGGCGTCATAGTCTTCGCCTTTAATACCGGCATCAACAAACACTTTGCGAATATCGGCGACGGTAGTCACGGTCTGGGCCTTCTGCACCGCTTCAAACATCGGGGCAGTGATCTTATCTTCTACGCCCAGCGCCATTGCCACAGCCCATGCCTGGGTCAGATCTTTACCCAATGGGCCCAGGAACTCGACGTGATATTTCGTCATTTTAGTGCCTTCCGGCAGCTGCTGTTTCACCGTGTCAGAAACGTGCCACACGCGTTCAAAATCGTAGCAGTGCGGGCAGTAGAAGGAGAAGAACTCCAGCACCTGCGGCTCTCCCACCGCCGGTTTATCAAGGGCGATGTACTGTTTGCCCTCGGTGAACTGAGCCGCAGATGCGCTAAATGCCAGAATGAGACCTGCAAGCGCCAGCCAAATTTTCTTCATGGTTAATACTCTCCTGAACGTGTCAAATTAATACATCGGCGTAAGTTGCAAAGGCGGTTCTTGCAGAACCTTAACCTGCTCAATAAAGGTCAGAGTTTGCCTGTGCCAATAGTCTTCCCCGGTAAGCCATGGGAAATTTTTAGGGAATGCGGGATCGTCCCAGCGGCGGATCAGCCATGCCAGATAATAAACCATACGCATGGCACGTAAAGGTTCGATGATCGCGATTTCATCGGTATTGAACTCGCTAAACTCTTCATAAGCCTCAACGATCGTCTCAAGCTGCATACGCCGCTCGGCCTTATCGCCGTTGAGCAGCATCCACAGATCCTGAACGGCCGGACCGTTGCGGGCATCGTCGAGATCGACAAACAGCGGCCCGTCACGCCAGAGAATGTTCCCGGCATGGCAGTCGCCGTGCAAGCGCAGCGATTCGAAACGCGTATGCCAGTGCGCCATTACCGCCTCGATAAGGGAATCCGTGGCGTTAAGGAAAGTGGCTTTCAGGCCAGAGGGGATAAGCGTCGACCGTTCAAAGACGTGACGAGGCTCAATCAGGTACTCATTAACATCAATGGAGGGGCGATGAGTGAAGATTTTTTTACGCCCGGTTTGATGCAGGCGGCCGAGATAACGCGCTACCCACTCCATCTGATCCAGGTTATCAGCTTCGAACTGACGACCACCAAGGCTGGGGAATACGGCATAGTAGTACCCCTGATGCGTCAGCAGCGTCTGTCCGTTGAATTCAAGCGGGGCGGCAACCGGTACCTCATCGTTCATTAGCTCATGGGCGAACTGGTGCTCTTCGCGGATTTGCTCTGCAGACCAGCGCTGCGGACGGTAAAACTTCACCACGTAACGGCGGCGATCTTCATCCTGAAACTGATAGACACGGTTTTCGTAACTGTTGAGCGCGGTAAGACCGGAATCCACCCGGATCCCCTGTTCGAACAGCGCATCCATGATGGTATCCGGGTGTAGCGTCTGGAAAGTAAAAGCGTTATCGTTCATCCCATCATCCGGAAATTACTACGAATAGTTCAGGATATCATTTCGTAGCGTTTTCCGTTGCACCGCTTACAACCTTTTACTCTTTAATTACGCCCCGGGCACGCAGCAGAGCGGTTTTGAAATCTTCTTCATAATCTTTCTGGATCCCGGGAATGACGGCATCCTTTGCCGAGTCGCGCATTTTGAGATGATAGATCAGGATATCGTCAGAAAGATCGGTTAGCTCGCCGTCATAGCCTGACTCCTGCGCCAATTTTTGCAAGAATTGCATCAGGTTAAGCTCGGGCTCTTTTTGCCAGGCGGGCTGGAGGAGTTCAATTACTTCGTTCAGACGTTTACATTTCATAGCCAGTGCTCCTTACTCTTGAGAGAGACACGTTAGCAGGGTCAAACCCACAATAAAAGAGGCGATATTGGTGAATAGTGGACTAGACATTACGGGTGTCGTGCTGGCGGGCGGCAGAGCGTCACGCATGGGCGGGGAAGACAAAGGATTATTGTTGCTCAACGGCACCCCGCTCTGGCAGCACGTCGCTAACAGTCTGGCTAAACAGGTAGACCATGTCGTACTGAGCGCTAACCGCAACCTCGATCGCTACCGGGCAAGCGGCCTGGCCGTTATTGAAGATACGCTGGATAACTTCCCCGGTCCGTTGGCTGGTATGCTGGCTGTGATGCAACAGACGGCAGACGACTGGTTTCTGTTCTGTCCGTGCGATACGCCGGGCATACCGTCCAATCTGGCAGCACGGCTGGCCGCTGGGCGTAAGGACGCGCCGGTGGTATGGGTGACGGACGGTGAGCGCGATCATCCCACCATTGCATTGGTTCATCGCCAGGTGCTCCCGCAGCTTGCGGCTTATCTGACAGCCGGTGAGCGGCGGGTGATGGTGTTTATGCGCCAGGCCGGAGGGCATGCCGTGGACTTTAGCGATTGCCGCTCGGCATTTACCAATATCAATACGCCGGACGATCTCACCGCCAGGCAGGAGAAAAAATGAAGCCGATCCTCGCCATCGCCGCATGGAGCGGTACAGGTAAAACCACGCTGCTCAAGCGTCTGATCCCTGCTCTCTGTGAGCGGGGTATTCGTCCCGGCCTGATTAAGCATACGCATCATAATATGGATGTCGATAAGCCCGGCAAGGATAGCTATGAGTTACGCAAGGCGGGTGCGGCACAAACCCTCGTCGCCAGCCAGCAGCGGTGGGCCCTGATGACCGAAACCCCGGACGAAGCGGCGCTCGACTTAATGTTTCTGGCCAGCAGAATGGATCATGCGACGTTAGATCTGGTGCTGGTGGAGGGCTTCAAGCATGAGCCGGTGGCAAAGATCCTGCTTTTTCGTGCAGATGCCGGGCATCAGCTAGAGGAAATAGAGATAGACGACAATGTGATTGCGATCGCCAGTGATGTTGCGATCGACGCTGCCGTTCCGGTGCTGGATTTGAATGACGTGGCTGGGATAGCTGATTTTATAATGGGGTGGTTGAAGCAACAGAGTCATTAAGGCAGGTTAGATAGCGTTTGTAGGCCGGGCAAATGTAATGCCGCCCGGCGTTTATCCGCCGCAACGCAAAAAGGCCATCCTTGCGGATGGCCTTCTGCTTGTTTGATGCCTGGCAGCTACGGCGGGCGTCCTGCCCGCCGCCCTCCGGGCCGTTGCTGCGCAACGTGCAAATCCGCTCCCGGCGGATTTGTCCCTCCTCAGGAGAGCGCTCACCGACAGACAACAGGCAAAAGAAAAAGCCCTGCACTTTCGTACAGGGCTTGTTCTTCTGTTTGATGCCTGGCAGTTCCCTACTCTCGCATGGGGAGACCCCACACTACCATCGGCGCTACGGCGTTTCACTTCTGAGTTCGGCATGGGGTCAGGTGGGACCACCGCGCTAGTGCCGCCAGGCAA